>OFHA01001474.1_pt1 | contig 16102 bp, 17 predicted proteins | sample 1521891 | NCBI WGS metagenome assembly OFHA01 (sample SAMEA3504089, study PRJEB24116) | mouse gut metagenome | biome: mouse gut; feature: mouse-associated habitat; material: faeces | place: Denmark | collected 2011
CAGCCAGCATCGCTTCTGTATTCAGCATGTCCACAATCACTTGCCCTGTCTGTTCCACTTCTTCATAAGCATCCAGAGAAGAAACATCTTTTATCAAGATAATATTTTTTTGTTCTACAGCAGTTATATAATATCCTACCTGATCCATAAAAATATTCTTAAGCATTTCCATAGAAATGTTATCCCTGTCATTTTGTGCCTCTACCAAATACACGACCCTTGGAATTTCCGTCTCAATTCTAAGTTTTTTTGCCCGATTATAGATATCAACAAGAAGTAGATTATCAAGCAACAGATTTTGAAAAAAATTGTTTTTATCAAAATGCTCCTTATAAGCAATCACCAAGTTTTGTATCTGAGACACTGCCACTTTTCCAATCATATATGCATCCGCATTTTGCCCTTTTGATATCAGCACGAAGAGCACATCCCCATCTTCAAGGATTTTCAGCATATGATATCCGCCGACAATCTGGCTGTCTGCCGGAGAATGAACAAAATTTTGCACAAGCTCCTGAGATACACCACTGCTGTCAAATGTTGATGCTACTGTCGTTCCTTCCATATCTATGACACACAGATCTACCTTTGTAATTGTCTTTAACTCATCAATACTTGTCTGAATTACCTGATTTGAAATCATTGTTTTCCTCCTGCTCTTTATTATATACACTCAAAATTTCTATTGCTGCTAATGCTTTGCCACACATACACAAATCCAATCAAGAGACATTCCACAAAACAGCATATCTGACAAAAAAATCTTCTCACAGTATTCGCCACAAAGTGACTTAGCGCATATATTATTTTATAGGCCAAAAAACCCCGGCAAGTTTATTGCCGGGGTAATATGCTTTAATTAGTTTGTGATAACCTTCTCTGTTTCCTTATCAAATACATGAATCTTCTCAATATCAATAGCAAATTTAACCTTATCGCCAGGTCTTGCTGTTGTTCTGGGATCAACTCTTGCTGTGATAGGGAACTCAGCTAAATCAGCATATAAGAATACTTCTGCACCAAGCAACTCGTATACACGGATTGTTGTCTCAAATGTGCTCTCAGACTTAGCTTCGATCATCATCTGTGAGTCATAAATATCTTCAGGTCTGATACCAAATGTTACAGTCTTTCCATTGTAGCCGCCATCAACGAGCTTCTTAGATTTTGCAGGAGGAAGAGGAATTGAAAGTCCAGCTACCTTCAAAGATGCTTCATTTCCCTTAACCTCTACTGTAGCATCGATAAAGTTCATCTGTGGTGATCCCATGAAACCTGCTACGAACAAGTTCTGTGGTTTCTCATACAGATTCTGAGGTGTATCTACCTGCTGTACGATACCTGCCTTCATAACAACGATTCTTGTACCAAGAGTCATAGCCTCTGTCTGGTCATGTGTAACGTAGATGATGGTTGTACCCAGATTCTGATGCAGTTTGGCAATCTCTATACGCATCTGCACACGAAGCTTTGCATCTAAGTTGGATAACGGCTCATCCATCAGGAATACTTTCGGTTTACGAACGATAGCACGTCCCATAGCCACACGCTGTCTCTGACCACCGGAAAGAGCTTTCGGCTTACGGTCAAGAAGTGCGGACAGATCCAGGATCTCTGCTGCTTCACGAACCTTTTTATCAATTTCATCTTTCGGTACTTTTCTCAGTTTCAGACCGAAAGCCATGTTATCATATACTGTCATATGAGGATACAGAGCGTAGTTCTGGAATACCATCGCGATATCTCTGTCCTTCGGCTCCACATCGTTTACCAGCTTGCCGTCGATATACAGTTCACCGGAAGAGATGTCTTCCAGACCTGCTACCATACGCAGTGTGGTAGATTTACCACAGCCGGAAGGACCTACGAAGATGATAAACTCTTTATCTTCGATCTCCAGGTTGAAGTCTTTTACCGCTTCAAAGCCATTGGGATATTTTTTGCAGATATTCTTTAATGATAAGCTTGACATTTTTTCTTTTCCTCCTGATATTTGACTGAATTGCTAACAGCATTTCTCTGTTCTGCTATGTAGTATACCGAAGCCGCTCTCTTTTTACCATGCCACTATTTCATAAACTTTTTCGTTTATCTTAGTCAACTTGTTCATGAATCTTGTTCAAAAACATCCCGTCCGGCAGGTTGCATAAATAATCTTTCATTTTCTGTGCACATTTCACAAAACAGATTTTTCCTGTTTTCAGTAAAGTCTCTTCTCCATCGGCGTATAGATAATCCCGTCCTTGGAAAGCTGCGGCGCCACATCCTCAAATCCGATCTGACGATAAAAACCAACCGCATAAGGCGCGGCATTAACCGTAATCTTCTTCTCCAGATATTCCTTCCGGATATATTTTTCCATATTTGTGATAAGCTCTCTCCCGATTCCCTGATGATGGTGCCCTTCCTCTACAAACAGCAGAGATATATGCCTTTTGTTCCGCAGAGATATCATCCCCGCCTGCTTCTCGCCGTCAAGGGCAATAAACATCGGGTATTCACCCATCAAAAACATACGGCGCAGCATGGAATCCGTCAGAAAATCCCGAAAGCTGTCCACCCCTTCCTGCCCGTAATCTTTCGCCTCAAACTTCAGAAATGTCTTCCAGGCAAGTGTTATCGCCTCATCCCAGTCATAAATATTTGCCTGCCGAATCCGTATATTGCCTTCCTGCACCATCTAAGTCCTTCCCCTGTCCGTCCTTTATTTGTATATGCCGACAGCAGACCGGTTTCATCCGAACTGCCGCCGGCATTTATCAACAGATCTCCGCACCCGCAGGCATTGCCTTCTCCGGCGTCATCAGCGCCAGATTTCCGTCCGCATCCTCTGCGCACAGGAGCATTCCTTCCGATTCAAGCCCCGCCATCTTTCTCGGCGCCAGGTTCACAAGCACCATAACCTTCTTTCCGACCATCTCCTCCGGCGAATAGTATTGTTTGATGCCCGAAAGGATCTGCCGCACCGAAGAGCCGATCTTCACCTGAGAACAAAGCAGTTTTTTAGACTTCGAAACCTCCTTGCAGTCGATGATCTCGCCCACCTGGAACCGGCACTTCGCAAAATCATCATAACTGATCTCAGGCTTTGCTTCGATATCCATACAGTCGGAACCGGAATGCCCCTGATCCTGTCCTTCCTCCTTCTTTCCTGCATCCTCCGCAGGCTTTTCCCCGGATTCCTGCCCGGGAGCTTCTGCTTCTCCTGCCTCAGCCCTGCGTTCCGCAAGCATCTCCTCCACCTTCTCCATCACTTCCTCCGGCTTCAGCCTTGCGAACAAAATTTCCGGTTTCTCCACTACCTGGTTTCCGGAAGGATAGAGCACACCGATCTGATCCGCATCCCCCAGTTCCAGCCTGTCAAACCCAACGAGCGGCGCATTGATCTGCTCCGCTATCTTTCCGGCGGTTTCCGGCATAAACGGCTCAAGCAGACTTGCGCCCACCAGAATACCGTTTAACAGATTATAGAGCACCGTACTTAAGCGATCCTTCTGCACCTCGTCCTTTGCCAGCGCCCAGGGCATAGTTTCATCAATATATTTATTACATCTTTTAAATAAGGTGAAAATCTCGCTGATCGCATCCGCCACCCGCAGATCATCCATCTTCGCCGCCACCTTCCGGTAAGCCTGCGCCGCGGTTTCTTTTAAATCGGCATCGATATCCGCCTGATCCCCCGTCACATTCTTATTAACCGCCACACCTCCAAAATATTTATTACTCATGGAAACGGTACGGTTCACAAGATTCCCCATGGTGTTGGCGAGGTCCGAGTTAAACCGCTCGATCATCAGCTCCCAGGTGATCACGCCATCGTTCTCAAAAGGCATCTCATGCAAAACAAAATAACGCACCGCATCCACGCCGAAGAAAGATACCAGATCCTCCGCATAGATTACATTGCCTTTGGATTTGCTCATCTTGCCGTCCCCCTGCAAAAGCCAGGGATGACCAAACACCTGCTTCGGCAGTTCCTCCTCTAACGCCATCAGGAAGATAGGCCAGTAGATCGTATGGAAACGGATAATGTCCTTCCCGATCAGATGAAGGTCCGCCGGCCACAGCTTTTTATACTGCTCCGTAGAATCCCCCTCCGCATCGTAGCCAATGCCCGTGATATAGTTGGTCAGCGCATCCAGCCACACATAAACCACATGCTTCTCATCGAAATCAACAGGTATCCCCCATTTAAAGGAAGTCCTCGACACGCACAGGTCCTGCAGCCCGGGCAGCAGGAAATTATTCATCATCTCATTCTTTCTTGACACCGGCTGAATAAACTCGGGATGGTCATTGATATGTTTGATCAGCCTGTCCGCATATTTGCTCATCTTAAAGAAATATGCCTCTTCCTTCGCCGGCTTTACTTCCCTGCCGCAGTCCGGGCACTTCCCGTCCACAAGCTGGGATTCCGTCCAGAAGGATTCACAGGGCGTACAGTACATCCCTTCATAAGCCCCCTTATAGATATCACCTTTTTCATAAAGGCGTTTAAATATCTTCTGAACCTGTTTTTCATGGTAATCATCCGTGGTCCTGATAAACTTATCATAAGAAGTATTCAAAGAATCACAGATTTCCCGGATCGTCTCCGCAACGCCATCCACGTAAGCCTTCGGCGTAACGCCCGCCTCTCCGGCCTTCATTTCGATCTTCTGGCCATGCTCATCCGTTCCCGTCTGGAAAAACACGTCATATCCGTCTTTTCTTTTAAACCTGGCAATGCTGTCCGCCAGCACGATCTCATAGCTGTTCCCGATGTGGGGCTTGCCGGATGTGTAGGCGATCGCTGTTGTAATATAATATTTTCCCTTGTTCATTTCCGTCGTCCTCCCTGCTTCCGTTTATCTATGTCCTTTTCCGTCAAGATAAACCATTCCGCTTTAAGCATTTACTGCCTCCCATTTTTCTTATAATGCATTATACATAGTCCCTTTTTTTTAGTCAACAGCAACTGTGCTTTTTGTCTGAATCCCACGTTCTTCATTCTTTAAGGAACTTCCGCCAGGCCCTTCAATATATCTGCTCCGTTTATGATAACCGCTGCTTTCCGAACCGTACTTCACAATCTTTCCGATAAAAGGCAATTCCGCAGCAGTCAATTTTCCGATACCCTTCCGTCCGCAGTTCATCCATGTACTTATTGTCATAAATCTGTTTCACCGCTTTCTCCGCATCCCTCTCCAGATCGTCGATAGCGTTTGAAACCTTTACTTCCAAAATAAACGCCCTGCCGCGCAGCGAGAGACTTTTCACCATAATGTCAGAGCGCCCGTTTCCCGATTCCCTGTTGGATTTCACCAGATAATTCTCACTCTGACTCATAATTCCCGTCAGAAAACCGTGGTAGAAATTCTCTGCACTGTCGTAAAAACTGATGGTGGAAAAAAGCTGTTCGTTCAGTATCTCCCCCATTCTCACCGCATCTCCCTCTTCCATAGCATGATATAAATCGTGAAAATCCTGTTTCTCGATTCTCCTTCGCAGCCATCTCATAATCGTACTTTCATAAATGGTCTTAACCTCCACGTTGGGAATGGATACCCGCAGGAAAATGGAAGGCTCTATGAAATACGCCTCTCTCTTCGTCAGATATCCTGTGAAGTACAGAAAATTCCACAGGCTCTCTCCCTTTTCATACATGTCCTCATATGTGATCTCCTCATGCACCTGTATGTCCAGCGTATCGCCCTTTAAAAGCGTCTCGATCTGCCCCTTTGTCTCTCTGTCCGCATGGACAATCATGTTCTTTATAATATCGTTGGAGCTGGTGTTGATCCAGTAGGGGCGCGGAAATGCGTCGATATCTGTCTGTAGATCATACAGGAATTTAATCACACTCCATGGATTATAAACCTGTGTATCTCCAAACCTGTACCCGTCATACCATTCTTTCATCGTGGCAAAACGGCTTTCTACGCCATAATAAGTCATCAGCCTGAGCACTTCTTCTTCCGTAAATCCAAAGTGCTCACTGTACTTTTTGTCGAGAATGGAAATAATATTTAAATGGTTCAGCCCCGTAAAAATACTCTCCTTTGAGATGCGAAGGCATCCTGTAATCACCGCAAGCTGCAGATAATCGTTCGTCTTCAGCCCTGCCTCCAAAAAAGCCCAGACAAAACCCACCATCTCCTGATAGAATCCTCTGAAATAGGCACTTTCCAATGGTACATCGTATTCATCCAGCAAAACCACCGTATTCCTGCCCATGGCCTTATACATACATCGGCAAAACAGCTGCAGGGCGCCCCGCACAGCGGCCTCTTTTGCTTTTCCCTCCGCAATCTCAATATATTGCTCATACTCCGCAGACGAGAGGACATCCTTTGCATCCTCCACAACCGCTCTGTGTCTTTCAAATTCCGTACTGACTGCATTACAGATCATATACACAGCCATATCATAATTTTCCTGCTTTGCAGATTTCAAAGTCAGACTGAATACAGGATACTTTCCCATCTGCTCCGTATACGGTTCACCAACCTCCATAATCTTCAGATTCCGAAACAGTTCTCTGTTTTCCGCGTTCCGCTTTTCGTCTCCGGTATCCTCAAAAAAACACCGCAGCATGCTGAGATTCAAAGTCTTGCCGAACCGTCTGGGACGGGTAAACAGGTTTACCTCCCCCTTCAAATCCAACAATTCTTTTATCAGCATTGTTTTATCAACATAACAGTAACCATCCTTTATTATCTTTTCAAAACTATCCCCCCCACCGGCAACGCTTTTTTCATCTCAGCCCTCCCTATTCCGGTATCCATGATACCACCATCGGTGCAGTTCCACAATCTGATCCGTCTTTTTATTCCTCCTCCATACTCTCCAGATACCCTCTGTCCCAGAGCAGGATTTTCAATTTCTTTGCCGCCTCCACCGCAGGTCCCGTAAAGTACTGATTCGTCAGCACTGCCCCGACCATGCAGTCATAGTAATCCCTTCCAGCATAAGCCTCCTGTACTGCCTTTATTCCCACGGAATCCCCGTAGCACTTGCACTGGATCGCATAAGTGACACCATCCCGCTCTGCCAGAATGTCAATGCCATAGTCGCCGCTGCCCTTCGTCACTTCCACCTCCTGAAAGCCCCGTTTTCTAAGCAGGTCAGCACAGTAATATTCAAACTCATGGCCGTCCATCAGATCAAAATCTCTTCCGTATGTACGCCTTCTTCTAACAAACGATATAACGATCCACATCAGCAGAGCAAAGCCCAGAAGGGCAGCTCCCGTTATCATATATATTTTTGTATCCATAAAGCGATTATCCTCTGTCTATTCCTTTTTTCAGTGCATTTTCAACAGCCTTTTTTATAACGATGCTTGAATTTGTTGCGCCCGATATTGTATCTATGTCAATTTTCTGTTGCTCAACAATTTTGTTAATTATAGCTTCTGCGGTTTCTCCCCGCTCATGCCTGTGTTCCAAAATATTAATATTTGAAACTTCCCCATTCTTCACGGTGACTTCCACTTTGGCATATATGAAATCCACATCATATTCACCAATATAAACTCCATCGGGAATATCCGATATATTTATTTTCTCAAAAGTGGTTTCTTTTACGGCCTGCTTATAATCTGCAACATTTTTAAGGTAGGTGATTCCCCATACTAAGCCGACATTCAAAAAGAGCAGGATAACAAATAAAACTATTTTCCTTTTGGATATTCTCATTTGATGCATCTCACTCCCCCTTGTCTGCAATAGAACAATACAGCATATGGAAGCCATACTCTAAAAACTGAATTTTGGATAATCCCATTGTTTTTTTAATATATTCTTCTTTATTGGCTGCAAACTGAATAAGTCCGGACAACATACCCCAAAAATTAAAAATAGCAGGCATGATTTTCAGATTGCCGCGTAAATCACCTTTATCTATGCCGGAGATTAAAAACTCCTTTATCTTTTCGTTTATTTCTTCCCCTATTTGATATGTTTCTTTCTCTTCGGGAAGATAATCGTGACTTTCAAAATCAATATTGATTTTATCCAGTACCATTTTAAAGTAAAATGAAAATTCCTCCTGATACCGAACCAACCCACGGCATATAAATATGTACTGTTCTTTTGTAGTTTCCTGTTGCTCCAGTGCGGAAGCAATATAATGATAAAGCTTTTTCATGCTCTCCAGCACCAAGATACCAACAATTTCCTCCTTGTTCTCAAAATACACATATAAAGTTGCTTTGCTGTATCCGGCTGCTTTTGCTATATCATCCATAGACGTCGCTGCAATGCCTTTATTCATAAACAATGCAGACGCAGCGGAAGCAATCTTTTCCCGGTGCACGATTTTCGGCTCTTTTTTTCTCCGTGCCATTATCTTCTCCTTATAATTAAACTTACGGTTTAATTATAGTAATTTTAAGGAGCACTGTCAATTTTATATTGGAAAAATATTTTGTCCATATGTGGCATCATTTGACATCAATTAACTTTTCTGCTGAAATAATATTACAAGTTTCCAGAGTATCCTTTTACTCAGCTTTCTTCTCAACCGCTTCCTCCCTACTCTCTATACCACCTCACCGAACGCTCCCAATCCTTACTTGCACACAGTTCGCTCTCCTGCATTCTCCATAATTTGTTCTAGATATAAGATATCCCTTTCAGCCCCAAAACCACTCCTATAATCCGTGAGTCCATTATTATGTTCCCATACAAACCGCTCGTAAAATCCCGGTTCACCATTAACCTTAATATCACACCGGCTGTAAACTACTTTATCCTCAAATACTGAAATACTGACATTTGAACCTTCCTCATTTTCTTTTGTTATTTCTTCACACTGGCAAACAATTTCTCCATTTTCAATTAATTTTTCATCTGTATCCAGATACTTCACGATCAACTCATCATTATCGTAAAATTCTATCAATTTTTCATCTTGACGTATATATCCCCAGATCCTGTATATTTTTTCAGACGTAACATAAAAATAAATATTTGTCCTTGCATCTTCTAAACCGTCAATTGGCTGCATTGCAAATTTATAAAGTTTCCCCTGTTTATATGTTTTTACCAGATATACCTTTATCCCTATAGGGCTTCTTTCTTTTGTCTCTAGCTCATAATATTCTGCAGTTGCCCATAAATCAATATAATCCGTATTATAAAAATATGGATTGTCTGTTTCTTCCGTCAGTTCTCCCTTATCTTTATCGGATACTTCTTCTATATAATTTTTTTCTTTGTCTGAAGATTTCTCATTTACTATGCCTCTCATTTCTTCTTGAGAATAGCTATGACAAAAGCTGTTCTGCAATAAAACAAACATACCCCCTGCCAGTAAAGCACCTGTTATAAAAATAAGCTTTCTTTTTTTCATGATTGCTCCTTACTCCTCTTTTGGTATCCGTAAATCATTTCTGTCTGTTTAATAATTCAAAACTGCAATTTTTCAAGTGACAAGTTATTCTCTAAACAAAATGGAGTCACATACGCAATCGCCAATGCCTTTTGTAATTCTTTCTCCATTTTTCTTTGATTTGTTTTTTCCATATATTTCATTCTCCAATCTCAAATATACTATAATTTCCTTGACTATCAAAAATAACACTTTGCGTTTGATTTCATTGCTCCAAGATATACCTATCGCCTTCTGATGCAAACTTTACATTTATATTTGTTCCTGGATGTATATGCCCACTCCATTTAACCCTTCATTATTTTAATAAACCGCAAATTCCCAATAAGCAAAATACTCCTGAATTATAGCTGACTGTACCCTTCCTAAAATATTGTACGATAAACCTGCCGTTTACCTTCCTTTTCAATAAAGTAATACTTTTTCATATCCGGCATTATCCACGAAAATACTTTCTGCTTTCAAAAATAGGAGATGTTTTACGAATACTCCCATAAAACATCCTCTATTCTGTAAGCTCATTTAACCCTTTATGTTTTGTCTCTCATTTAATACCTCCATCACGCTCTGGTACAACATGAAAATTCGGGACGCAATAAGCAGCACAAAGACAAAATCATAACACTATGAATGAACTTGCAAAATAATGTCTATCCCGGGCACGACATCACATAAGCGCTGCACGTTTATATACATTTTTATCCTTCAGTTTCCATATTCCCCAGATACCATCTCCTTCCACACGATATGTCATAAATTCCATATCCTCACTCACCTTAATATCCCACTCCAATTCTCCCGTACATGATAAATTATAATCGTAAGCTTTTACCATGCCACTCGTCATATCAATGGCAACGATCCTGTTATCCTCATATATTAACCATCCTTCCGGGATAGCTTTCAGATTATCCCGCTCACTAATACTCTCACTAATACCGGCTAATATATTGATTGTTCCATCTTTCGAAACTTCATAAATTTTTGTTCCCAGCAGCCAATCTTTATACTCTCTCACCATTATAATTCCGTTCTCTGTAAAACCACATAAAGTTGTCCATCCAAAAGATTCGTCTTTATCGGCTACATAAACCGACGTCCCGTTTTCCCAAAAACAGTACTCTTTATCTCCCTTCGCATTTACTCCCCACATTCCGATCGCACCATCCAAACGGACATGAAACTGCAGCGGTTCGTATTCACCAGTATCTATTTGCTTTACATTTCCCGAAACCATATCATATGCCATCAGCCTTTTCTTATCGCCCTCGGTTTTTTCAATAAAGTAAAGCGTTTTCCGGCAAATCTGCCATCCTGAATGCCCATATTCTGTGCTGTATTCTTCCATACGATCGGTCTCAAAATTATAAATATAAAAGTGGTAATTAAATTCTATAATAAGCCTGTTTTCTTCCTTTTTTAGATAACGAGGTGTATTTTCTTCCTCCCGCAAAACCGACTGAATTGTTTCTGGAAAATCACTTTTTTTGTAAATGTCTTCTCCTGCCTTTTCATAAAACTCTCCATAATAAACAAACCAGTCCTCTTTACTTTTCTTTTCAGCATCTGAAAATGCACTTTCACATTTTTCCTCCTGCAAAACCGCCTGAACTGCTTCCGGAAAGTCATTTTTTTCGTAAACATCTTCTCCTACTTTTTCGTAAGACTCTCCCTGATAAACAAACTGGTCTTCTTTACTTTTCTTTTCAGTATCTGAAAATACACTTTCACATTTACCTTTTGAAAAAATATATATGCACCCGCATAAAACTATCAAAAGAACCGGTATCCATAAATTATTCTTAAAATTTCTCATCATACTCATACTCCCAACCAGGATAGACATCTAAATCAAGAAGATATTTTACTTTTTTAACATATTTTTCGTTTCCTACATTATATGCTGCCATTATATCATCCGGAGTGGAAGGGGTTCCAAGTAATTTATATTTTTTCTGTAAAGTATTTATTCCAATTCCCAGACTCATAAACGGCGTTGCGCTAGAATAGTTATAATAGTATTTACCATACAATAACTATACCTGTTCAGCGTCAGCGGATTCCTGATATCTCCGAGGTAACTGTCCTCCGTCAGGAAGTTCCCTTTCACCATATCATAATATCTCGCCCTCAGATACTGGCTCCGGATATTCGGGTTATAACTCTCCGCATTAAAGGTATACTCATTATCATACTGCGGGCTTCCGAAGGTTGCGTTGCCGAAAGCATCATACCGGTAAGACTGCCACAGATATCCATTCTGGTCTGTGATGCCAGCTACATTCCCCGACGGATCGTAGAGGTAGAAGTTGCTCTCTCCCATGAACCGATCTTCCGTCAGCCGGGATACGCCGTAGGTGTAAACAGCATCCATCGCGCCATTTTCATTGAGTTCCATCAGCACCTGCGTATACTGGGTATTGACATTCAGGATGTACTCGATCAGCTCATAGTCTTTTTCCTTGCCGGTGGTCTTGATCATGGCGATCAAATCCGTCTCCGTCCGGCTGATCTCCTCCGCTACAGGGAACAGGATGCCGCTCTGGTTCTGGCTGTTATGCTCCTCGGCGTTGGTTGCGTTGCCGTAGCCTGCATCGTCGGTGCCTTCGCTCTTGCTGTTTTCCTTGTCGTTGCCGTTATTTTCGGAATTGCCATTTCCAGTATTCCCTGTATTCCCATCCCCCTTTCCATTGCCGCTGTTGCCTGTATTTCCGTTGTTTCCAGTATTCCCGGAATTATCGTTACCATTTCCATTCCCGCTGTTGCCGTTATTCCCGGAACTGCTGTTTCCGTTCCCGTTATTCCCGCTCCCGGCATTGTCCTTGTTGTTTCCGTTGCCGTTGCCGGAATTGTCCTTCCAGTCCTCGTCGGTATGGAGGTTGTAGTTAAGCTGGAACACACGGTTCCCGTCCCCGTCATAGGCCGCCGCCATTAAGAGCCTGTCCGCATCATACACTGCCTGTAAGCGGTTCTCCACCGTATAGTCGTAGTAGGTCTCCACCTGCTCCACGCCGTACTCACCGATCTCGGAAATCAGATTTCCGTTCTCATCGTAGGTGTAATCGACGGTAGTATTCTTCTTCCCGTCGAACAGCTTCGCCGATACCAACTGGTTACTGTCATTATACTGATAAAAAGCGCTCTCCGCAACGTCCGTCTTATTCGGGTGCTTGGTTGTCTGGGTTCTCTTCACATAGCTTAAACGGTTCCCCACTTTGTCGTAGGTATAATCGTAAGTGGTAAGCCCGCTGTTCTCCTCCTGCTCCTTCGACGATAAGAGCCTGCCGTTTTCATCGTAGGTGAACTCCCTGTCCGTCTCCACGAGCTGGAAATGGTACTCGCTGTCCTTGTCGTGCTTTCCGTTGTGCTTCGTGCCGTGGGGCATCTTGTCATCGTGCCTGCCATCCTCATGCTTTCCGTTGTGCTTGTCATCCCACGCGTAATCGTAGAGGCTCTCCACCGCTTTCTCTGCGGCGATATAGCCGTTATCGTCGTAAGTGTAGTCGTACTGGCTGACTACCCACCCGCACTCATCGCAGGTGTTTTTCAGGCTCACGATCTGGTCCCTGGCATTGTAGGTGTTGTAGGTACTGATGCCGTCGGGACGGTGGATCTCGGTTACGCGGTTGATGGCATCGTAAACATAGGTCGTGGTTTTTCCGTTCCGGTCCGTCACTGCCGTCAGGTTGTCGTTCTTGTCATAGGCATAGCTTACCCTTGTGCCGTCCGCGTAGACGATCGCCGATAACTGGTCACAGCCGTCGTATTCATAGCGGATGATCTCCCCGTCTTCTTTGTCTGCGGTATCCGCCCCCGCCTCTGCCGGTTTCCGGTAAGTGGTGACGCTGGTGATCCTTCCGAGCCCGTCGTAAGTGTAGACGGAATCCCCGCTGGTGTCCATCATGCTGGTCCGCTGGCCCAGCAGGTCATAACCGTAGAGCACGCCGGAAGGGTTCTCTTCGGAGACGGTATTGCCGATGGCATCCTGCACTTCCCCGTTTTCATCCTGATAGGTTTTTTCTACTAAATCATTCAGCGCATCATAATCATAGCGGATGCTGTTCCCGCCGTTCATCGTATAAGAGGTCCGCCTGCTCCCCGCATCGTAGGTGAGTTTCTCCGTCCTGCCGGAAGGATCGGTGATGCTTGTCAGGTTCTGCTCTAAGTCGTAGGTATAGACTGTCTTCCTGCCCACCGCATCTCCTGTGATAAAAGAATTCTGTCCTACATACATACCAACTTCCTTCTGCCACAGGAGATTTCAACCATCTTTCTTCTATAAAACTTTTTATCTGCTGATTCATATTATCCAAACATCTTGCCTCATAATATATATCACCGTCCAAATATTTTATTTCAGATTGTATATAAATACGACTTGACTATTCAATAGTTCCTAGCTCTTCTGCCTCATGGACTGCCACCAGCCTGAAAACCCTGTTTTTTCAATCACTTCCATTTTCTCCAGTCTGATTGTATAAGTATTTACATCATGATCATTCTGTCTGCTTGGGTTGGTACGCAATCCCATCCCTATAATAGGTAACCTCAAACAACTCATCCCTGTCCAAATTCTGGTAAAAGTTTTCCCTCGAAATATATTTCATGGCTGATATCTATTTCCAGCCTGTATTCCTTAAAATATTACAGTTCAAGCCTTGACAGGTCAACATCTTTTTTATCTGCCATTATCCACCCTTTCTCCTTCATATGTTCTAGAAAATTTGTATCTAATTCTATATGGTAAAATTTAACATAATAGGATAAATCTGAAGGCCACACCCATACCCCATCAGTTAAAATTTCTAAGTTTTTAATTACACCTTTAGATTCATCTAAAACATCTGAAACCAATCCTGCTGTTACGCAAAAAGCAATACCACTATCTAAATACTCTATTATTTTTTCTTCATTTTCTAATGGAATATTGTGAACAGCTTTTTTTAGAGAATTTCCAAATTTATCTCCATGTTTCAGTTCTCTAAAAAATCCTATTCTATTTAGTTTCATATCTCACTTCTCCTAATTCATATGCTTTATTTAATATTTTCTTGGTACAAACAATTCCCAACGCCCTGTATCTGTATACGCATTAGGCCCAATAACCGTAGAGCCATTTGGATAAATATAAAGAGTATCTGATGGAGCCAATACCTTAACTCCTAGCTTATTAGATAACTGTTGAGCAATTCCATTTTGTTTTGCACCTGTTGAACAAGAAATAAGCCGTACTGGTCCACCACTATATTCAGGATTATTCTTTAAATAAGTTGCTAACGAACGCTGGTTAATATATTCCCATTATCCATTATGCCACACCCCAAATGAATCTGATGTACCATGAACCACAACATCTGTATATCCTTCCACAGGATCTATTTTAGTTGCAACTTCCTTTAAACCATATCCTTCACCCGCTTGAACTAAGGAAGGACCTGCTGCTACTGGCTCTGTAATATTCTCTAATGTCTCCGTGACGCCTTCATTTATTGGAGGAGATGGCAATGTCTCTCTTTTTTTCTCATTCCACAGTTCCCCACACTTTTTAATCGCCGCTCTTGCCAATACTACCTGTGACAGCTTCCCTACTTCATATCCTACCTTCTGTGCCGCCGCCCTGTAATCTTCTGCCTTAATATCCTGATAAATCCTACCGCCGATGTCTGAACCACTAATAGCATTTTTTTCCACATTCCATCGTTAATATCTCTTTTCTTACCTCTGAACAAATTTTTCTAACACATTCTTTGTTGCAATACCACTTTTAGGTATTAATTCCAACGCCTTATTAATATTTTTACAACTCAAAATTTTATCTTTATTGTTTTCAGTTATCATCTCTTTCAAGGCATCAATACACATTACAAAAAGTTCATCATCTTCAGTATCCATGAGTTTTAGAATGACATCTACATCTGCTGTTCTCTCACCATCATCTAGACAATATACAAGTCTTTTTTTCCACATATCATCCTTCTCGTCAATATGCTCAATTAACTTATACCAATCGTCATCGTTGAAATCGCTAATTAATTGACTAGCATATATGACACCTACATCATACCAATAATCATCAGAGGAATCCTCTTTTGAAAATTCTGTTAAATATGTATCAAGTTTATCGTACATTATACACATCCTCCCATTCAAATAATAGGTCAATTTACGGGATCAAATCCAGGTGTTGGTTTTCCGCCGACGGGATAACCCGAAATCACATCAATTCCTTGCTTAATCACATCAATTTCTACACCATTAACAGTTCCTCTATGAAGCGTTTGACCATCTGTTGGACGAACCCCAATCGGTTTACTATCCGCTATATTTTGTATTGAATTTATAATTTCATCGTCAGACCAACCTTCGGGAAAAAGTGTACTTGTTTTTAGTCTGGATACATTACCATCAGGAAATTGTTTGTAGTATTTAACCACTCTTGTTCCGTCAGGATTTATTCTTACATCTTCGACGGCAAAATTAGGGCTATTATTATTTACAGCATTAGCTGAATGACCGCCTATTATTTTATTGCTTGTTCCAACCCTTTGACCCTCTAAAATCTTGTCTTTCATTTCGGATGAGATATTACTTTTAGCTGTTGCCCCACTTCCCCCCTCATTTACCGGTGGCGACAAAGTTTCTCCTCTTTTTTTATCCAACAAATCCCCACATTTTTTAATCGCCGCTCTTGCCAATACTACCTGTGACAGCTTCCCTACTTCATATC
>OFHA01001476.1_pt1 | contig 16093 bp, 17 predicted proteins | sample 1521891 | NCBI WGS metagenome assembly OFHA01 (sample SAMEA3504089, study PRJEB24116) | mouse gut metagenome | biome: mouse gut; feature: mouse-associated habitat; material: faeces | place: Denmark | collected 2011
AGCCAGAGCTGATAGCGGCTCCGGTCCTTTTGAGTACTTTCAAGTTTCAGTTATTTCAAAATCTTTTTCAAAAAGTCTTGTGCCCGTGGGCTAGTAGGGTGGGCAAAAAATTCTTCTGGATCCCCAGTTTCCTGAATATACCCATCTGCCATGAACCAAATTTGGTCTGCTACTTCACGAGCAAACCCCATCTCATGGGTAACAACAACCATTGTCATTCCCGATTCAGCTAAATCGCGCATTACTTTTAGTACCTCATCAACCATTTCGGGATCAAGGGCACTCGTTGGTTCGTCAAAGAGCATTACTGCTGGACTCATCGCAAGGGCCCGGGCAATTGCAACCCGTTGTTTTTGCCCTCCGGACAGTTGATCCGGATATTGTTGAGCCTTATCGCTTAAACCAACTTTTTCTAGTAATTCCATCGCAGTTTTAGTTGCTTCTTTTTCATTGATATTTTTTACTTTAACTGGTGCAATGGTGATATTTTTAAGGACTGTCATATTAGGAAAAAGATTGAAACTTTGAAAAACCATTCCCATCTTTTCCCGCAACTGATCGAGTTTTTTATCATTTAAGCCAATTAGGTTCTGTCCTTCAAATAGAACTTGTCCGCTTGTTGGTTGTTCAAGTGCATTTAAGCAACGGAGAAAAGTACTTTTACCTGCTCCTGAAGGGCCGATCACGCAAATTACTTGGCCCTTATCAACGTGTTCGGAAATATCTTTTAAGACAATATTATTTTTGAATTTTTTCTGCAAGTTTTTAATTTCAATCATTTTAGTGGGCATGTTTCATTCTCCCTTCAAAGTAAAGTAAAATCCTGGATAGCGTAAATGTGAGGATAAAGTAGATGATCATTGTGATGAATAAAGGTAAAACTCCTTTATAAGTTGCCGATTGAACTAATTGTGTTTGATACATCAATTCGGAAACACCAATCACAGAAACTAATGAACTATCTTTTAATAAAGTAATAAGCTCATTTCCTAATGCTGGCCAAATATTTTTAAGTGCTTGTGGCATAATCACATATCTGAACGTTTCATTTTTACTCATCCCTAAGCTCCGAGCAGCTTCTGTTTGTCCAAGTGGAATGGATTGGATCCCAGAACGAATAATTTCAGCAACATAAGCACCAGAGTTTAGTGAAACGGCAATAATCCCAGCGAGGAGGGCCGGAAGTGATTGAATAATTGCCCCAATCCCAAAGTAAACAAACATGATTTGAACCATCATTGGCGTACCCCGGAGAAATTCAATGTAGCAAACCGCAATTGAATGTAAAAATTTGTTCTTTGAAAGCCGCATTAGTGCAAAGAGAGTTCCTAATAGGAAACCAAAAATAACAGAGACAACTGTAATAATTAATGTATATTTAATCCCTTTAGCAAAGTAACGCCAATAACTAAGAACAGTATTTTGTTTTTTATAGCTCTTCATGTATTGAGAGGCTTCAGGAATCCATTTTTTATTAATTAGCTGTTCTTTATTAACTTTTTTAATTGTCTGGTTGGCGGCATTGACTAACGAGGTATCACCTTTAGGAAAGGCCATGGCAATTCCGCCAGCAGTATTTGGCAATTTCGAATTAAAGGCATAAAGATTTGAATTGTTGGCAGCATAGGCTTTAGCAGTAGCAGCATCCATTAAAATCCCATCATATTTATGAGATTGAAGTCCAATGACTAAGGAAGAAAGTTTAGCAAGCCCTTTGCCGTTTGCTTTAGGCATTTCCTTTGAAATCAGGGTTGATTGGAGTGTACCGTTTTGTGCTCCCACATTTTTCCCATTAAAACTTTTGACATTAACTAGCTTATCTTTATCTCCTTTATTAATTAAGAAGTAACTATCGCCAGAATAATATGTATTTGAGAAGTCAACGCTCTTTTTTCGTTCAGCCGTAACGTTCATTCCCGAAATAATAGCATCAATTTTACCTGTTTCCAGCGCAACTAGAAGTGAGTCAAAGTCCATGTTTTTAATAACTAGTTTTACTCCCAAGTCTTTAGCAAATTGTTTAGCAAGGGAAACCTCAAAACCGACATATTTAGTTTTTCCATTTTCTTTGGTTGTGAATTCGTAGGGTGGATAATCAGCACTCATTCCCACAACCAATGTTCCTTTTTGTTTAATCTTTTGCACTGAATCATTACTAGCGACTTGCGATGGATTATTGGCTGATGAAGAGCTAGTTGAACTGCTCTCGTTAGCAGCTAATGCAGTAATAGGTGTACATAATATCGGAAACGCAATTACCATTAGCAGTAATAAATGTTTAAAACCTTTCATAGTTAATGACTCCTTTGAGAATAGTAAAATTAAATTGTTACTAAATATACACTTAAATGTTTATTTATGCAATACAGAATCTATAAATAGAATAAATATTCATATATTTGTATAATGATTAAAAGCGTTTACTTAGCTTATGGAGTAGTCAAAGAATAGGTGGATAAGAAATTTAAATTTTTATTTAAAAGTAATGTTGACAGGGTAGGCCATGTTGGGTAAAATAATTTTTGTAGTGAAAAGGAAGCAGTATGCCTGCTACCTCGATACGTAACTTTAAGCTCGGAGGGAGGGATCAACATGTCAAAAACAGTCGTTCGTAAGAATGAATCTTTAGACGACGCTCTTCGACGCTTTAAACGTTCAGTTTCACGTAACGGAACATTGCAAGAATATCGTAAACGTGAATTTTACGAAAAGCCAAGTGTAAAACGCAAGTTGAAATCTGAAGCGGCACGGAAGCGTAAGAATAAGCGCGGTCGTCGTTACTAAAAATGTGTGCTCTCACCTGTTGCCTGGTGAGAGCTTTTTTATATAAAAGGAAGGATAAATAATGAACTTACTACAACAATTAACGTCAGATATGGTATCAGCGATGAAGAATCGTGATAAGGAAACATTAAACGTTGTCCGGATGCTTAAAGCAGCAGTTCAAAATGAACAAATTGAACTTGGACATGACTTGAATTCTAATGAAGAAATTGCGGTAATGGCACGTGAATATAAGCAACGTAAAGAATCCCTTGATGAATTTGAAAAAGCTGGACGAGAAGATCTGATCAACCAAGCTAAAAATGAATTATCAATTGTTGAAAAGTATATGCCAAAGCAGTTATCAAAAGATGAAGTTACTAAGATTGTTAAGGAAGTAATTGATGAGCTTAATGCTTCTAGTATGAAGAACTTCGGACAAGTAATGGGGTCAGTTATGCCCAAAGTTCAAGGTCAAGCAGATGGAAAATTAGTTAACCAGGTTGTAAAAGAACAATTGAGTAAGTAATATCAGCTGTAAAAAAGGGAGCGAGACAGAAGGCACTTGTGACTTCGTTTTCGAGCCCCCGCAAGCAACAATAGGCCTCTAACGATCGGTTTTGCCGGACGTTAGAGGCCATTGTTGTACTGCGTATTTGCTTTTTATGAAAGTAACTTAACTTATGTCACAGTCCCTTTTTTACTGTACATTTTTACTTTTTAAACTAGAATTAAGGTATATTCAAAAGAAAAGGGGCCTTTATATGTGCACATCAGTAATTTATACAGCAGGTGATTATTACTTTGGCCGTAACCTTGATTTGGAAGTCAACCTTGGTCAAGAAGTAGTGATTACTCCACGTAATAAGACTTTAGAATTTCGGGAAATGCCAAACCTTGAACACCATTATGCAATTATTGGAATGTCGATTGTTCGTGATGATTATCCATTATATTTTGATGGGGTAAATGAAAAGGGTGTTGGAATGGCAGGCCTTAATTTTGATGGTCCTGCTCATTATTTCCCAGTCCAAGAAAGAAAAGATAATATTGCATCATTTGAATTAGTTCCTTATATTCTTGCGGCAGCTTCCTCGGTTGCTGAAGCGAAGAAGCTACTTTCAAATGCAAATATCGCTAATATTAACTTCTCTGATAAACTGCAAGCTGCACCGTTGCACTGGATTATTGCTGATAAAACTGGTGCTTCTGTAACAGTTGAATCTACCGCAAAAGGATTAAATGTTTATGATAACCCAGTTGGTGTTTTGACAAATAATCCGGAGTTTCCTCGTCAATTATTAAATCTTAGTAACTATCGTAGTGTTGCACCTGCTAATCCGGCTAACGTATTTGCACCTAATGTCGACCTACCAGTTTATAGCCGGGGCCTAGGGACCCATTTTCTCCCGGGAGGAATGGATTCTGAAAGTCGTTTTGTTAAGGCTACTTTCACTAAGATGCATGCCCCAGTTGGTAATTCTGAAGTTGAGAATATTACCAACTATTTCCACATTCTTCAATCTGTCGAACAACAAAAGGGATTGGATGAAGTAGCACCGGATACTTTTGAATATACGATCTACTCTGATGGTTCAAACCTAAAGAAAGGTATTTTTTACTACAAGACTTACGAAAATAATCAAATTAATGCAGTTGATATGCATAAGGAAGACCTTGAATCATCAGAATTAATTACCTATCCAGTTCAAAATAAACAAATTATTAACCAACAAAATTAAATAATTATTCTATCTGCAAACTTCTTTTATGCATGAATAGCTTATATTTTATGCATAAAAGAAGTTTTTTTGAAAAAATATGCTAAAACTATTGATTTTTATTCATAATACTCGTATATTTATAAACAACGAATTTCAAATGAGATGGAGGACGAGATTATGTCAAAAGAAAAAATTGTTTTAGCTTATTCTGGTGGTTTAGATACTTCAGTTGCAATTGCGTGGCTCAAAAATAAGGGGTATGACGTAATTGCATGTTGTATTGATGTGGGTGAAGGAAAAGACCTTGAAGCGATTAAGGAAAAGGGCCTCCAAGTTGGTGCGTGGAAGTCAGTAGTGATTGATGCCAAGCGTGACTTTGCTGAACAATTTGTATTACCAGCCCTTCAAGCCCATGCAATGTATGAGCAAAAGTACCCATTAGTTTCAGCACTTTCTCGTCCCTTAATCGTTCAAAAACTAGTTGCAGTTGCTAATCAATACGGTGCGACTGCTATTGCCCATGGATGTACTGGAAAGGGAAATGATCAGGTTCGGTTTGAAGCATGTATTCATGCTTTAGCACCAGATATGAAGATTGAAGATCCAATTCGGGATTGGCACTGGTCACGGGAAGAAGAAATTCAATACGCTAAGGATAATGGCATTCCTGTTCCAATCACAAAGGCTAGTCCTTATTCCATTGATGAGAACTTATGGGGCCGGGCAAATGAATGTGGAATTCTTGAAGATCCATGGGCTGCGGCACCTGCTGATGCATATGATCGGACAGTTTCAATTGAAGAAGCCCCTGATACCCCAACCACAATTGAAATTACCTTTAATGAAGGGGTTCCTACAGCAATTGATGGCGAAGAAATGCCGCTTGATCAGTTAATTATGAAACTGGATAAATTAGCTGGTAGTCATGGGATTGGTCGAATTGATCACGTTGAAAACCGGCTTGTTGGTATTAAGTCACGGGAAATTTATGAATGCCCAGCGGCAACTGTTTTATTGGCAGCCCATAAAGACTTGGAAGACCTGACCCAAGAACGGGAAGTAGCGCACTTTAAACCCCTAATTGAACAAAAAATGAGTGAAATTATTTATAATGGGCTTTGGTATTCACCATTAATGAAATCTTTAGTTGCTTTTATTGATGAATCACAAGCGGTTGTTAATGGAGTGGTAAGGGTTAAACTATTTAAAGGAAATGTAATCTGTGAAGGTCGGAAATCACCAAATTCACTTTATGATAAGAACTTGGCAACTTACACTTCCGCTGATGAATTTGACCAAGAAGCTGCCACTGGCTTTATTAAACTTTGGGAATTACCAGATAAGGTCTATGCTCAAGTACAAAACAAAAATAAAAAGAAAGTAAAGGAGAATACAAGCGATGCCTATTAAGAGAATGTGGGGTGGCCGGTTTGAAGAAGCTGGCGACCAACTAGTTAACCAATTTAATGCGTCGATCAGTTTTGATCAAGAAATGGCTCAAGAAGACATTGAAGGCTCATTAGCCCATGTAAAAATGTTGAAAGAAACACAAATTTTATCAGCAGATGATGCTGATAAGATTATTGCTGGACTCAAGAAATTACGTGAGCGATTAACTAGTGAAGGACTCCCATTTTCAATTGACAACGAAGACATTCATATGAATATTGAGGCATTGCTGACAGAAGAAATTGGCCCCGTTGCTGGTAAGCTTCATACTGGGCGGAGCAGAAATGATCAAGTTGCAACTGACCTTCACTTATATGTAAAGAAGCGGTTGCCTATTATCATTAATGAATTGAAAAAATTACAGGCAGAATTAGTAGATAAAGCAGCAGAAAATGTTGAAACGATTATGCCAGGGTACACTCATATGCAACATGCTCAGCCAATTTCGTATGGGCACTATCTCATGGCTTATTTCCAAATGTTTCAGCGAGATGTTGAACGTTTTGAGTTTAACCAGCAGCACACGGATTTATCACCTCTAGGAGCGGCTGCTTTAGCTGGGACCACTTTCCCAATTGATCGCCAATTAAGTGCAAAGTATTTAGAGTTTGCTGAACCATACCATAATTCACTGGACGCTGTTTCTGATCGGGATTTTGCCCTTGAATTTTTAAGTAACGCAAGTATTTTGATGATGCACTTGTCACGGTTATGTGAAGAACTGATTTATTGGTGTAGTTATGAATTTGGCTATTTAGAATTGGCAGATTCATATTCTACTGGTAGTTCGATTATGCCTCAAAAGAAGAACCCTGATATGGCAGAATTGATTCGTGGTAAAGCTGGACGAGTTTATGGTGATCTTTTCGGCTTATTAACGACAATGAAGGGACTTCCGCTTGCTTATAACAAGGATATGCAAGAAGATAAAGAAGGATTATTCGACGCGGTAAAGACGATTCTCCCAAGCATCAAGATCATGACCGGGATGATTGCCACCCTTCAAGTAAAGAAAGAAGCTATGGAGCATGCAACTCATCATGACTTTTCTAATGCCACTGAATTAGCAGATTATCTTGCTACTAAAGGGATTCCATTTAGGAAAGCACATGAGATTGTCGGTGAGCTAGTATTGAAGGGACTTAAGACAGGGACAAATCTTGTGGATATTCCATTAGACGAATATAAAAAGATTTCGCCCAAAATTGAAGAAGATGTTTATACCTGCTTACAACCTAAAGTAGCGGTTGAACGACGGAATTCTTATGGTGGGACTGGTTTTGATCAGGTTCGGCAACAAATTAAAGATGCTAAGAAGATTTTAGAAGGTAATTAATTCGGAAATTGAGAGTGAGAAAGCAAAAACTTTCCTCACTCTCAATTTTTTTGTTTCATAGTAACCCATATATTGAATTAAAGGTTACAATTAAATATAATTGATGCAAAAATAAAGGATTTACGATAATGATTAGGGAAAAGATAAGTTTGTCAATTCATGAAATGACTGTCGTTGCCATGATGGTTGCAATGATTGCTATTTTAGGAGCAGTTCCAGGTATTCCGTTGGGCTTTATTCCGGTGCCAATTGTTTTACAAAACATGGGAATAATGATTGCTGGAGAATTACTTGGACCAAAATTAGGGACAATTGCTGTATGGCTCTTCTTGTTTTTAGTTGTACTTGGGTTGCCACTACTTTCCGGTGGACGCGGCGGAATGGTGACAATATTAGGCCCAACTGGCGGATATATTTTTGCCTGGTTATTTGTCCCATTGTTGATTGGCCTTAGTCTAAAATTAAGTTGGTATTATGGGATGACGCAGGGGGTAACTGAATTCCTGATCGTTTGGCTATGGGGTGTAATTTTTGTGGAAGGAGTGGGCGCAATATGGTTAGCTAATCAATTGCATACCACGCTTATTGCTGCTTTGACTTCCAATATTTTATTTGTTTTTGGCGATACAATTAAAGCGCTTATTGCTGTCTCAATTACTCGTCGTTTACGTCACATTAAAGGAGATGATTAGCATGGTTCATTCAACTGCACAGAAAATTTTATGGCAATTACTTTCAGCGCCAGATTCATGGATTTCTGGAAATGACTTAGCAAAGCGATTCAATATTAGTCGTGAATCTGTTTGGAAGGCCATCAACAGTTTACGAAAAAGCGGAAATAATATTGAGAGTCGTAGAAACCTTGGATACCGTTTTACCGGAAATACACGATTGAGTGCTGATATTATTGATTTTTATACCCATAATCACTTTACTAATCGGCTTTACGTTGAAGATCAGGTTAGCTCAACTCAAAGCATCGCGAAAGCTTTTTTGAGTCACCACCTAGTTAGTGCGCCAACGGTATTTATCGCTGATCATCAAACTGCTGGCTATGGAAGACAGGGACGGTCCTTTTATTCTCCGGCAGCAACTGGCTTGTACTTTAGTATGATTCTGCCTAGCCCAACCGACAGACCACTACAAGCTGGGTTAATGACAACGACTTTTGCAGTTTTAATTGTGGAAGTTCTTAAACAATTTTTCTCTGCTCAAGACTTTCGGTACAAATGGGTCAACGATATTTATTTAAACCGTAAAAAGGTCGGCGGAATTTTGACCGAGGCAGTAGTAGATCTTGAATCAAGAACCACGGCATCCTTAGTGGTAGGAATTGGTTTGAATATAACTACAAAAGAATTTCCGCTGGGCCTTAAAGATAAAGCGACGGGAATAGCACCAGCAGATCGTAACCTTTTAGTCAGTCGGCTTATTGAAGCGATTGCTAATAATTATTCAGACTATGATAATCCACAGTATCTTGAGCAATATCGCCAAGGGTCAATGATTTTAGGACAGAAGGTGAACTTGTTAGTAAATGGTGAGGCGATTGCTGGAATTGCTAAAAAAGTCGAAAATGATGGGGCACTAACAATTCGCTCGACAGACGGAAAAACAAAAACTTTTAATAGTGGCGAAGTAGTTAAAGTTAATTTTGAAAAATAACTTCGATTCCTTAGAAAAGCTTGCAGTGATGAGGTTAAAGGTGATCTATGATATAATTATCATTAAATAAAATCTGCTAAATTAAAGGAGATTGTATAGGTGGGAGAACAAAAAACGATTGAACAAACTTTTCAAATTGAAAGTCCAGAAATAGAAGTTGGCTTACTAGGAACACAGGATAAATTTGTGAGCCTGATTGAACAAGGAATGGATGTCGAAATCCGACCATTCGGTGAAAATCTTAAAGTAAGTGGACAAGAAGAAGACGTTAGACTTACGATCGATGTATTTCGTGCCCTTATTTCGTTGCTAAACCAAGGGATCCGCATCCACAGTACAGATATTGTTAGTGCGATGAAGATGGCGCATCGCGGAACACTGGAATATTTTGCTGACCTCTACAGTGAAACGATTATTAAAGATCGCCGTGGAAGAGCCATTCGGGTAAAAAATTTTGGTCAGCGGCAGTATGTTAACGCGATGAAGCATAATGATATTACGTTTGGGATTGGCCCTGCCGGAACAGGAAAAACTTACCTAGCAGTCGCAATGGCCGTGGCATCCTTAAAGCGTGGCGAAGTGGAACGGATTATCTTGACGCGACCAGCAGTTGAAGCTGGTGAAAGTCTAGGATTCTTACCTGGTGACCTTCGTGAAAAAGTAGATCCTTATTTACGACCAATTTATGATGCCTTGAATGATATTTTTGGAGCTGATCATACGCAACGGTTAATTGATCGGGGAATTATCGAAATTGCACCCCTTGCTTATATGCGTGGACGAACTCTTGATGGCGCTTTTGTAATTTTAGATGAAGCCCAAAATACGACTAATGCCCAAATGAAGATGTTCCTTACCCGTTTAGGCTTTGGTTCAAAAATGGTTATTAATGGGGATGTTTCACAAATCGATCTTCCTCATGGGACTCGCAGTGGTCTTGTAAACGCGCAACGAATTTTGAATAATATTAAGTCAATTAAGTTTGTTAAATTTAGTGCAGAAGATGTTGTTCGTCACCCGGTTGTAGCACGGATTATTACTGCTTATGAGGACCAAACATCAAAACAATTAGCAGAAAAAGATAAAGAGAAAAAAGAGGAAAAATGATGGACTTGGAAATTTTCGATCAAACAACAGCACAGCTTCCAAATGAACAATTGGAGATGGTAAGGGACTTATTACAGTATGCTGCTAAAGAGCTTTCATTATCAGAAAATACTGAAATGTCCTTAACGTTTGTAAATAATCCGGAGATAAAAAAAATAAATGCCGAGTATCGTAACGTTGACCGGGCAACTGATGTTTTAAGTTTTGCCGCAGAAGAAGCGGGAGATGAAACACCAATCATTATGGATCCTGAAATGGCTGCTGAAATTCCTGTTAACTTAGGTGACTTATTTATTTCCATCGATAAGGTAGCAGAACAAGCAAAGTTTTTGGGCCATTCAGTTGATCGAGAGTTAGGATTTTTAGCTGTTCATGGTTTCCTTCACTTAAATGGATATGATCATGAAGCGCCGGCAGATGAAGAAAAAATGTTTAAATTACAACGGGAGATACTAGACGGTTATGGACTCACGCGATAAACATCAAACTGAGAAAAATCATCACTTAATTCAAGCAATGTGTCACGCAATCGATGGAATTATCCAAATATTACGTGAAGAGCGTAATATGCGGTACCACCTTTTAGCGGCCTGCTTAGCCATTATTATGTCGATCTTATTGCATATTTCAGCAATGGAATGGTTATGGATTTTATTGGCAATCTTTGTTGTTTTTACATCTGAATTTCTTAATACGGTTACCGAAGCTGTTACAGATTTGATTGTTGACCACCATTATGAATTAAATGTAAAAAAAGCTAAAGACGTGGCTGCTGGTGGGGTATTGATTTCAGCGATATTTTCAGTCTTGGTGGGGCTAATTATTTTTATCCCCCGTATATTAGCAATTATTAGATAGGAAGTTTTAATATGGATAATCCAAATTATAAGTCTGGCTTTGTGGCAATTATTGGACGCCCAAATGTTGGAAAATCAACTTTATTGAATTATGTTGTTGGGCAAAAGGTAGCAATTATGAGTAATGTTGCACAGACAACGCGTAATAAGATTCAAGGGATTTATACAAGTCCAGAAGCCCAGATTATTTTTATTGATACGCCAGGAATTCATAAACCATCTACTAAATTAGGTGATTTTATGGAAAAATCAGCAATGTCAGCATTAGATGAAGTGGATGCTGTCTTATTTGTTGTGAGTGCGACTGAGAAGCGCGGCCCTGGTGATGACTTTATTATTGAACGCTTAAAGAAGGTTAATCAGCCAATCTTTTTAGTTGTTAATAAGATCGATCAAATCAATCCCAATGATCTGCCTGAAATTGTTGACCAGTATAAAGATGCCCTTCCATTTAAGGGGATTGTCCCAATTTCGGCTTTGCAGGGAAATAATGTGAATAACTTAATCGATGACATTATTAAGATTCTTCCCAATGGGCCACAGTATTACCCAGCTGATCAAGTAAGTGACCACCCTGAACGCTTTGTGATTGCAGAAATGATTCGTGAAAAGGTCTTTTTGCTGACGAGACAAGAAGTGCCGCATTCAGTAGCTGTTGATGTAACATCAATAAAGCGTGAGGATGAAAATCATATTCATATCTCGGCCAATATTATTGTTGAACGTCCGGGCCAAAAAGGAATTATTATTGGCAAGGGTGGAAAAATGCTGAAAAAGATTGGGACAATGGCCCGGCAAGATATTGAAAGATTACTTGGTGACAAGGTATTTCTTCAACTATGGGTAAAGGTTGTTCCTGACTGGCGTGATAAGTCTGCAATGTTAAAAGACTATGGTTATCGGAATAAAGACTATTAAAAGGATGATGGTTACATGGCACGCGTAACCACACAATTTACTGGGATCATTATGTACCGACAGGATTATCGTGAACGCGATCTATTAGTAAAAATGCTTACTGATAAGATCGGGCCAGCAATGTTTTTTGTGAAAAATGCTAAAAAACGTGGCTTTCGAATGACTGCTGATATCCTGCCGTTCACCCATGGGACATACATTGGTTCACTTGATGAAAACGGCTTAAGTTTTATTAATACCGCTAGCGATACTAGCCAATACAAGAAGATTGCAAGTGACATTAGCAAAAATGCATATGTTACGTATATTTTGGCATTAGTTGACAGTGCTTTTAATGATGGCCGAAGCATTGGTGGCTGGTTTAAGCAAGTTGCTGCAGCGTTAGACTTAATCGAAAAAGGATTAGATGAGCAAATAATTACAAACGTTATTGAAACACAGCTGTTAGTTGCTTTTGGTGTAGCACAAGTTTGGGACCGGTGTGTGGTATGTGGCCGCAATGATCTGTCTTTAGACTTCTCTGAACAATATGGGGGGATGCTTTGTCAGAATCACTGGTCACTTGATGAACACCGTCTTTGTCTTGACCGTAAAACTGTTTACTATCTTCAACAGTTTGCCACAATTAACTTGCAAAAATTGAATTCTATTCGGATTAATCCAGCTACTAAACGACGCCTCCAACAAGTTTTGGATACTCTTTATGATAACGAGGTCGGCCTAAACTTGAAGGCAAAACGGTTCATTAGACAAATGAATAAGTGGGAACAAAATATTGGAAAGTTATCAATGAACGATTGACATTTGTAAAATATTTTTCTATTATAAGAGCGTGTTTAATTGAATATTGGCAATGACAGAGATTATGGATAAACCAAATCAGCGATCGGGGGATAGTGCAAGCCTTGTAGTTTATTTATCCTTGGCACTCTAACAGCCGCTTAAACTAAGCTGTTTTACAGAGATGTAAAAAAGTAGGGTGGAACCGCGATTAACTTCGTCCCTACAGTATCGATTATTTGATACTGTAGGGACTTTTTCATTGAAAGGAGAAGTAAAGTATGACGAAAAAACTAACCGTGCAAGATATTATCTTTACATTGGAACAATATTGGGCAGATCAAGGCTGTATGTTGATGCAGGCTTATGATAACGAAAAGGGTGCAGGGACAATGAGTCCTTACACTTTCTTGCGTGCAATTGGTCCTGAACCATGGAATGTAGCTTATGTTGAACCTTCACGGCGGCCTGCTGATGGTCGTTATGGTGAAAACCCAAACCGGCTTTACCAACACCACCAATTCCAGGTATTAATGAAGCCTTCTCCTGATAATATTCAAGAATTATACTTAGGAAGTTTGAAAAAGTTAGGGATTGATCCTTTAGAACACGATATCCGGTTTGTTGAAGATAACTGGGAAAACCCTTCAATGGGCTGTGCCGGTGTTGGTTGGGAAGTTTGGCTTGACGGAATGGAAGTTACTCAATTTACTTACTTCCAAGTCGTTGGAGAGTTGCCAATGAGCCCAGTGGCCGCCGAAGTTACTTATGGACTTGAACGGTTGGCTGAATATATTCAAAACGTTGACTCAGTTTATGACTTAGAATGGGCGGATGGTGTTCTGTATGGTGATATCTTCCAAGAACCTGAATATGAACATTCTAAGTATGCGTTTGAAGAAAGTAACCAAGACATGCTTCTTCAAGATTTTAATGATTACGAAAAAGAAGCTAAACGTTTAATTAAGCTTGGATTAGTTCACCCAGCTTATGATTATGTTTTAAAGTGTAGTCATACCTTTAACTTGCTAGATGCGCGTGGTGCTGTTTCGGTTACCGAACGTGCTGGTTACCTTCACCGTATTCGAATTATGGCAAAATCAATTGCCAAGGCCTTTGTTGAAGAGCGGCGTAAACGTGGCTTCCCATTGATTCATGACGAAGCAGTTCGCCAAAAGACAGTTGAAGAATATACAAAAAAAGCGGAAAAGGCAAAGGAACGGGCCGCAAAGCAAGCAGCTAAGAAAGCACAAAAGGGGGAAAAGTAAGATGGCAAATACATACTTATTAGAAGTCGGTGTTGAAGAGATGCCTGCTCACGTTGTAACACCAAGTATTAAACAGTTACACGAACGAGTAGCAAAGTACCTTAAAGAACAACGGATTACTTTTGATGATATTCAAGAATTCGCTACTCCACGACGGATGGCATTACTAATCCATGGCTTAAGTGATAAGCAACCTGATATTGATGAATCAGTTAAGGGTCCTGCAAAAAAGATTGCGCAAGATGCCGATGGTAATTGGACAAAAGCTGCGATTGGTTTTACTCGGGGTCAAGGTGCTTCTGTTGAAGATATTGAATTTAAAGAAGTAAAAGGCGTTGAATATGTTTTTGTTGAAAAGCATATTGCTGGAAAAACTGCTGCTGAAGTTCTTCAAGGATTGCCAGCAGTTATTACTTCGATGACATTCCCAACCTTGATGAAGTGGGGCTACAATAACTTACAATTTATTCGTCCGATTCGGTGGCTAGTTTCATTATTAAATGATGAAGTCGTTCCATTTAATATTTTGGACGTTAAAGCTGGTCGAGAAACACAAGGTCACCGGTTCTTAGGTCATCCAGTTGAAATTGCTAAGGCTGATGATTATGAAGAAACCTTAAATAATGATTTCGTTATTGCTGATCAAACAAAGCGAAAGAACTTAATTAAGGATCAAATTACTAAAATTATCAATGAAAACAACTGGCAAGTTGATTGGGATGAGGACTTACTAGAGGAAGTTAATAACTTAGTTGAATGGCCAACTGCTTTTGCTGGATCTTTTGACGAGAAGTACTTAGCATTACCTGATCCGGTCTTAATTACTTCCATGAAGGATAACCAACGTTTCTTCTGTGTACGGGATGAAGATGGTAACCTCTTATCGCACTTTATTTCTGTTCGTAACGGTAACACAGACTACCTTGATAATGTTATCAAAGGAAATGAACGGGTCCTTGTTCCTCGTCTTGAAGATGCTCAATTCTTCTATCAAGAAGATCAGAAGCTGACAATTGATGAATACGTGGAACGACTTAAGAAAGTTAGCTTCCATGATAAGATTAGTTCAATGTATGACAAAATGCAGCGGGTTGCAGTGATTGCCAATGTTCTTGGTAAGCAGCTAAACCTTTCAGATGAAGAACTAGCAGACCTTGATCGAGCAGCACATATTTATAAATTTGACCTTACTACGCAAATGGTGGGTGAATTTGCTGAATTACAAGGAATCATGGGCGAAATCTATGCTAAGCTATTCGGTGAAAAAGATGATGTTGCCACAGCTATTCGCGAACACTACATGCCAATCTCTGCAGAAGGAGAATTACCACAAACTAAGATTGGCGCAGTCTTAGCAATTGCCGATAAACTTGACAGCATTATGAGCTTCTTTGCAGTTGATATGATTCCAAGTGGTTCGAATGACCCTTATGCTTTACGTCGGCAAGCCTTTGGAATCGTCCGAATTATCGCCGATCGTGGTTGGCACCTTCCATTATTAAATATTCAATCAGAAATTATCCCCGCCTTCGAAACTGCTGAAATCAATGTTTCTTTTGATTTGAATAAAAATAGTGATGAGGTCCGTTCATTCTTCTTAGACCGGATTAAGCAATTATTCCATGGTCAAAAGGTTCGTCACGATATCATTGATGCAGCTACCGATACTCCCCAAAATGATATCGCCAATGTTCTTGCAGCTATTCAAACTATTGACGATCATAAGGATGATGATAGCTTTAAGGAAGATATTGAAGCTCTTACCCGGGTATTACGGATTGCAAAGAAGGATAATCGTCCAGTTAGTGAGCTTGCAGTAGATCCTAATCTATTTGAAAATCCATCTGAGGCCAAGATGCACACGGCTGTTTCAGAATTGATTAAAGAAGATCAACAGACAGTAAGTAAAAACTTCGCGGCTTTACGGACTTTAACACCAATAATTAGTGAATACTTTGATGAAAATATGATTATGGATAAGAATGAAGACATTCGTAATAATCGTTTGGCCCAATTAAGTATTTTGGCTCATCAAACATCATTAATTGGTAACTTAGATAACTTGATTGTAAAATAAGACGTTTTAATTGTATTGCTGCTAACTTGTGGTATTATAGATACTAGTTAAATGTAAAAAATAGGTGGAGGTCGCATTCCGTTAGGTTGCGACCTTTCATGTGCGCCCGGCATGGGTATTAGCTAGGCGGTGAGAGTCCGCTATGGGCC
>OFHA01001478.1_pt1 | contig 16081 bp, 13 predicted proteins | sample 1521891 | NCBI WGS metagenome assembly OFHA01 (sample SAMEA3504089, study PRJEB24116) | mouse gut metagenome | biome: mouse gut; feature: mouse-associated habitat; material: faeces | place: Denmark | collected 2011
GAGAGAAGCGGCGGATTTGTGTTTTTCCTGATTCCGCAGCATGTGATTGCGGGATTTCAGTTCAACGGGACATCGGGCCTGATTCTTCTGCTGGCAGGGACCATTATTGTGGTATTGTCCATGGTTATGGTGTCCGTGAACCGTCTGGCAAACCGGAAATTCCGGGAACTGGAAAAGGGGATGCACCAGGTGGGCGGAAACAATCTGCATTACCGGCTTCCCATTGGGGAGCGGGAGGACGAATTTGCCCGGATTGCCGTCCAGTTTAACAAAATGTGCGATGACCTGGAAGATATTATCAATAAAAATTATATTTACCATGTCCTGCAGCAGAGCGCGGAATACAAAGCCCTCCAGACTTGTGTAAATCCTCACTTTCTGTACAATACTCTGGGAATCGTCTCGCAGCTGTGCTATCTGGAGAAGGCGAAGAGGGCGGGAGAGATGCTGGACTGTGTGATCGATACGTTTCAGTATATCACACGGGCGGCAAATGCTGTGACGGATTTAAAGAGTGAGATCAAATTTCTGAAAAGCTATTTTTATATATGCAGTGTCAGGTATGAAAACAAGATCAGTTTTCGCATAGACAGGCAGGAACATATTCCCAATATCCGGCTGCCCGGGATGCTGTTGCAGCCGATCGTGGAAAATGCGGTGCTGCACGGTCTGGCAAACTGTAGGAGCGGTGGGGAAGTGACGGTCAGTTTTTCCTGTGATAAAAAGAATATCTATATTGTCACGGAGGACAACGGGGAGGGGATGAACCATGAAAACATGGAGGAGATCATGTCCTGCGAGACAGAGGATGAGGGGCATATCGGCGTGAGCAATGTTTTGAGGAGGTTGCGCCTGTATTTCGGCAAGCAGGCGGATATCACGATATCCAGCGAACGGGACTGTGGAACGATTGTGACTGTGATCCTGCCTGTGAAATGAGGAGAGAATTATGAATGGTAAACCGGTTGTCCTGGTGGTGGATGATGAGGACATCGAACGAAAAATGATTGTTCAGATCATGAAGAACGAGTTGGGGGAGGAGTACAGGATCGTGGAGGCATCCGATGGAGTGGAAGCCATAGATGTGGCAGGAAAATATATGCCCTGTATTGTGATCATGGATATCCGTATGCCTCTTATGAACGGCCTTGCGGCATTGAAGAAGATATTTGAGATCGTTCCGGGTATTTCCTCCATCATACTAACGGCACATGATGAGTTTGAGTATGCGGTACAGGCGATCAAACTGGGGGTAGAAGATTATATTTTAAAGCCGGTGAGAAGGGAAAAACTGCTGGATGCAGTCCGAAAGGTGGAAAAAAAGCGGGATATGCGGCTTTGGGAGGATGAGAAGGAGTGGAAGCATCGATTTGACTTTTTTACGCCCTATGTTGAGGACAGTATTATATCCGCCATTGTTTTGGATTCTTATCCGCCTGAGAGGGTAAGAAATATCATCAGAAAAATATATCCGGAAGATACGGGATTGTGGATGGTGGTGGCGGAATATGAGAAGATGGAAGAGGATATGGCAAAATTGTATGAGGAAATCAGACATCAGCTTTACAGTTCCGGGATTAAAGCCATAGGCTCCCACCTGGGAAGGCAGGTTATTTTGCTGGCACAGCAGGCAGGAGAGGACAACAGAGATTTTTCAGAGTTATTGGAGCAGTGTATCGTCAGGAAGGAGAGGATAAAGATTGCGCCTGTCGGGGATGCCGGAGAATGTGCGATGTTGTACCGTAAAATGAACATGGAGGATGTATCTGCGGAGGCAGATAAGATATCGGACACTTTTTTCTGTGAGGAAAAAGGGATTGCCATCAGGATTGCAACCCAGAAGATCGAGGCAGCAGTGACGATGATGGAGGAGATGCTTATGGAGCAGCGGTTGTCAGATGATTTGGAAAAGTCGGCAGGAGCAGGCATGGAATCCAAACGGATCGTGATAGATCATTATCTGAAAATGACAGTGGGGGCCGTTTCCTTATCTCCCGTCAGATCGTTTGCGCTGTATGACGGATTTGAGAAGCTGAAAACGGCAATACATTTCTATATTGAGAGGCGGTGCAAGGATGTTGCGGAGAGCCAGTCCCGAAAAATGCCGGATATGTTAAACGATGTGATTCGGGATATAGAAACGCATTATCCGGACGGCTTTTATTCTCTGAGCAAAGCGGCGGACCATCTGGGAATCAGTGCGGCATATCTGAGCAAGATATTTAAGGAACAGTTTGGCAGCACTTTTACAAAATACTTAAATGATGTCAGGATTGATGAGGCAAAGCGAATGCTGCACGAGGAGATGGAAATTGCGGAGGTTGCGGAGAAGTGTGGCTTTAACAGCCCCAATTATTTTTGTAAGGTATTTAAAAAATATACCGGAACCCCGGCGGGGGATTATCGGGAATCTCTGGTGGACAGAAAGGAGAAGAGAGAAGGTTACCACTCAGACAAGTGATTAAACTGGTTAAATTATACATTTTTAATAATTTTATCACAACTTGGACATATTTTGAGTGTATGATATACAAAGCAGGTTTTTGTGGAAGAAATTGACAAAAAAACCTGTGCAGTAAAGCAGGAAACAGGATGAAATACTTATGAATGATACGGAATACTATAAGCTGGTCCGTCCCTATGAGGATGCGATGAATATGCTTTTAATCAGGATCAGAGTGCTTGGACATTCTTTATATAATAAGGAGGAGGAGCAACTTTACCATACGATTCAGAACCGGATCAAAGGAAAAGACAGTATAGAAAATAAATTGCTGAAGAAGGAATTGGAGCCTTCCGTTAAAAATGCGAAAGATTATCTGCGGGATATTGCCGGAATCCGGGTGATATGCCTGTTTCTGGATGATATTTATACATTGGTGGAGCTTTTGACCAGGCAGTCGGAGCTGGTATTTATTAAGGAGAAAGACTATATTAAATCGCCGAAGAAAAACGGTTACAGAAGCTATCACCTGATTATCGGGGTGCCGGTTTACTGCGCCGATACGATGGAGATCTTTCCGGTGGAGGTGCAGTTTCGGACGATGGAGATGGATCTGTGGGCGAGTATGGAGCACCGTATCCTGTATAAAGGGACGACGAAGATGGAGAGTGAGAAGGTAAAACGGGAGCTGATGCACTACAGTGAGAGGCTCTGTGAGGTGGAACAGTATTTTGAGATGTTCCGCTGAGGGGGGCTCTTTGTGTGCTGAATTGTTGCGGTATAGCGAAAAGTATAGCGAAAAAATATAAAAATACTTTACAAATTATAGTTAGCCATGTTATCATTGTTTTAACATATCTGGGAATCTGAAGTTCTGATATCACTTCTGTGACAAATCATTTGTTTCTTATAAGAGTCCCTTATATGAAAAAATCGAATAAGGGAGGAAAGTAGATGGGAAAATCAGATGTATATCAGTTTGATTATCTGGATGACAATGAGCGGTTTGCCGACCAGGTGAACGGGGCGCTTTTTCAGGGCAGACAGGTGGTAAAGCCGGACGAGCTGGAGCCTGTGGATATGCAGTCAGTGTACCTGGGAAAGGAAGCGGGCGGCCGGAGAGAGTTTCAGGCGGTGGTGGACAAGGCGCGGATGTGGCGCAGGAGGCTCCTGCATATCCTGGCGGTGGAAAACCAAATGTATGTGGATTACCATATGGTGCTGCGAAATATGTTGTCGGAGAGCCTCAGTTATCAGAAGCAGTGGAAGCAGAAGAAGCGTGCCCATGAAAAGGAGAAAGATTTAAAGTCGGGGACGGACGCGTTTTTGTCGGGGATGGAGAAGGATGAGAAGTTTATGCCGGTCATAACCCTTGTGGTGTACTGCGGCATGGAGCATCCCTGGGACGGGGCGAGGTGTCTGCATGATCTGCTGGAGGTGGATGAGGAGCTGAAAGGGTTCGTCACGAATTACAGGCTGAACCTGTACGACTGTCATGAGCATGATACGTTTGAGGAGTATAAGACGGGGCTGCGCCGGTTGTTTGAGGTGGTTCGTTACGGCGGGGATAAAGAGAAACTGGGAAGGCTTCTCGAGGAAAACAGGGAAGCCTACAGTCGGATAGACAGCGATACCCGGGAATTAATCGAGGTCGTGGCAAAAGTCAGGATCGGGGAGGAGTATAAAATCATGGAGAAAGAGGAGAGGAAATACGATATGTGTAAGGCGTTTATGGATATGAAGCTGGAAGGGATAGAGGAAGGAAGAGAAAAGGGCATAGAAGAAGGTGTGGAAAAAGGGAAAACCATCCAATTAATCGAGTATGTATGCAAAAAACTACTGAAGAACAAGCCTGCGGAAGTTATCGCGGATGAATTGGAGGAAGAGTTGTCGGTTGTGGAACATATTGTGAAGATCCAGCGCCGGACAGGGAACTACGACGCAAATGAGATTTTTGAGATGCTGCAGGAGAATGCATAAAAAAGCGGCAGGGGGCGTTTGCGGAAAAATATGAGTTCGGTGAAACGTTTATCTGTCGGTAATTTCGATGTTTTAATGTCTTAATATTCTTATCTCGAGGCGGGCGAGGGGCAAAACCGCCGTGAGGATTGGTATTTTTTCAGAAGATCATTTAAAAAATCCACAGAGCATTATATAAATAAAGTATATGCATGGCGGGAAGGGACCGGCATCTGCGCTGCGTTCACGGTTTTTTCCGGCATATATGGGCACGGAAAGCAGCGCGGAAAAGAGGGAAGATGTACAGTACGGTAATTTCCGGAGGGCTCCGGGGAATCTACAGCTATCTGGTGCAGGTGGAAGTGGATATATCCCAGGGACTGCCGGGTTTTGAGATGGTGGGATATCTCGGGAGCGAGGTGAAGGAGGCGAAGGAGCGGGTGAAGGTGGCGCTGAAAAATGCGGGATTTGTGATGCCCGCGGGGAAAGTCACCGTGAATATTTCTCCGGCGGATATTCCGAAGGAGGGGACTGCCTATGACCTGCCGGTGGCAGCAGCGGTTTTGTGTTCCATGGGCGTGGTACCGAAGGAAAGCCTGAGAGGTCTTCTGATGACGGGGGAACTGGGGCTGAACGGGGAACTGCGGGCGGTGAGAGGGGTATTGCCTGTGGTGAGGAAGGCGAAGGCGGCCGGTTTTAAACGCTGCATTGTGCCGAAAGACAATGAGAAGGAAGGGGCGGTGGTGGAGGGCATCGCCGTATATGGGCTTAGCTCTCTGCAGGAGGTAGCGGCATTTTTGCAGCAGTATAAGGAACCGTCCGTTCAGCCTGCTCATGTGGATATTCAGGAACTGTTTGGGCAAAAGGAAGGGGGAGCGCCTGATTTCTCGGAGGTTCAGGGGCAGGAGGAAATTAGGCGGGCGGCGGAGATCGCGGCGGCGGGATTTCACCACTTTTTGATGATCGGACCGCCGGGCAGCGGGAAGACCATGATAGCAAAGCGGATTCCTTCTATTCTGCCGCCCATGAGTCTGGAAGAGAGTCTGGAAGTTTCCACGATCTACTCTGTGGCAGGGTTGTTGAAAGAAAAGCAGTCTCTGATCTGTAAGAGACCGTTCTTAAGTCCCCATCATACGATTTCGGAACATGCACTGGCAGGGGGCGGCAAAGTGCCCCGCCCCGGAGTTCTCAGCCTCTCCCACAGAGGCGTCCTGTTTTTGGACGAACTGACGGAGTTTAAGAAAGCCACGCTGGAGATTCTGCGCCAACCGATGGAAGACAGGGAGGTGCAGATTGCCAGAAGCAGCGGCACCTTTATCTATCCTGCGTCCTGCCTGATTGTGGGGGCGATGAATCCCTGTCCCTGCGGTTATTATCCCGACAGAAACCATTGCAGTTGTTCCCCCTGGGAGATAGACCGGTATCTGCATAAGATATCCGGTCCCATCCTGGACCGGATGGATCTTGTGACGGAGGCAAAAAAGGTGGATATCACAAAACTCAGCGATGCGAAGTGCGGAGAGAGCAGTGCGGATATGATGAACAGGATTATGAGGGCGAGGAAAATGCAGGAGAATCGCTTTTTGGGAACGGGGCTTTCTTTTAATGCGGATATGGGACCGGCACAGGTGCGGAAATACTGCTCCCTAGGAGAGCAGGAGCAGCAGATGATGCAGCAGCTCTTTTCTTCCATGAATCTCAGTGCCAGGGCGTATCATAAGATTATCAAGGTGGCAAGGACCATTGCGGATCTGGAGGAGAGCGCAGAGATTAAGCGGCGCCATCTGGCGGAAGCCGCCTGTTACCGCAGGACGGACAGCAGATTCTGGGGGAGGCACAGATGAGAGTGGAACAGGACAAACCTTATCAGTACTGGCTGATGAACATCAGGGGTATAGGCAAAAAGAAAAAGGTCCGCCTTTTGCAAAAGCTGGGGACGGCACGGGAAGTGTACGGCGCTGCGGAAAAGGAGCTGGGGGCTCTTTTGGGGGAGAAGGCGGCGGAGAAGATCAGAGAGTCAAAAAATGACTGGAAAATTTTGCCGGAATATGAAAAGCTTTGCAGGCAGAAAATAGAATTTACCTGTTATGGGGATCCGGATTACCCGCAGCGGCTTTCCGAAATTTCCGATGCGCCTTTTTCCCTGTATTATCAGGGGCATCTTCCTTCCGACAGGGTGCCGGCGGTGGCGCTGATCGGTGCCAGGGCATGTTCGGAGTACGGTGTTTATGCGGCAAAGGAATTTGGTTCTAAACTGGCCGGAAGCGGCATACAGATTATCAGTGGACTGGCTATGGGGATCGACGGGATCTCCCAGGAGGCGGCGCTGCTTTCCGGCGGAGAAAGTTTCGGCGTTCTGGGCTGCGGTGTGGATATCTGTTATCCGAAAAGCAATCGCCGGCTCTATGAAAAATGCAAAAGGCAGGGCGGCATTCTTTCGGAATATCCGCCCGGTACGGAGCCAAGGGGCTGTCTTTTTCCGCCGAGAAACCGGATTATCAGCGGACTTTCGGATATCGTGGTGGTGGTGGAGGCGAGGGAGAAGAGCGGGACACTGATCACGGTGGATATGGCGCTGGACCAGGGCAGGGAAGTATATGCGGTGCCGGGCAGAATCACCGATTCTCTGAGCAGAGGATGCAATCAGTTATTTCACCAGGGGGCGGGGGTGGCGGTAAGTCCCGGAGATATTGTAAAGGCACTGAGTGAAATCCGTCATTTGGACAAAAGATGTCCCGGCAGTACAGATAATATAGAAGAAATCCTGCATAAAAACAAGACGGACATGCGGACGGATGCGGGAGTTCTTTCGGAATATATGCTGTCGGCAGGGGAAAGACAGGTATATGAATGTCTGGAGATCCTGCCGAAGGGGGCTGAGGATATCTACCGGCAGATAGGTGGAGCAATGACGATACAGGAGATTATAAGTACTCTCGTGGAACTTTGCATAAAGGGACTGGTACGGCAGGGGGCGGAGGGATATTGTCAAAAAGCCCTTGCAACATAAAATAAAAAGGTGTATAGTGGTTGACGATTGATGTATAAACATACAAAAAAATCAGCGGACGCCTCCGGGCGGCCGCAAAACAGGAACAGGAGTCTTGCGTCATGGCAAAATATCTGGTAATTGTGGAATCTCCCGCAAAGGTGAAAACGATCAAAAAATTTTTGGGGGCAAACTATGAGGTGATGGCGAGCAACGGACATGTTCGTGATCTGCCAAAGAGTCAGCTTGGCTTTTCGCCGGAAAATGATTTTGAACTGAAATATATTACGATCCGGGGAAAGGGCGATATTCTCGCCGCTCTCAGAAAAGAAGTAAAAAAAGCCGAGAAGATCTATCTGGCAACGGATCCGGACCGGGAGGGCGAAGCGATCTCCTGGCATCTGTATTACGCGCTGAAGCTGGAGGGGAAGAAGGTATACCGCATCACCTTTAATGAGATTACAAAGAGCGCGGTGAAAGAGGCGCTGAAAAATCCCCGGGAGATTGATATGAATCTGGTGGACGCCCAGCAGGTGAGAAGGGTGCTGGACAGGATGGTGGGCTACCGTATTTCGCCGGTGCTCTGGGCAAAAGTAAAACGGGGGCTCTCTGCGGGGAGAGTACAGTCTGCCGCCCTTCGGATTATCTGCGAGCGGGAAGAGGAGATCAATGCTTTTGTGCCGGAAGAATACTGGACACTGGATGCGGTGCTGCAGGTGGAGGGAGAGAAAAAGCCGCTGACTGCCAGGTATCACGGACATGGCGATAAAAAGGCAGTTATCAGAAATCAGCAGGAATTGCAGGAGATTCTGAAAAAATGCGAAGGCGCGGACTGGCGGATCACGGATAAAAAATCGGGAGAGCGCACAAAGAAGGCGCCTGTGCCCTTTACCACATCGACGCTCCAGCAGGAGGCGAGCAAGGTGCTGAATTTCTCTACCCAGAAGACCATGCGCATTGCCCAGCAGCTCTATGAAGGCGTAGATATCAAAGGCAACGGCACGGTGGGTATTATCACCTACCTGCGTACCGATTCCACCAGAATATCGGAGGAAGCAGGAAAGGCGGCGGCGGCATATATTGAGGCAAAATACGGCGGCGCCTATGTGGCGGAGCAGGTGCCGGAAAAAAAGAGCGGGCGTAAGATACAGGATGCCCACGAGGCAATCCGTCCCACGGATATCGAAAGAACACCGGCGGATCTGAAGGATTCCCTGAGCAGGGACCAGTATCGGCTGTATCAGCTTATCTGGAAACGTTTTACGGCAAGCCGTATGACGCCGGCGCTGTATGAGACAACCTCCGTAAAGATTGACGCGGCGGGAGAGCGTTTTACGGTTTCCGCCAGCAAGTTAAAGTTTGACGGTTTTCTGAGCGTGTATGTGCAGGAGGACGACAAGGAAGAGACATCGGTTATTTCCCGGAATTTAAGTAAGGATACGGTACTTTCTCTTTCGGAACTGCAGCATAAACAGCACTTTACGCAGCCCCCTGCGCATTATACGGAGGCTTCCATCGTCAGGGCGTTAGAGGAGGAGGGGATCGGCAGGCCCAGTACCTATGCTCCCACTTTGACAACTCTCCTTGCCAGAAGATATATTGTGAAGGAAAATAAGAATATTTATGTCACCGAAATCGGTGAAGTGGTGGATAAGATGATGCGGGACGCCTTTCCGACGATCGTGGATGTCAGCTTTACCGCCAATATGGAGACGCTTCTGGACGGCGTGGAGTTAGGGGATGTGGAATGGAAAACCATTATCAGAAATTTCTATCCGGATCTTGACGAAGCGGTGAAGGAGGCGGAGAGAAAGCTGGAGGAAGTGGAGATAAAGGATGAACTGTCGGAGGAGTACTGCGATGTGTGCGGCAGGCAGATGGTTATCAAATACGGTCCCCACGGCAGATTTCTTGCCTGTCCCGGCTTTCCGGACTGTAAAAATACAAAGCCTTATTTTGAAAAGATCGGCATAAGCTGCCCGAAGTGCGGTAAGGATATTGTGATGAAAAAGACAAGGAAGGGGCGCAGATACTACGGCTGTATTGATAATCCGGACTGTGATTTCATGGTGTGGCAGAAGCCGTCCGGCGTGCTCTGTGAAAAATGCGGCAGCATGATGGTGGAAAAGGGAAATAAACTGGTCTGCTCCGGCGAGGGCTGCGGGCATGTGAAAGATAAAAAGGCTGAGACTGTGGCGCAATAAAGTATAAAATATTATATTTGCAATTTGGTTTATCCTATGGTAAAATGGATTATCTTTTGTTTTTATTGAAACGGGAACCGGTACAGATAGGGGGCTTTTGTGAGCAGCAGCATACAGTTATTGGATAAAACAAGAAAAATAGGAAAGTTATTGCATAATAACAGTTCCAGCAAGGTTGTTTTCAGCGATATCTGCAAAGTGATGAAAGACATCTTAAATTCTAATGTTCTCGTAATCAGCAGAAAGGGAAAAGTGTTGGGCGTGGGCGAGTTTGGAGGGATCAGGCCGCTTGATGTTCTGCTTTCGGATGATGTGGGAAAGTTTGTGGATTCCCTGCTGAACGAAAGGCTTCTCGGCGTACTTTCCACGAAGGAAAATGTCAATCTGGAAACCCTTGGCTTTGAAGAACAGACAGCCAGAAAATATGAGGCGCTGATTTCGCCGATTGAGATAGCCGGTGAAAGGCTTGGTACGCTCTTTATCTATAAACAGGATGAAACTTATGATATCGATGATATTATTCTGTGCGAATACGGAAGTACCGTGGTAGGACTCGAGATGCTGCGCGCGGTCAGTGAGGAGACGGCGGCGGAGAGCCGGAAGGTGGCTGTTGTAAAGTCCGCCATCAGTACCTTATCCTACTCCGAGATGGAGGCTATCATCTGTATTTTCGATGAATTAAGCGGCAGGGAGGGTATTCTGGTAGCCAGTAAGATTGCTGACAGAGTGGGGATTACCCGCTCCGTGATCGTAAACGCCCTGCGTAAATTCGAGAGTGCCGGCGTGATTGAATCCCGCTCTTCGGGGATGAAGGGTACTTCCATCAAAGTACTGAACGATGCGGTTTATGAGGAGATTGCATCTTTGAAAGCGGAAATGGATAAAAAATAGATTTCGCACAGAGCCGGAGGAAGGCAAATGAGCAATTGCAATTTGGCTGGAAACTGAACAGTGAAGTCATGGATCGACGAGAGAAAAAAGGAATTTATTGGGCGCAATAGATTCCTTTTGGTATTTCTGGCATAATATACAGAGAAAAGAGTCAGCACTGTTTGCGAAAAAAAACTTGTTTTTTGAGGATTTTAACGTATAATAAAGTGTGAGGCATTATTTCGGAGAGAAGAAAGGAAGGCAGATACGATGAGCACCCTGTTGAATACAAATATTTACGACTATACGAGAGTACTGGATAAGGCGGCGGATGCGGCATGGATCAGAAATGACTGCATTTCCAATAATATGGCGAATGTGAATACGCCCGGCTATAAAAGGCAGGATGTGGATTTTAAGGGACAGTTAAAGCAGGCGATGAACCAGTTCCGTTATATGACCACGGATGAGAAAGTACATAATCTCACAAATGAGGATTTAAAGCCGCTCTCTTTCATAGATTATGCCGGGTATTCTTACCGGAAAGATGAAAATAACGTGGATATCGATGTGGAAAATGTGTACGAAGCGGAGAACCAGATTTATTATAACGGGCTGATCACGGCGATCACATCGGATTTCGCGGATTTGAAAATTGTAACAAAATAAACGACAACATGAAATGGTGGTTTGATCATACCGCCCCGGAAGGATAAGGAGTGTACTATGGGACTTTTTACGGCTTTTGATATCAATGCGTCAGGCATGACCGCAGAGCGTTACCGTATGGATATTATTTCGGAAAATCTGGCAAATATGAATACGACAAGGACTGAGGACGGTACGCCTTACCGCAGAAAGGTTGTTACGTTTCAGGAAAAGGGTGAGAAAACGCCTTTTCACCATATTCTGGATGAGAAGCGTGACAGATATTCCAATAAGACCGGGAAATATTCCGGCAACGGTGTTAAGGTGACCGGAGTTTATGAAGATACCTGGACGGAGATGAAGATGGTGTATGATCCGGCACATCCCGATGCGGATGAAAACGGCTATGTGATGTATCCGAATGTGGATGCCGTGACCGAGTTTGTGAATCTGATCGATGCAAGCCGTGGGTATGAAGCCAACGCAACGGCTTTTGAGGCCAGCAAGGGTATGGCACAGAGAGGACTGTCCATCGGGCAGGCATAAGGGAACCGGCGGGATGTTCCCGTATAAGAAAAGCAGTGTTCGTACATAGAATAAACGATATGGGCGGGAAAGGAAGTAACGATTTAAAATGGATATTACATCTTTGTTCAGTGTTAATTCACCTGATCTGGTGGAGGTTGCAAATAAAGCTACTTCGACGATAGAAAATCCGAGAGGGACCAAGGAGGAAGAGACGGGGTTTGGGTATCTTTTGGATACGGCGATCAAGAATTTTAACCTGACCAATTCCTATATTTCGGATAAAGAGGATATGGAATTGAAATGGGCGATGGGCGAGGTGGATAATCCCCATGATCTGACCATTGCACTGAGCAAGGCTTCACAGGCTCTGAGTTACACCACGGCAATCAGGGACAAATTGCTCGAGGCTTACAGAGAAATCATGCAGATGCAGATTTAGCACTGCACTTTTTTGCTGTCCAAAATCGGGGCAGAGGGAGAGATAAAGTACAGGTGGGAGAAATGTCCAGATGCAGGAAAGAGTAAAAGAACTATTAAAAAAGGTTATCGGCTGGTGGAAGAGCCTGAAAATAAAGCAGCGCACGATGATTGTATGCATCAGCGCAGGTATCATACTTGCTTTGGTGGTTGTGCTGAGTGTTCTTTCCAGACCAAAGTTTACCCTGTTAAAAGAGTGTGAATCGGCAAGCGAGGGCGCCCAGATCAAAGAGATCCTGGACGAAGCAGGGGGCTATACATATCAGATATCGGACGACGGGCTGAGAGTGGAAGTGTCCACATCCCAGCTTGGGGATGCAAATCTTCTGCTGGCGGCGAACAGCATCATATCCGACCGTTACAGTATTGAAAAGGTGACGGAAGGCGGCCTCGGCGTTACGGAGGCGGATAAAAAGAAACGTTATAAAAAGCTGCTGCAGGAGGAACTGCAGCATGACTTTATAGGGATGTTCGATTCCATTAAGGAAGCGACGGTAATCCTGAACATACCTGAGGAAAACGGTACACTGATCGCTACGGAGCAGGAATCTTCCGCGTCTATCGTGCTGAAGATCGACGGGGAATTCACGGGGGAGAACGCGGCTTTTCTGGCGAGGGCGGTGGCGACGGCGCTCGGCAACGAAAGTACGGACAGGATATCCATTATCGACAATACCGGAAAAATGCTGTACACCGGTGATGATAACTATTCCGTCACGGATACCGCCAATAACCAGATGTCGGTAAAACAGCAGTCGGAGCAGGTTGTCGGAAATAAGGTGAAAAATGCCCTGAAAGGGACAAACGGCTTTGATGCCATTGAGGTTGCCGTCAATCTGGATATTGATTTTTCCACGGAGGAGGTAGTAGATCACAACTATTATGCGCCGGAAAACTCTACCCAGGGGCTTTTGGCGGAAGCGCATATCTACAATTCGGATTCCACATCGGGACCGGGGGATATTCCGGGGACGGACTCCAATGATGAGCCCACGACCTACGTGGTGGATACCGACGGAAACCAGAGTACATCCTCCTCGGAAGAGGATTATAAATATGTGCCCAGTGAGAAGATCACGAAGAAAAACAGTGTCGGCGTGATCAATTATGCCAATTCTTCGGCAGGTATTACGGCGATAGATTATATTATTGTCCAGGAGAAGGTGGCGAAAGACCAGGGGCTTTTGGACGGCATAAGCTGGGAAGAGTACAAGGCGCAAAACAGCGGCAGAACGAAGGTTGAGATCGATGAGGATTACATTAATGTGGTGGCGAAAGCGACCGGTATTCCGAACGAAAATATCTCCATTATCGCCTATGAGGAAAACTGGTTCGTGGACAGCGAAGGGCTGAATGTGGATGCACCTGATGTAATCGCCTTTGTGCTGATTCTGCTGATCCTGGGACTGCTCGCTTTCGTCATTCTGCGCAGCATGATGCGGGAGAGAGTACCGGAGGAGCCGGAGGAGCCTCTTGCCGTGGATGAACTTTTACAGTCCACACCGGAAGAGGTGGAGGATATAGAGGTAGAGCCGAAGTCGGAGACAAGGCTGATACTGGAAAAATTTGTGGAAGAAAATCCCGAGGCGGCGGCAAATCTGCTGCGTAACTGGCTGAATGAGGATTGGGGGTAATACGCCATGGCAAAAGAGACATCCATAGGAGATCTGAGCGGCCTGCAGAAGGCAGCGATCCTTCTGATCGCACTGGGACCGGAAATGTCCTCTCAGATTTTTAAACACTTAAAAGAGGAAGAGATAGAAGAGCTGACATTGGAGATTGCAAATACCAGAAGTATTACGCCCCAGATGAAAGAGTCGGTTACGAGCGAATTTTATCAGCTCTGCCTTGCTCAGCAGTATATCGCGGAGGGCGGTATCGGCTATGCGAAGGAAGTGCTGGAAAAAGCGCTGGGCGAAGACAAGGCGGTGGATGTGATCAGCAAACTGACCGCGTCCTTGCAGGTAAAGCCGTTCGAGTTTGTGCGTAAGACAGACGCGGCACAGCTTATCAACTTTATCCAGGATGAGCATCCTCAGACCATTGCCCTTATTTTGTCCTATTTATCACCCGGGCAGGCGGCGTTAATCATCTCATCGCTCCCTCCTGACCGGCAGGCCGATGTGGCAAAACGTATTGCGGTGATGGACAGAACCAGCCCGGACGTGATCAAAGAGGTGGAGAGCATATTGGAATCAAAGCTGGCATCCCTTGTGAATCAGGATTACACGATTATCGGCGGCGTGGACGCAGTGGTAGAGATTTTGAATACAGTAGACAGAGGAACAGAGAAGCATATCATGGAAACACTCGAAGTGGAAGAGCCAGAGCTTGCAGACGAGATCAGAAAGAAGATGTTCGTATTCGAGGATATCTTACTGCTCGACGACCGTGCAATCCAGCGTGTGCTCAGGGATGTTGACAACAATGACCTTGCCATCGCATGTAAGGGCTCGACAGAGGAAGTACAGAATGCAATCTTTAGCAACATGTCAAAGCGTCTTGCTGAGATGATCCGCGAAGATATGGAATTTATGGGACCTGTCAGAATGAAGGACGTGGAGGAAGCACAGCAGAAGATTGTAAATATTATCAGAAAGCTTGAGGATTCTGCGGAGATCGTTATTTCGAGAGGCGGAGGTGACGAGATTGTTGTCTAATGGCGGCGGCATATTGAAATCAGGCTGGGTGAAAGTGGATCCAGCCAACACAAGGATTATAGACACCAACGCAAGGGCAGAGGCAAGACTTCGTGAAATGGCAGTAGAGCTCGCAAGAGAGTGCGGCGAAGAGCCGGAGTTTGCAGACGGCTTCACGCAGGGCATCAGCGCCGTGGAGGTCTCCCAGCTAATACGGGAAGGCGAGGAGAACTTCATCGGGGAAAATCAGGGCGTTGGCGCAGAGGAAGCCTTTGAGGACAACAGCTTCCCGCCGCAGTCGTATCCAATGCAGGAGGAGCTGATTGCAGATGCACAGGCTCAGATTGAGCAGATGCGTGAGGAAGCGCTGGCGGAAATCGAACAGATGAAGGCACAGGCACTTGAGGAGGCGCGCAGTCAGGGATATCAGGAAGGCTTTGAACAGGGACAGAATGACGGTTTTGCGCAAGGACACCGCGACGGGCTGAACAGCGTGGCAGAGGAACGCAAACAGGTATATACCGAAGCTGAGCAGAAGATGGCGGCGCTCGAGGAGGAATACCAGCAGAAAATCAAAGAGTTAGAGCCGGTATTTATCAGCACACTGACCGGCATTTATGAGCATATTTTCCATGTGAACCTCAAAAATTCAAGAGAACTTATCGTCTATCTGATTCAGAATACAATGCGCAATATTGAGACGGGCAGCACCTATCTAATCCATGTTTCAAAAGAGGATTATCCTTTTGCGAGTATGCAGAAAAGAGAGCTGATCAAGGGAACAAATATTGCAATTGAAAATGTAGAACTTCTCGAGGACGTCACGCTCGGCAAAAATGAGTGCATGATAGAAACCGGGAACGGCGTGTTTGACTGTAGTCTGGGGACACAGCTAGAGGCGCTGAACGAGGAATTAAGGCTTTTGTCCTACGAGCCATAAAAGGGGTTGGAACATGGAAAGTTGTATTTCCTTTGACAAATATAAGACAGTATTAAATAAAAGTTTTTTTAAGAAGCTTGGCAAGGTGGAAAATGTCGTAGGACTCACAATCGAGTCCTCCGGGCCTGATGCAAAGCTTGGTGATATGTGCAAGATTTACACAGATGCGGAGAAGCAGCATGGGATTCTGGCAGAAGTCGTTGGCTTCAAGGACAAAAAGACGCTGCTCATGCCCTATGAGGATACAGAGGGCATCGGACTGGGCTGCATCGTCGAAAATATGAATTATCCGCTGAGTGTGTCGGTGGGCGACAGCTTGCTTGGCAAAACGCTCGATGGGCTGGGCAGATGCATTGACGGCTTCGTGCCCGAGCCGACGACCGT
>OFHA01001483.1_pt1 | contig 16063 bp, 13 predicted proteins | sample 1521891 | NCBI WGS metagenome assembly OFHA01 (sample SAMEA3504089, study PRJEB24116) | mouse gut metagenome | biome: mouse gut; feature: mouse-associated habitat; material: faeces | place: Denmark | collected 2011
CGCAGCGTGCCGGTAACTTTATTGTGGCAAGAGAAAAAAACGATCGTTTTAAACTGACAGACTTAAAAGGCGCTGAAGTACTGGGCGGCAGAGCTGGCGGGATGCCGGAAATGGTATTTGAATACGTATTAAAGAAAAACGGCATCGAGCCATCTGAGGTACGCATCGATCAGAGTATCGATTTTGGCTCTACCGCAGCAGCTTTTTCCGGTGGAAAAGGAACTTATACTGTAGAATTTGAGCCGGCTGCAACCGCTTTGGAACAGGAAGGCGCCGGTTATGTCGTAAGTTCTGTAGGCGTGGAATCCGGCTATGTGCCATATACCGCCTTTAGCGCAAAGCAAAGCTATCTGGACAGTCATAAAGAGCTGATCCAGTCTTTTACCAGCGCACTGCAAAAAGGTATGGATTACGTAACTACCCATTCCGCCAGAGAAATTGCGTCGGCGATTAAAAATCAGTTTAGTGAAACCGACGCGGATACGCTGACACGCATCGTAGAGCGTTATCATCAGCAGGATACCTGGAAAAATGATCTGTTGTTTTCGCAGGACAGCTTCGATCTGTTGTTAAATATACTGGAAGACGCCGAAGTTATTACAAAACGTCCGCCTTATGATGCGCTCGTTACAACCGAATACGCGAAAAATGCGAAAAAATAAACGAAAACTTTGCAGCGGACCTTTCGTTCCGCTGCAAAGTTTTGTTACCACAGCTCTGCCAGTTCATAGATAAGATGTTCGGTCTTTTCCCAGCCAAGGCACGGATCTGTAATGGACTTTCCATAACAGTGTCCGCTGACGCTCTGTGCCCCGTCTTCGATATAGCTTTCGATCATCAGCCCCTTCACGAGCCTGCGAATCTCCCCGGATACTTTACAGCTATGCATAATATCCTTGCTTATTCTGATCTGCTCCAAATAATTCTTTCCGGAATTGGAATGGTTCGTATCGATAATCACTGCCGGATTTGCAAGCTCCTTTTCTCCATACAGCTCGATGACATGCTGCAGATCTTCGTAATGGTAATTGGGTATATTGCGCCCAAACTTATCTACGTAACCGCGTAAAATTACATGGGTATAAGGATTCCCTTCTGTCTTTACCTCCCATCCGCGATAAATATACGTATGGCTGCACTGTGCCGCAATAATGGCGTTCATCATTACGCTCAGATCGCCGCCCGTCGGATTTTTCATACCGACCGGAATGCCTACGCCGCTGGCTGTGAGACGGTGCTGCTGATCTTCTACTGACCGCGCGCCTACCGCTACATACGAGAGCAGATCGGACAAATACCTGTGATTTTCCGGATAAAGCATCTCGTCCGCACAGGTAAATCCGGTTTGCTGTACTGCACGAATATGCATCTGGCGGATTGCGATGATCCCTTTTAACATATCCGTCTCTTTTTCCGGATCCGGCTGATGCAGCATACCCTTGTAGCCGACGCCGACGGTTCTTGGTTTGTTCGTATAAATGCGCGGAATGATAAAAATTTTATCCGCAACCGCATCCTGGACTTTGCGCAGTCTTGAAATATAATCGATCACTGCGTCCTCATGATCGGCGGAACACGGCCCGATAATCAACAGCAGCCTGTCGTCGGTTCCGTCAAAAATACGGCAGATCTGCCGATCCCGTTCTGCTTTTGTATCCATCACCTGCTGTCCCGCTGGAAACTGCTCTTTTAATTCCATCGGCGCCGGCAGCTTTCTTAAAAATTCCATTTTCATAATCGATTCATCCTCCGTTGATCTGTTGCTGCAGTTCATCATACTGCTTTCTGTCCGGCCTGTCAACCTCCCGGTTACCCTGCCATTTTCCGTCCGGCCTGCCGGATATCCGGTACTTTTTGCAGCACCGGATACAATAGCAGACTGATCGCAAGTCCGCTGACTCCCTGTATCACATTTGCCGGCACGCTGGCCGCGGCCCCCGGCCCGTATATTACATATTCACATAAGAAATATCCGCCGGCTACCAGTACGATATCTGCAACACCGCCCAGAATCACCGACACATAACAGCTTTTTGCCGTTCTGCCGATGTTTCGATACAGGAATCCTGCCAGACACGCGACCGCTCCCTTGATGACAAATGTGACCGGTACATATAAAAAATATCCGCCGATCAGATCAGCCATTGCGGAACCAATCCCCGCAGCCAGAAGTCCCCAGGCCGGGCCAAGAAAAACGCCGGCCAGAATGACCAGAGCATCGCCTGGGTGGATATACCCATTTGTCCCCGGCGTCGGAATGCGAATGGACGTTGTAGCGACACAGGCGAGAGCGGCAAACAAAGCCGCCGTAACAAGTTTTTTCAAATTGGATTGCATAATGATAACCTCTTTTCTGTCAGTTTCCTAATAGCTTCTCCATTAATGTATGCCAAATCTGTCCTGATTGAAATAGCCAATAATCAAATAATCAGTCAGGCCAGTTTGTAAAGCGGCGGATAAATTCGACATATACTTCTGGATTTATCCATCGACCTGTGCTATAATCATAAAAATAAATAAAAATACGTACTGCAAAACGTACCCTGTCTGCGTTTTGCAGTATTTTTTGAGGATAAAAACATGAAAATAACAATTTGCGACGACAGTATGAAGGATTTGATCACACTAGAAAGCCTGCTTGAAAAATACAAAGAATTGAATCCAAATGCAGACTTTCAGGTGGAAAAATTTTCAAATTCCTCAGAACTACACAAAAAAATTCAAACAAAAGAACTGGCGGATATTTATATCCTGGATATTCTTATGTCCAAAACGACCGGTATCGACCTTGGCAATGAAATTCGCAAAATCAGCAGTGATAACGCGATTATTTACATTACCTCGTCCGATGATTTTGCACTCGACGCGTTCCACATTCATGCCGTAAGATACCTGTTAAAGCCGGTACAGGCAGCGCAGTTTTTCGAGGCCCTGGATTTTGCCTTTTCTTATGCAGATCTGAAAAAAGGACCGATGTATCCGATCAAAACGAAAAACGGACTGCAGTCCGTATCCTGTTCCAAAATCGAATACGTAGAAAACGCTTCCAGAATGCTGAACGTTCATCTGACAGACGGCAACGTTATTACAAGTATTTTTATTCGTAAGTCATTTGAGGAAGAGCTGGGCAAGCTGATTCATAACCAGTGTTTTATGCAGGTACATAAGTCTTTTCTGATTAACTTCAATCATGTGAAAAAGCTGGAAGGCAGCAGCATTATTATGAGCAGCGGGGCCAACATACCTGTGAGCAAAAAAAATATATCCAATGTAAAAAGACAATATCTGCTATTTATATCCGGACAGTATCAGTAGGAAAACCGGACAGGAAGGAACGCAATGGACTATTTTAGCAATTTTTCGTATGTCATCAGCCATGGTTTTTTAATGATCTTTCTATACCTTTTTATCACACATCGATACCGCGCGTTTACTACGCAGCTCATCTGTTTTACCTCCTTTGTCCTGCTGACTGTAACAGACTGTATCAAACTAAACATGTTCCCAGATAGTGATCTGTGCTATTTTTTCGTAACGATTCTTCAGATTGTACTTACCCAGTCCACCGGTATCCTGATATCCAAAAAGCGAAATGTGAAAGTACTGTTTATGGGACTGAGCGCTTCTAATTATGTCATTATCGGAAGTGTTCTTGCCGCTGTCGTCTATATTTATACAGGAGAAAAGGTTCCGGCTCTTGCAGGGAGCTTTATCATTCATGCCATGCTGCTTTATATTTTGTGCAGACATCTGCGGCAGCTCTGGCTGCGGCAATACGAGAAGGAATATACAAAAGGCTGGTGGAAACTGTGCATGATTCCCGTATTTTTTTACTGCAGCTTTTCATTTATTGCATTTTTTCCACGCACACTCTATGACTATCCTGAAAATATCCTGGGTATTTTGTTCCTGGTCGTAACGATGTCCGTTTCGTATGTCGTGGTACTGCAGTATGTAGAAAACGAAGCAAACCAGAAAAACATCTATTTAAAAAATATCCTTTTTGAATCCTATATCAAGGGTCTGGAAAACCAGTTTTATCTGGTCGAACAATCCGAACAGAACCTGAAAATACTACGACACGATATGCGTCATTTTTCCAGTATGATCAGCCATCTGCTCGATCAGCAGGAATACGATGAAATCCGAAAAACGCTGCATTATATCGACGATGTAACCGATGAAAACAAAATCGTCAAATACTGCAATAACCTGATGGTAAACACCATCGTTTCCAAAATGATGAAACGGGCGGATTCCTTTCATGTCAGAGTAAATCTGGACCTTGCAGTAGAAAGAGATCTTCCGGTGAATAATTATGAATTTACCGCCGTGATCGCAAATCTGTTCGAAAACGCGCTGATCTGCGTAAAAGATTTTACGGCGGACAAAAGACAGACAGATATTATCATTCACTGTTCGGACAGGCAGCTGTTTATACAGACAAAAAATGCATACGAAAAAGAAATTATCTTTGATTCGCAGACGGGACTGCCGAAAAGCGACAAAGGCGCAAATCACGGACTCGGTATGCAAAGCGCGCTGGCGTTTTCAGAAAAAATCGGCGGTACCATCGACTGTTTTTGCGAAGACGGCCTGTTTCATCTTATTTTATTTGCAAAACTGCAATGAAACTACATATAATATGTTGAAAAATGGTATTTTTTTGCGAAAATTTAACGCTTACTTCCAAATCAGAAATTGATATAATCAAAACATGATACCCCATATGCTGAACACAGCAACACCCATAGAATAATGGAGGTTTCCATGCAAAAAACGTTTATCCGGCACGCATTTTTTATCATCACATCTGCAATACTTATTATATTTTTTATCAATTTTCTGCTCACGCTTCGTACGCTGAAAGCCCAGCAGTTCAACACCTTTTATACCAAATCCGAACAGGTCGTTCACACACTGGAAACGAACCAGGAAGAGCTGTCCATCCTGCAGGAAAATCTGGACGAAGACTATCTGACAAGAGCCAAAGCAGCCGCTTATATCTTCGACAACCAGCAGGACGTCATCAAAGACGTAAAAGAAATGCGGTATCTGGCACAGCTTTTAAACGTGGACGAACTGCATGTCATCGATGAAAACGGTATTATCGTATCCGCATCCATCTCCAGATATGTCGGGTTCGAAATGGCCGCTTATGATCAATCAAGACCCTTTCTGGCGCTGCTGGACACAGACGATGAAAACGCCTTTCTGATTCAGGACGCGCAGCCAAACGCCGCCGACCAAAAGATTATGAAATATATCGGCGTTCCGAGAAAAAAAGACAAGGGAATTGTTCAGGTCGGATTTAAACCTACGAGACAGTTAGAAGCCGAATCCAGAAATACTTATGAATATATTTTTTCCCGGTTTCCTACCGATGCAGACGAGGAGCTGTTTGCGGTCGACCGCAGCACCGGCGAGATTCTGGGCCACTCTTCGGGCATCGAACGTGAATTCAGCGATGAATATTACCAGCCAGACGAGCTGTCCGAATGTGCAGACGGCGCCTACAAAAAAGACGCGAACGGTAAGATTATGTACGTTGCCACACGGGAATACAACGATATATTCATCTGCTTTGCCCTGCCTTTAAAAGTATTGGTAAATCAGATGTTAAACCATGTCCTGCGTACCCTGTTTTATCTGCTGCTCGTGGAAGCGCTCGTGATCGCGCTGTTAAATTATCTGGTCAGCCAGCAGGTGATCAGCGGCATCCATCAGATTATGGACGATCTGACGGCGATTACAAACGGCAATCTGGATACGACCGTCACTGTCGGCGGCAATCGGGAAATGGAAGCGCTCAGCGACGGTATTAATACGATGGTAAAAAGTATTATCAGCATTTCCGATCGCATTTCCACGATTATTCAGATCAGCAGGGTTCCTCTGGCCGCTTTTGAATACAAACCCGGCGGGCAGCATGTATTTGTTACTTCCGGTCTGAAGGATCTTTTGGATATCCCTGACTGGAAAGCAAAAGAACTTTATCAAAACTCCCTGCTGTTTGACCAATATATTCATGATATTACAAGCCGTCCGTTACAGGGCGAACCGGATATTTTCCAGATTCATGAATCCCGATATATCCGCATTCACCTGTCCGAAGCTGCCGGCGCACATCTGGGCGTGATTACTGACGTTAGTAAAGATATGATGCAAAAGCGGCAGATGCTGTACGAGAACACACACGATGCGCTGACCGGCCTTTATAAATACACGTACTTTAAACAAAAATCAGCTGAAATCCTGCAAACGATGGCCTTCGGCCATATTTGCGCCATCGTCATGCTGGACCTGGATCATTTCAAGTCCATCAACGATACATATGGTCATGATGCCGGCGATCACTATCTGCAGTCATTTGCGGATGTGTTAACCTCCATGCCGTCCGAACACTTTATCACCGCCCGGCGCTCCGGCGACGAGTTTTGCATGACGATTTACGGATGCGCGGAGCATGCAGATATTATCCGCCGTCTGGACACATTTTATGAAACGCTGAAAAAACGCCGGATCCCCTTATCCGCTGATAAAACCAAAGTCATCAGCGCCTCCGCCGGCTTTTCCTGGACTCCTGACGCCGGCTGCAGCATCGACGTACTGTTAAGCCAGGCGGATGCCGCTCTCTACGACGTGAAAAGAAACGGCAAGGGAACCTATGCAGAATACCAGTCACCTGAAAATCCGGCATAAACAGCATACCTGTATCCGGTACACCGGCCTCTTTACCCAGAACACGATTCCAAAGAGGCTGATGCCGTTATCTTTTGTACAATCGCCCGAATATCCAGCTGATCCGCTTCGATCGTAATATGCGCGTACTTTTCATATAACGGACAGCGAATATCCATAAGATCTGACAGCGTCTGCCCCTGCTCCATGACGACTCCTCTTTCATGCAGATCTCCAAGGCGTTCTTTCAGACTTTCATATGACAGCTTCAGATAAACGACGGTAGAGATTTCCTGCAGATGCCGCATCGCCTCTTCTCCAAATACGGCGCTCCCGCCCGTAGCGATTACCGTATTGGAAACGGATATTGCCGCGTTTACCTGATTCTCAATTTCCAAAAACCCTTTCTCTCCATAGAAAGAAATCAGCTCATGCAGTTTCTTTTTCGTCTGCTCCTGTATCGCCAGATCGCTGTCTAAAAAGCGATAGCCGAGCACTTTTGCCAGTACGACTCCAACCGTACTTTTGCCGGCTCCCGGCATACCGATCAGCGTAATATTATTGTGATTCATAATTCCCTCTTTTCTCTGAAATAACAAAACTGTGTTCTAAAAACACTTTTAGTATGCGCTCACCCACACACCCGGGCGCACGCAATCACTATCATTATACACAAAAATACTTTCATGGCAATACAGCATTGCATTTTTGTACAAGATAGCATACAATAGAAAACAGATCGGGAAAGTACCATCCCAACCGTAAAATCAAACGAAAACTGTTCAGGAGGAAACTATTATGAAACGCATCGGCCATTTTTTATTCAGTCTGCTGCCGCTGATCATTACCATTGTCCTGCAAAATCTGATCACCATCCCTATCTGTGGAATTGCCGCCATTGCGATCGTATTAAAAAATAACCGGACCGGAATCTCGTTCCAGGAACTGATCGACGAGCTGTTTGGTCTGTTATCGGACGGACCTTTTATTATTTTTCTATCCATGACCTACGCGATCGCCGCACTTGTTCTGTTTGGTTTCTGGTACAGAAAGAAACTGGCTCCGGCGCAGGAACGGGTCCCGGTAACATCCGCGTTCCATCCGTGGATCCTTCTGGCTCTGCTTTTATTGTCCGTCGGACTACAGTATGTAATCAGCTATCTGATGAACTTTATCGGTATGCTGCGGCCGGACTGGATGCAGTCTTACTCCGAGCTGATCGATACCGCGGGAATCGGCACGTTCTCGCCGCTTACGATTATTTATGCCATTTTAATCGCGCCAGTCTCCGAAGAGCTGGTGTTTCGCGGCGTGACGTTTGGCTACGCAAAAAAAGCGCTGCCGGTAACCGGCGCGATCTGCCTGCAGGCAGTATTGTTCGGCATCTTTCATTTAAATATGATACAGGGTATTTATGCCGCATTTTTAGGATTATTTCTCGGCTATTTGTGCGAAGCGAGCGGTTCCATCGCCATCCCGATCGTATTCCACGCGTTTTTTAATATGTTCGGGTCGTTTGCAAATGCCAGCATGTACTATCGTATCGAACAGCCGTTTTTCTTTTTGTTCTGGCTGACCGTCGGCGTATTGCTCACCTATGCAGGAATCTTCCTATTCCAGTACGGCATTGCGGTTCGTGACCGGAAAGCAGGCAAAAACCAATCATGAGAAATGAAAAAGGAGCAAACGATGCACAAAATCGGTATTTTATCAGACACTCACAATCTGCTCCGTCCATCTGTGGCAGACATTCTGCGCACCTGTGACATCATTCTGCACGCAGGAGATCTGCATACGAGAAAAATATTTGACGAGCTGTCAGCGATCGCGCCCGTTTATGCCGTCCGCGGCAACGCAGATAAAGAATGGGCCGCGTTTCTGCCGCAGTCGCTTTCCATCGAACTTTTTGGGGTGCGCATATTCATGATACATGACAAAAAACAGATACGGGAAGACATGCACGACAAAGATCTGATTATCTGCGGCCACTCTCACAAATACGAACAGCGGACAACGAACAGACAGATCTGGCTAAATCCCAGCAGCTGCGGTCACAGACGCTTTTCTCTGCCGGTCACCATGGCAGTGCTTACAGTACCGCAAACCGGTAAGTTTCAGATTACACAAATACATCCGGATACCGATCCTTCGGCATCTCAGACGCTGATTCCCAACAAAGATATGAAACAGATTGTACTCTGTGTCATGCAGCAGACAGATAAAGGAAAACCGGTCACAGAGATCGCCAGACATTGTAAGATTTCGTGCGAACTGGCAGAACAGATCTGCCGTCTGTATGTGACGCATCCGGGCGTAACTGCAGACGGCATTCTGGGTAAAATGGAATTATAACGAAATTTTTTTCGGATACGGACGCGGCGTTAACACCTTGCCAGTCCGTCCACACGCAGTACGACTCCGGAAATATAAGACGCCTTTTCCGATGCCAGGAATACGACTGCATTCGCAATATCCTCCGGCTCTCCCATACGACGCAGCGGAATCTGGGCAATCATCGGGTCGATCACTTCTTTTGGAACCGCCTGCATCATATCCGTATTCGTAATGCCGGGCGCTACCGCATTGACACAAGACCCGGAAAAACATCCGGTCCGCAGCTCGTTTCTCTGCGGGCCGGATGCTTTCTATCTGTCGACGTATGGTTATGCTTCTGGTGTAACTCTCATTTCACGCACTGCCTTACGTACTTTTAATACCATCGAAGGAGCAACGGAAAGCTCATCCAGCCCCATCTTCATAAATTGTTCTGTCAGCTCCAGATCGGCGCCTAATTCTCCGCAGATTCCTGCCCATTTTCCATATTTATGAGCGCTGTCCACAACCATTTTGATCATTCGCAGGACTGCCGGATGATGCGAATCATAGAAATCGTCCAGCTTCGCATTCTGCCTGTCGATCGCCAGCGTATACTGTGTCAGGTCGTTCGTACCGATACTAAAGAAATCTACCAGCTCCGCCAGCTCTTCGCTGACCATAACCGCAGCCGGCGTCTCGATCATAATACCCTGTTCCGGCATTTTATAAGGAATCCCTTTGGCTTCCAGCTCCTGACGCACTTCTTCTACAATTTCATAAATCTTTTTCACTTCGTCTACCGAAATAATCATCGGATACATGACAGACAGATTGCCAAATACAGCCGCCCGCAGCAGCGCGCGTATCTGCGTCTTGAAAATATCCGTCTGCTTTAAGCAGATACGGATCGCACGATACCCCATCGCAGGATTATCTTCTTTTCCAAGATTAAAATAATCGACCTGTTTATCTGCTCCGATATCGAGCGTACGGATAATTACCTTTTTGCCTGCCATTGTCTGCAGTACCTGACGATACGCCTGGAACTGCTCTTCTTCTGTCGGGAAATCGCTTCTTCCCAGATACAAAAATTCGCTCCGGAACAGACCGATACCTCCGGCGTCATTTTCCAGCACATAGCCGACATCGCCGACGCTTCCGATATTTGCATAAATGTTAACTTTTTGTCCGTCAAGCGTTACATTTTCTTTTCCCTTTAACGTCAGCAGCATATGAGCTTTTTCGCGTTCTTCCTGGATTCTGCTCTCAACGGCTGTACGTACCTCCGCATCCGGTTCAAAAATAACCTTACTTTCAAATCCGTCGACAACGGCTTCCATACCGGTATGTATCTCGTCTAAATTCATCGGAACGCCGATCAGCGCAGGAATATTCATCATACGTGCCAGAATAGCGGTATGTGAATTTGTGGAGCCATGCACAGTTACAAAACCAAGTATTTTTTCCTTATCCATCTGCACGGTTTCACTCGGACTTAAATCGTCCGCAACAATGATCGACGGCTCCATCGAGCTTAAGTCCGCGTCGCCTTCTCCAGCCAGATTGCGGACGAGACGTTCCGAGATATCTTTTACATCCGCAGAACGTGCTTTCATATAATCGTCGTCCATATTGGCAAACATCTCTGCAAAATTATCGCCGGTAATGGCAACGGCATATTCTGCGTTTACCATTTCTGTACGAATCATATTATATATCGAATCCAGATAATCGTCGTCTTCCAGCATCATCTGGTGTACTTCAAAAATTGCCGCGCTGGCTTCGCCTACCTCTTTTACCGCTTTATCATACAAAGCCTGCAGCTGTGCCTTTGCCTGCTGCCCTGCAGCGTCTACCCTGTCAATTTCTGCCTGCGCGTCTTCTACTTTTGTACGCTTAATCTGGACATCCTTATTTTTTAATACAAACACTTTACCGATTGTAATGCCTTTGTAAACTGACTTTCCTGAAAATTCAGTCATTTTTCTTTTTCTCCCTTCTTTCATAATGGTTACTTTTTTCTCAAATGTCATCAGTGTATCTATATTTTACAACGATTTTACGGCAGTTGCAACCTATTTTCATTTTTTTGACCTAAATTTTTCATAAAAACGACCGATATTCGTCAATATGACGGAATCTTATCGTTCCATTTTTGTAAAATATTTCTGATACGCCCATTGTGCAAGACAGCCGGACGCAATTCCCGTAAACACGCCTGCCAGCACATCGCTTGGATAGTGCACGCCTACATACAGCCTTGACAACCCAATCAAAACCGCCAGCACAAGCGCCGCCAGTCCCGCTTTTTTCGGCAGTCTTTTATACAGCACATATGCCGAGGCAAAAGAACTCCCCGTATGACCGGAAGGAAAGGAAAAATCGGCCGGCCTTGCGACAAGCGGCAGAAGCGCCTGATATGCGTCAAACGGCCGCATCCGGGCAACCAGATTTTTCAGCAGCAGATTATTTATCAGTAACGAGGCAAACAGCGCCAGAAAACTGATAAATCCCGCTTTGCGTGTCTTTTTGGAAACAAGCAGCAAAGCGGACAGCAAGATCCAGAAAATTCCCGCGTTGCCAAGACTCGTAATAAAAATAACGACCGGCGTCAGCCATGGCGTACGGATATGCTCCTGTATGTATAGTAAAATGCCGATATCTGTATTCGCTAATAATTCGATCATCTGATTCACTCCCTGAACTGTTTTATTATCTGAGTTTCGTTATCTGAGTTTCATTTATTATTATACTCTGCGGAAGACACGAAGTAAATATCCGAAACAAACATCCTGATATTGCAAATTTTCCATATGCTGATATAATAGAAGTACTAAACGCAATTCCAGGAGGTTTACCATGAGATACAAAGTATTATTAGTCGGCAACAATAAAGCAACTATTGAAGATATGTTCCTCCATGCAAACAACATTTTGGAATGCCAGAGCACTTCCAGTCGTTTTGACGATATTGTGTGTCATCTGAAATATTTTCAGCCGCACGTACTCGTCTACTGCATGCATAATGAAACCCGCGAAATAATGTCGCAGCTGGTTACGATCAAACATACAAAGCTGGAACGAAAAACGCCGTTTTTCCTTGTCGCAACACAGGAAGACAGTGACGAGATGCGCAGATTGTCCGCAGATTTTGCTGATGTCAGTCTGATAAAGCCAATCACCGCACTGCAGATTGCGGATAAGATTACCGAATACATAAAACGCAATCTTTCTATCCGGGAGGAAGAGCCAAAGCCTGCAGAACCAGTGCTGTCTGCAGAACATCAAAAGACGCAGGAGCTGCTCGACGATATCGATTCTCTGTTTGGAGCCGCGCCTGCAGCCAGCCGCAAGCATATTCTTGTCGTCGATGACGATTTCCGTATGTTAAAGCTGATCAAACGTTACCTGGACGATACTTACGATATTGCAACCGCGATTAACGGAAAAGTCGCGCTCAAATTTTTAGAAACAAAGATGACGAATCTGATCCTGCTGGATTATGAAATGCCGGGAGAAAACGGCCCCGCCATATTAGAAAAGCTGCGTGCCAATCCTTCTACCAGCTCGATACCCGTTATCTTTTTAACAGGCATTAACGACCGTAAAAAAATCCAGCAGGTACTCGCTTTAAAACCGCAGGGATACCTGTTAAAGCCTATCGATCATGATAAATTAGTAGAAGCCATTGAAAACACTCTCAGTTAATCAGACGCTAAAGGAAGGTTCGTTTTATGGAAGATACTTTGTTGTTAACTGACCTGATAGATATTTCCATCCTGCAGGAAATGCAGAATTCATTTTCAAAAATGACCGGTATTGCCGCTTATATTACAGATGTAGACGGAAATCATGTAACCGGATGCTCCTGTCAGTCAGATTTTTGTTCCAAATATACACGCGCGTCCGTAATCGGAGCAAAACGATGTAAAACCAGCGATATCAGCAATGCAAAACAAGCCTTTCATCAGGGCCGTACGATTTCCTACCACTGTCATGCCGGTCTGCGCAATTTTGCCACGCCGATTCTCGTAGGCGACCAGCTGATCGGCTGCTTTTTCGGCGGACAATTCCTGGATACCGCATTTGATGACGCCAGAATCCGTCATATGGCAAACGAGCTTGGCATCGACCAGGAAGAATATCTGCGCGCATATCATTGTCTGCCGTACTTCCCTCGGGAGGAGCTCAATCGTGCCTCTTTGTTTTTACATACGATTACAAACGCATTATCCAGTATTGCCTATCACAATTATGTAATACTTCAGGAAAATGCCAAAATTAAACGAATTACAAATCTGAAATCCGATTTTCTCGCAAATATGAGCCACGAAATCCGTACGCCGATGAACGCCATTATCGGTATGGCCGAAATGGCTCTGCGGGAAGAGCTGACGATGACTGCGCGCGACTATGTCAGCCAGATCAAAAGCTCCGGCAAAAATCTGCTGATGATTATTAATGATATTTTGGACTTTTCCAAAATAGAGTCCGGTAAGATGGACATTACGATGGGCGAATACGAACCGATGTCCATGGTCAACGACGTGGCGAATATTATTATGTCCCATATTGGCAAAAAGCACGTGGAACTGATTCTCGATATCTCTCCGGACATCCCCTATGAATTGCTTGGGGACAGTCTGCGCATCAAGCAGATTTTTGTAAATCTTTCAAATAACGCCGTAAAATTTACGAAAAACGGCTACATTACTTTAACGATCGAACCGCTCGTAAAAAATGACGATGAGGTTATTCTCCGGGCGACGATACAGGATACCGGGATCGGTATAAAAAAAGCCGATTTGGAAAAGCTGTTCCAGTCCTTCCAGCAGTTAGACAGCAAACGCAACCGCAACCTGGAAGGCACCGGCCTCGGACTTGCCATCAGTCAGCAGCTGCTGCATCTGATGATGGGTACCATCAGCGTGGAAAGCGAATACGGCAAAGGATCCCGCTTCTCTTTTCAGCTGCCGCAGCGCATTACAAGCTCCCGGCCATGTATCTCGATCAAACATCCGCCGAAAGCTGCTGCAGGTCTGATTTCAGATCCGCTGATACACGCGCAGCTTGAGAAAGATATCCGGCGGCTGCACATCGATTATTATGCGCTGTCATGTGAAGATGACCTGAGCCGTCTGGAACAGACTCCGGCAGAATTTCTTTTTATTGATAAAACCTATTATACGGATACGGCAGAATCGTTTATTCAAAATCATCCTGACCTTACGGGAGTACTGCTTCTGGATTTTTATGACACCGGTTTCTGTCATTTTTTTCCGAATCTGCTGGTTTTGAAAAAACCTGTATATTCGCTGAATCTCGCGATGATATTTAATCATGAGAACGTCGATCGCAATTACAACAACGTAATGGACGAGGATTACGAATTTATCGCGCCTGAAGCCCAGATACTGATTGTAGACGACAATACCGTAAACCTGACCGTCGCGGACGGACTGCTGAAACCGCTGCAGCTGCAGATCGACACCGCGCAAAGCGGAAAGGAAGCGATCAAAAAAATTTCCATCAAGCATTATGACCTGATTTTTATGGATCATCAGATGCCTGATCTGAACGGAATTGAAACGACGCATATTATCCGCCGTTTTCATGAAGAATATGCGACGGTTCCAATTATCGCATTTACAGCCAACGCTTCTACAAAAATGGAAATGATGTTTTTAAACGAAGGCTTAAACGACTGCGTCGGCAAACCGTTTGAGCTGCGTATGCTGATATCCAAGCTCAAACGCTGGCTGCCAAAAGACAAAATACAAAAAATAAGCGACGAATTTGAGTTTCCATGCGAACCGCAGCCGCAGAAATGCTCTGTCTGCATCGAAGGACTCGATACGCAGGCCGCTTTAAAGCTGCTTGGCAGTGAAAAGCTGTTATGGGCCGTACTCAAAGATTATTATCAGGTCATCCGCAAAAAAGCGGACCGCATTAAACAGCTGGAGCAAAAAGAAGATCTGAAAAACTACACGATCGAAGTCCATGCGTTAAAAAGCGCTTCCAGACAGATCGGCGCAACCGAATTATCTGCTCTGGCTGCCGACATGGAAAAAGCCGGAAACGCGGGAAATATCCAGCTGATTCACCAATACACCGGCTCGATGTTAGAACAGTATTTGCATTATGACCATATTTTAGCGCCATATTTTATGGAACAAAAACAAGAGTCCGACAATGGAATCGCCATTTCAGCCGAAATATTGCGGCAGTCCTTTTCTGCTCTGCGCAATGCGATCGAAGAGCTGGACATGGATCAGATGGAATCCGTCATACAGGAAATGGCGCCTTATCACTATGAAAACTGGCAGATGGATCTCTATATACAGCTGAAAAACGCTGTCGAAGAATTAGACGTCGACTCCTGTGAATCCATTCTTGCCGATTGGGAAAATAAAGAGGCCGAACATGGAATTAGAAAATAAATTAATCTTAATTGATTTAATCGACGCGGATACGCTCACGACCATTGAACAGGCGTTTTGTGAGATGACGGAAATGTCTGCCGGCATCTCGGACCCGCAGGGCGTACCGATTACTGCGCATTGCAATACAAGCGCATTCTGTCAGCTGATCAAAAATACTCCCGCCGGCCGCAAACGCTGCGAACGCTGCGACAAACAGGGAGCGGCAATGGCTCTGGAAAATCATGCGGCCGTTTTTTACCGCTGCCATGCTGGACTGATCGATTTTGCCGCTCCAATCTTTATCCAGGATCAGGTGTTAGGTATTTTTATCGGCGGGCAGGTGCTTGTGGAAACACCAGACGAAGAAACCGCGAAAAGACACGCAAAAGAAATCGGCATAAATCCGGAAGAATATTTGTTGTATCTGTGCCGCGTTCCAGTCGTTTCTGAGGAACAGATTAACGACGCCGCGGAATTTTTATATGCGCTTTCCAATATCTTATCCAACATCGGCTGCAGCCGCTATAAAATACTAAAATCCAATCTGGAGCTGGAACAGGCGACGCAGTCCAAATCCGATTTTCTCGCAAATATGAGCCACGAAATCCGCACGCCGATGAACGCCATTATCGGCATGTCCGAAA
>OFHA01001485.1_pt1 | contig 16058 bp, 29 predicted proteins | sample 1521891 | NCBI WGS metagenome assembly OFHA01 (sample SAMEA3504089, study PRJEB24116) | mouse gut metagenome | biome: mouse gut; feature: mouse-associated habitat; material: faeces | place: Denmark | collected 2011
GCCGAAGCAAAGCGCCCTTTTCTAAGTTAAGGGAGGAATCAGATAGCAATCATCCACCGATCTCAGTATATACTATAACATTTTGAAAACGAAAAAAGCGAAAAAAACGAAATTATTTTTTCATGAAGTTATTAAATTCCATTCGTACACTGTCCCCCGTAGCCTTCCGCCCGATCTTCACCGCCGCCTGTTCCCACGTCATCTCCTCAAAAATCTTATACCGGACAATCCTCTGCATCCTGATCGGGATCGTCAGCATCCATTCCTCTACCTGTCTCTTGATCTTCTCTGCATTCTCCTTACGCTGTTCCAGAAGCTTCTCCTCCAGACGGAGATTTTCATCATCCTGATAAGTGAAAGTCGTGCCCTGGACTTTGAAATGCTGCTCTTGATAAGGGAAGCTCGGATTGCTTCCCCTCACGTTTGTCTGGATGACCGTCTTCTTTTTCTTTTTTAACCGCCGGATATCCTCTTCCGTTTCTTTTACAAGTGCACATGCATCTATGTAATCATTCAGGATCCTTTTGTCCATGGCTTCTGTCCTCCCTTATTTCCTGAAAATAAACCTGATCCTCCTTGATCCTGGGAACATAGAACCTGTTCTCCTGCCGGCTTTCTGCCTTGCGCACCTTCCCGAGAAGCTGACGCGCCGAATCCAGTGTCTTTTTATTCTGGGGATCCCGGACAAACTGTACGACCGGATCTGTAAGCTCAAACAGATCTTTATATACTCTGCGCTCTACCCTGTTCTGATGGATCCTGATGCCGATCTGGGCTATCTTATCCGGATTATGCTCAAACTCAATCGCATGGATCAGATCCTGATGCCTCTTGTCCTCTTCCCCGACTCCGTTGTAAGCCATGGAATTCAGTTCCTTGCACTCATCCAGGAAATCAAGGAAGCTCTTTATCTGCTCTGACAGCTTCTTTTTCAATACCGATCTCCCCTTTTATGTCATACTTCTTCGCCATATACCCAGCCACATCGCAGCATTCGTATGCTTTCCGGTTAAAAGCTGCTATTGCCTTATCTGGCGGTTTCGTCTCTGCCATCTCCATCATATGACGTTTCCGATCCATGTTAACTATGTTCCGGTTCCTTCCACGTTTATTCATGACTCTCACTCTCCTTTTCATCCTGACGAACAATTGCAAACGTGAATCCGGAGATGAAATCATTCATCCTTTTCAAATCCTTAGTGTGAAGCTTATCCAGCATTCTGTCTATCGCTTCTCTGTATTTTGCCTTATCCACGTATACCTCCGCCCTTCACAATCTCCAACGCTCCAAGCGCACCGCAATTCTCACATTCTATATTGTCTATATCATCCAATGTCCGGCAACTGCGGCATGAACCACAGATATCACTGTGGGCATACTCTTCCAGATCCTTAACGACCTTGTCCAGGTCATAGGCTGTCGGTTGCTCCTCTATCGCATTTTCCAAATTAGATGTTACATCAACCAATACATTCCCCTTTAAAGCCTGTAACAATGCACTTCTACTAATCAGATCATTACTCATCTTCCTTCTCTCCCTTCTGATTCGTCGTTTTGCCATACATGATCTCGTCCCAGTCCTTTAGGACTTCTTTGATCACTCTATCGCTGTATTCCTTATTCTCTCCCTTGCCCCTGCAAATCATCTCTACCACCTCCCGAAAATCTCGCTCGCCTACGGGACACAATCACAAGCGCGTCCTCGCCAATATCATCATTCCTAACCTGTTTCCGTTTCTTGCAGATCTCAATTTGTTTATCTCTGTTATATCCTGTTGACTCCTCCAGTTTTGTCTGGATCTGCTTTATTCTTTTCAACCTATGCTCCCAGACAGCCTTGGGATATTCTGTTCCCATCGTCTCAACATTTTTGCTCGTCATGTCATAATAGTCCGCCAAAGCATCAATTACGATCCTGAGCTCCCCTACACATGTTTCAATCCACTGCTCATTCATCTCTTTAGTATCCATGTAATGCCAGAAACGTTTCATACGTTCATCGAACGTCTGGGATGGATCCACACCTTTTTCTCTCTTTTTCTTTACTTTTACAGGATTATGTTCTTCTGGGAATAAATTTAACTGACCTTCCATCTTTCCAAAGAAGCCCGTGTACACGTCACCCCGGCCGGAGGCTTGGCTCCTTTCTATGTTTTTATTTCCTACTAACAAAAAATCCAACCACCAAATACTGATGATTGGAAATTTGTATATATTCTGTTATAATATCCATGTGATGGCGGCCAACCTTCACCTTTTACACAGGAGGTTATCATGGCTCACATCATTAGCGCTTTCATCGCGTATCTGGGTTACAAGGTCACAGGTTACGACTTCTTCGTCCTGCTGACCCTGACAACTTTATCAACTGATATTTACAAAGCCTTGACAAAATATTTTAAGATACTAAAGAGATACTTGATATACGCTAAGGATAAAACTGCCAGACGGTAGATATTCACTTCTGATAACACTAGGATCCACACTATCCCAGACAAAATTACAAATGAACCACAACACGAAGCTGTTATCAACCAGTCGCCATCCTTTTATTTTATACTAATACCTTGCCCTTCCACAAGAAAATCCTTTCGACATTTTCAGCAATTTTTCGGCATCTTTTTCTATCTTCCCAATCACCAATATTCAGTTATCAATGTTCGTCCGCTAACGCCCGATCTAGTCCTCAAACAGCTGCACATTCTTCACGTGCAAGCTCAACAACCTCCACTGCCTGTCTAATCGTCAGTTCAGGGTGCCTCCCCGAAAGATAAAAAAATACGTCTGTATCAAGGCAGCCATTCTTAACCAACTGCGGCTCATTGAGTACATCTTTCAAAACCTCATTTATCTCCATCTCTACCTCCGCTAACTTTCAGTAACTAAACTGTAATTCCAGTACACTTTTTAAAGATCTTCGAATCGAAATTTGGCAAATTCCAGATCACATCTTTATCGCTTTCAGACAGACTATTCCACCAAATCTGCCCGCTCTCATCTTTGTTCAATATCCTTAAATATCCTTCCGTAGTTTTATATGTTGGATGTTTGGTCTTTTCTACATCTGTCATATCTTTCGCAGAAACCCACTCAACTACATCCCGCGGTATTTGATTTAGAAGTTTCCTAGCGTATGACCTTGCCCAATCTTTATACGTCCAGTTTGACAATCTATCGAAAAGCATGATCTTCTGCTCTTCTGTCATAAAGCAGCCTGTATTAAAAGATGATACATTCCAATCCCCAGTGTTCCAATCCCCAGTGTTCCAATCCCCGGTGTTCCGATTCCCGGTGTTCCAATCCCCGGTGTTCTGATCCCCGGTGTTCCGATTCCCGGTGTTATAATCCCCGGTGTTCACAAGATTAAGAACTTCATGCCATGTAATTTCACGAATAATTTGAATTCTATCTGTACAACATTTTGTATCACCCTCCGCATAATCCACTTCACCAACTGCAAGAACTTCAGCAACCCTATTTGCGGGATCAAAATCGTAATACTTAAAACAATCAATAATTTTTATGCAAAAATGAATTCCTGCCTTACAACAAACCGGATCAACATCTTCCTCAAACTCTCCTGGACAAGTATATTGTTTGTTTCTGCATGTCCAGTCTGAATTAAATACTTTGTACCCTTTTACTGCTCCCATTTTCTCTCCTCCGCTAACTTTCAGCTTAACGCTTCAAACAATTCTTTCAGTTTACATTCTCCACAAATACGATCTAGCGTTTCTTGATCCGGGCATACGTACGGATATTTGCAATACTCATCACAGACCGTCTCCGCCGCTTCTTCCAGATGATCCTCCAACACTGCCAACCTCTTCATTGCCTCCGGCAGAAGCTCCTTATCCCAGATCACCGGAACGCCTGCATGGTATTCTGTATATCGTTCCATATCCTTAATCCCCTTTTTCCCGCCTGTAATAAAACTTAGCAGTACGCTCAATCTCACCAACTACAGCCAAAAGAATCTCCTTTGCAAAAGGTGTCTTGTATTTTTCATAAATCACATTGACCTTATTCATAAATTTCTCCAGTTCAGCTTCATCCGATCTTTCGGCTGCATATCTCTTATATAGGCTCCATACATCCCGAAACAAATGTACTGCTTCTGTAAATCCCGTAATCATAATTCTGTCAGCTCCCTGACCATGATATAAATCCCGGGCGGGTCCGCCCAAAATTTCTCTATGATCTCAGATGCAACCAACGCATCATCCTTCCAAAATCCAACTGATGTCATGCAGTCTTTCAAAAGCTTCTGTAGGTTGTCTGTGTCAGGCTTAGTGATCCGGTACTCTCCCTGCTGATGATCTTTCTTCGGGAAGCGCCACTTTGTAATAAGTTGGATTCCACAATCATATCTCTTCTCCGGTTTATGCTTCGCCAGATACCCACACAACTTTATTCTTGCCCGGTTTACTTCTGGCGGATCATAGAACACAGGTTTTCCCTTAATGACCTTTACTTTTTTTTCCTGATGTGTACAGGTAGGTGGTATCATCGGCATGAAAAAATCCATCATATATTGCTTTACTCCTTTAATGTATAAAATCACATCTTAGGGAAAATTATTTTAAGTCAAGGATCAGGGGAAGGAGTCGTCGTGCGGTAGCTTACGCACGACTACTTTCCCCCTTGACCGTCAGGGAAAGAAACGCTTTTATATATACGTAGTATATATAGTTTTTTTCTTCCCTAGGGAAAGGAAAATACGTGCTGTTTTTTTCCCTTAAAATTTCTCTCAGCTTTTCCCAGATGGAAAGGAAATGACGTGACGTTTTTTCCCTCTGATTTTCCCTGTGAGGGAAAGGGAAAATTACGTTTTTTTCCTTACATTTCCCTCTTCAACCACGAAACCTCCATGCTCTTTCAGCCGGTTCCTGACCGTCTTCTCCGTGACCGCCATATACTCCGCAAGATCCTCAACCGTAACAATCTCATTAATTCCGCAAGCTTCAAAAGCTGTTTCTATTGACTGTTTCCGTTCCTTCTTCTTATCCGCTGGCGTCTTTCTTTTCCCGATCGCTTTCTGCCAGGGTGCCTTTTCCGCTTCTAGCTGGATATCCTTCAGCACGCCTATACTGTCCATGTGATGCACTGGGTAATCGAACCACAGGTTGACCGGCTCGAACTTTGGAAACTCCCTGAGCGTCCCTTCTATCCGCCAGGCTGTCCTTGCGCGTGCTCGGCGCTCCGCCTGCTGGATCTGTCCTTCCAACTCATCATACTGCTTCTTAAAGAGCTTCTTCCTGCAGTACTCCTTCATCCGCACCTGGCTACACATATCATCCTGGGATATATCATCTTCCCAGTCATCATACTGCTTGTTCAAATATTCCATACAAGCATCACAGACATAATTGTTCACCTGCTGCTTCAATAATTCTTCCGTCACGTCTAGCTCGATCAAATCTAGGATCGCATCCGGATCTCTGGCAAACACCCCCGATCCTGACGCCCTGTCCATGGCACGCTTGCTTCCCTGGCTACCCTTGCTGTGATGATGGCAGTAGATCACGGCAGCATTCAGCTCCGTACATACTTTATCAAACTGATTGCAGAAATTTGCCATTTGGTCAGCACTGTTCTCATCTCCAGTAATAACCTTGTAGATTGGGTCGATGATGATTACTATATAGTTCTTTTTTGCTGCCCTCCGGATCAACTTAGGTGCCAATTTATCCATCGGTACAGCCTTCCCTCTCAAATTCCAGATATCAATATTGTCCAGGTGATTAGGATTCAATCCCAATGCTTCATATACATCCCTGAAACGATGCAGGCAAGAAGCCCGATCAAGTTCCAGATTCACATACAGTACCTTGCCTCTTGTACATTCCCATCCTAACCAATTTACACCCTCCGCAATCGCAATGCTTAATTCTATCAGTGCGAACGATTTTCCTGCCTTAGAAGGTCCTGAAATCAACATCTTATGTCCCTGTCGCAAAAGATTCCCAATTAATGGCGCTGACAATTGTGGCAGGTTCTCCCACACATCCTCCAGCCGTTCCGGTTCCGGTAAATCATCATTGATGCTTTCAATCCACTCATGCCACTCTTCCCATGACTGCTTCCCGATATCCACATCAACCAGAAATTGCTTTTTCCCATTACGCATCACTCCGGGCATCCTAGATAATCTGGACGGATTCCTGTTCTGGCTGTCCACTTTCAAACCATTCTTCTCACACACTTTGTACAGATAATCAACACGATTTCGATATTCCTTATAATCCGATGCATCTACACGCACAACGGCGTGTAAGCTCTTGCCTCCACTATGGACTAGACATGCTACTGGCAACTCCAGTTCTCTGATGATCGCATTCTGTTTCTCAATCTCCATTGTATCTGATTCTACAAGTGCATACTTAAACTCCGTGACATTCTCATTTTTACAGTCCTTGCCATCCAATGGGTTAAAGCGGACCCATGCCCCTGCTTTTGGATTATAGTCCCCAAGTACCGAGCCAATATCATTTCCACACTTACTTAATTGTTGGATCAACTGCCCTGCAGTTCTATCCCAGCAGCCTTTTGACGGCAGGAATCTACCGTCCCTTTCGTAGGTCCGGGTCACATAGCCAACTCTTTCAGATGCTTCAAATAATACCTCCAAATACTTGATTAACTGCTTGGCGGGATCCCATTCATCCGATTCCCTAACTTCTTTTCCTTCCATCCAGTTCTTGTCTACAACTACATAATCCTCTGTACTGATCTCATCATCCCAGTCCAGCTCATGACCGCCATAAGAGGGTTTCCATCCTCGGTCCAGCGCCATCTGTACAATCGTTCCTGCGGTGACCGGGGCAGAATTTCCACGAAAACTCTTCCACTTTTTCTCACATTCATATTCATGGTATCTTACTGTATCTCTTCGGCTCCATGCATCCCAGACAGACACCGAATATCCTTCATGCTTTAATGCCATTCCAACATTGATCCACTCCTGGTAATCACATCCAGAGGGATCTATATATCCTATGATTTCTGTTAAGTCTGTCTGTCGTTCCATAGCTATGCTCCTATATATTCCTGCGGGTTGATATCATTCGGCACACGCCAGCCGTTGCCTGCAATCCGGTTAATCAGGTTCTTTGCCGTTTCAAACGGCCATGTGCCTACATGCTGGAACCCGTATTTTTCCAGACACCGGATCTGTTTCGGCGTTGTTAACCCTTCCTGCCTCCGCTTGTCAAGACGGTCCAATAATTTGGAAGCCTTACCGGCATTATCGATCTGATCCGGAAGGATGCCCAGCTTTTCAAGCGTATTTTTTTGCTTATCGGATGGTGGCGCCATCTCCCAACCAAATGCAGGCACATATCCAGCCAGATCCTCTGCCTGGATGCTCATCTCAAACTGCAGCGGATCTACCAGTGCTTTCTTCCTGCGCTTCATCTCCGCCAACTTCTTTGCCAGCGCCTCTTCCCGCTGCGCCACGACATCCTCTGACGCGGATTTTTCGGCCTCTTCGATATCCACCGGGCATCCCGCTTCTTCCAGGTTCTCCGTCATCTTCCTGGCAACCTCCTCACTCTCACAAATCAGATGCGCAGGATGACACAATTCATGACGTTCCGTATGCCATAAAAAATCCAATAACAATAAATGATCCTTCCCAGGCGCTAACCGAGTTCCCCGCCCTACCATCTGACAGTAAAGGCTCCTGACCTTTGTCGGCCGGAGAACTACGATACAGTCCACAGATGGGCAGTCCCAGCCTTCTGTCAACAGCATGGAATTACACAGAACATTGTAACGGTCTGCTTCAAAATCTTTCAGAATCTCCGTTCTGTCCTGGCTGTCTCCGTTCACTTCCGCCGCCTGAAATCCATTATCATTCAGAATATCCCTAAACTTCTGACTCGTCTTTACTAAAGGGAGAAATACAACTGTTTTTCTGTTATAGCAATACTCTTTCATCTCTTCCGCGATTGTATGCAGATACGGATCCAGAGCAGTTCCAAGATCCCCCACTTTAAAATCTCCCGACTGCATCCCAACCCCTGTAAGATCCACCTTCAATGGGATCGTGACCGCTTTAATCGGTGACAGATAACCTTCCTTGATGGCTTTAGGCAATGTATACTCATAAGCCAGACTTTCAAACACACTGCCCAGATTTCTCATATCACCCCTGTCCGGGGTGGCGGTAACACCAAGTACTTTGGCTCCTGAAAAATGCTGCAGCACCCTTTGATAACTGTCTGAGATACAGTGATGCGCTTCATCAATGATAATGGTATCAAAATAATCTTCCGGAAACTGTCCTAACCGCTTTTCACGCATCATGGTCTGTACAGAACCAACCACAATACGGAACCAACTTCCAAGACAGGTCGCTTCTGCCTTCTCAGTCGCACAACCAAGACCCGTCGCTTTTGCGATCTTGTCCGCTGCCTGCTCCAGAAGTTCTCCCCGGTGTGCCAGGATCAGTACTCTGTCTCCCTTCCTGACACACTCTTCTGTTACTTTAGCAAATACAATCGTCTTCCCACATCCGGTAGGCAGCACAAGCAGCGTCTTCTTCGTGCCGTTCTCCCAGTTTTCGAAAATGGCTTCTTTTGCCTCTCTCTGATATAGTCTGAGTTCCATCAGAACTCACCTGCCTTGAACTGCTTCTTAGGCTTAGGCAGAAATTTCTTAACATGATTATATTTCTTACTGGGATCATTCCTGTCTGGCCGTATTTCAATCGTTGCCCGGCCTGTAGACTGCGGCACCATCTGCCAATTCATCTTTACCCTGTCATCTTTTTCCTCTGCACCAATAGACAGAAAAAATTCCGCAAGCTTCCACTGCATCTTATCGTATAACAAAAGGCTTTCATTCATAACCGTCGTACCTTCTGGAGCATCCACACGGATCTTTAACAATGCCCGGTTACATGGAGGAACCTTATCACTTCCTTCGTATCTGCTCCTTTCAAAACTCTCTACAACAAAATCATAATCTCCTTCCGGGATGATTGTATACTCATTTCCTTTTTCTACTTCATCATCCCACCCGATTTCTTTTCCTCTATAATCTTTACTCATATTTACATCCTCCTTTAATCAAATGGAATCTCCTGTTTACTTCTGATCTCACTGACTACTGCCATTACCTTCGGCCATGCTGCAATCAAGCAACCGTTAACAAATTCTGTTGGCAGATTTTGAAACGGAGTACAACGTGGAAAGAACCCTCGATGGTATATTGCCTCCATCAATTCCTCTTCCGATACCAGATTGACATACATCAGGTCCTGCAATGCCTTCGGTATATAATCATTTAAACGGAACACTTCACTTTTAGACATATCCGGTTCTGGCTTTGCTTCTCTCTCTTCATGGATCTTCTGACCTGTATCAAAATCTATCTTTTTATCAATATCTGCTTCTGGAAGGCTCATAAAATCCGGCAATTGATTCTCTGATTTCTTTTCTTCTTGCCCGGTATGGTTATTCTTCTCCACCGTCATGGACTCTATAATATGGCGGATCACACTATAATCAAATTCGCATTCTTCTGGAAGTCCATAGCGGTTCTTCGCATCCCAACACGGGTGATGGGACGTGTACATGATCCGCTTCCCGCCCTGGCCTTTATGTTTCTTGCCCTTATCATCAACCGCAACAGAATAGGTCTTGTAATTAACAAATAAAAGCATGTCCGCCCATTCCTTTACCAACGGGGCTGTTTGGGATGAAGTCTTCTTTCCCAGTTTCAGCTCCCAACGGTCATATGCCCCCATCTCATCCGGTTGTTCAAACTTCTTGATATGGGCATGCGCTGTCAAGACAACATTGACTCCTGCCTCTACAAGATCCTCCAAACGGTTCAGGAATCGCCCGAACTCTTCCTTTGTGTACACGTAGCCTGTCCCATATCCAAAACTTTCAATACCGTCTTTCTGGTGCTTGCTGCAAATATGCCCCACACAAAGCTGTTCCGCCCAGTCAACAGTATCAATGACCAGTGTGCTGCATATCCCTGGGGTATCTTTTACATACTGGATCTCCTGTAACAGGTATTCCCAGCTTCCCGGGCGTGGCAGCCTTGCCACATCCATGTCCTTCGTGCTTCCTTCCGTATCAATAAATACTGCATTGGGAAACATGGAAGCAAATGTTGATTTCCCGATACCTTCCGGACCGTAGCACACAACCTTCTTAGCACTCTGGATCCGTCCTCTTGTTATCTCCATTAAAATTCACCCACTTTCCATGAAGATGTTTTCGGCGCCTCCTGGACATTCTCTGCTGGATGTTCCTGCCCCTTCACATAACCATCCTCTATGATGATACTGCATTCGTCTCCTACACTCACCCTGGTAGCGATTGCCTGAAGCCCCTCCTGATGGAGCCACTTGCCAAACTCATTCAACGTCTGCATGTCCATCTGCTCCAACTTATCCAGAAGGACGAAACCACACTTCGGGTTCAACTTACGGACAATCGCCGTTGACACTTTCAGCCTGTCTGACCCTGACATGTTGTCCCACAACTGTCCTTTATAGACCAACTCTCCTTCTTTTACAGACAATTCCGGAAGCGGCAGATCTGCATTTCCTAACAAATCCGTTTTTGCCTGCCTAGTTTCTTCAATCTGTCTTGTAAGGGATGCATACTGATCCTTATACTGTCTTGCATCATCTTCTGCTTTATCTTTATCCAGATTCGCACGCACTTTTCGATTGATCTCATCAATATTTGCGATACTTGATTCCAGCTCTTTCGTAGATTCGTCCTGCAGTTCAATTACTGTCTTTCTTGCAGTCTCCTCGTCGAATACCGTCTGATCATACTCCCGTTTCAGCTGATCCTTACGAGCCTGTAGATCCGCAATCTGATCATCCAACCGATTCAAACTATCAAAAATCCGATGCTTATTTGCCGTAATTTCATTCAGCTGATCTCTTTTTCTCTGATTTTCACCATTCCTTGCAAGAATCTCCTGCTGTTTTCGGATCAATTCTGATGGTGATACCAATTCCCTTGGCGCATCCAGATAATATGTCTGCTCATCTGCAAACTTCTTTTTCTGGTCGGCAATCTGACCGATTGTGTGACGTTGGCTGAAAAGTTCTTTTTCCTTTTTCTCCAGATCTGCCAGCTGATCTCCTACCCCGATAATCCTAAGAAGCGTCTGCGCTTTATCTTTTCCAGAACTCTCCATAAATTTAGGAAGATTCAACGCCAATTGCTCTACGAATTCATTCAAAAGCTGCTGTCCGCTCTTATTCCCGTTCGGATCCGTCACCCTCAGACTGCTGTTTTTTCCCTTTCTCTCCACCACTAAACCATTACTCATTGTAATACGCAGATTCGGTGGTATCACAGAACCTTCCCTGATTGCCTGGGAAGGACGATATTTCTCCCCGCCCAATGCCCAGGCTATGGAATCCAATACAGATGTCTTTCCCTGATTGTTATTCCCGCCCACAATCGTCAGGCCTTCCTTTGAAGGTTCTATCTTTACGGCCTTGATTCGCTTGACGTTCTCTATTTCTAATTTATTGATCTTAATGCTATCCATCTTCCTTACCTCCTTAAGTCCTCCTTGAATTTTTTACTAAATAAGTCTTTTTACTATATCCTGGACATTGCTATTCCTGAATCTCCTTCAACATTGACTTCTTTATGGTATTTATGAGAAAATACTGCAGTCACAGTTTCACTTTCAGGAATATATTCCAGCGCTGTCAGATCATAGAGATCCCTTGTCTCCTGCAATGCCGGAAGCAACAATCTGCAGATCTTATTCTTATCTTCCATAACCCTACCCCTCCTGCGAGAGTCTCAAAAAAACACTGTAAGCAGATTTCCATTTGTTGTGTTCTGCACGGTCAGATATTTTTCTACAACTTCCAAATATCCTTTTGTCAATACGACCGAAAACGCATGCCGGATTGACCGCTCGACTGCGCTGGGTGTCGTATTGTACATCGTGGATAGCTTATAATACAGCATGGAAATCTTCATACTCCAAATTTCGTCTGCCTCAAACAGTTCCATTGCTTCTGCAATATACCGAAAACCTTTGAAGTTTGCCGGCATTCCCATCTCTAATAATGCGTTCATTGCTTTATTTTTCATTTGAATCCTCTTTCCCAATATGCTATACTTTAATTGTATATTTGTGTGTGAGCGCTTAAGGATTGCCGTCCTGTATAAGTGCTCTTTTTCATTCCCAGACCACTTCACCATCCTCCGTCTTCCGGTAGAACCACCAGCAATGGTCCTCATAAGTGATACTGATCCGGCCGTCCTTCTCCTGGTAGGCTTTCACCGGCTTACCGTGGATCCATGTCTTAACCGTTGCCAGGTGTGCCTTTACATACCGCATGATCTCTTCCGTGATCGGGATCTCTACTCCTGCATTCAATCTATTCATCTCCTTTATATGTAAGCCCTATCACTACATACTTCAAAATCCTTAGTGCCGATTGAAGCGGATGTTTACCATTCTTTACATTGTCTTCATGGATCCCTTTAATAACACAGACCAAATCTGCCATTATTTCAAACTCAGGCCCTTTCGTCTCGACTTTACCTTCTTTACTACTAATCACTTACCGGCTACCCTCCTTTCTACCTCTTCCAGATACATCATTGCCTCATACATATCAAACGGCGGTACCGTCTTTCTCATGTTCCTATTCTCCAGTTTCTTATGGTTTTTCTCATAATCCGCATACACGGCAAGACTAATCAGATTGTCTAATATGGCATATTGATTGTATCTTTTTCCAATCTCTTTCTTGATGCCCTCAACTCTCCGGTATACTGTCGGATTGGAAACTCCGAAAATATGCGCAATATCCGTCTTATTTCGGTATTTCTTGGTACATGCTGTTACCTTTGCCATCTTTCACACCACCTCCTTCTTCTCATCTTGTCCTCATTTCTAATATTTGGTATAATCTTCCTATCAAATGATGAAAGGAGATTAATATATGCTTACACAAGAAAGCAAACAAATTCTTGATTATGCCCTCCCTATTTTTGAATCTGGTACTGATACCCTTTCAATAGCGCAGATTCAAAAAGAAGTTGGCCTTTCTTTACTCGAAGTCAATTCAACTATTGAATACTTAGTTGAACAGGGTTACTTCAAAATCAAGAGATATATGGAAGGTTCTTTCATATATTCACCATCACACAAAGCCTTACATTATAATGACTTTGACTCCATCACCAGCCCGCCCACATCACAAACCAATATTTTCAACGGGCCTGTAACCAGTTCTGCCATCGGAAACACTGGAAATATAACCATCGCTAACGGCATTTCTTTTGAAGACGCTATCTCTTTTATTCACGCTCAAAACATTCCTTCCGAAGATAAAGCCGAAGCTGAGGAAATGGTTACTTACATTGAAACCCTAACTGAAAATGATGCTCCGTTAAAGAAAGGATTCCTTTCTAAATTCAATGACATACTTGCTAAGCACCCTTGCATTCCGGAACTTGCAATGAAGCTTCTTTTTCAATACTTAACGGGGCAACAGCCTTAAACGATACATCACTGTTAACCGTCAGACCGTATTTTCCATTCTCAAAATGCAGGGAAAATGCGGTCACATTCTTTGCTTCTCTTCCATTTACAAGCATTACTCCCAAATTTACATCAAGAAAAAATGATTTCAATTCTTCACTCTCCCAAATACCCAGATACGCATTTAATGGAAAGCCGCATTCATGGCAAAATTTATCATCTTCTCTAATTCTAAGTTCTATTCCACATCGTGGACACTTCACTTCACACCACCTCCTTCTCTTCTTGCTATTTTCTTCCAATTCTCCTATAATTTAAGTACAGGACACTGCCATGCCCGAGTACTAAAGAAAGGAGAATATTCAATGGAACCCCTTTTTGAAGGCCTTACAGAATCAGAAATCCAGTATCTGCAATATTTACAAGAGCGTGGCTATTTTGACGGACTTGAAATGTTTATAAACTTAGATACATCCTCTGATTACAGGTTTGATAAATTTGTTGAAAACGGCTACATTACAAACGATGGACCAGGAGAGTATCCAGGTTCCTGCAAGATAACCGTTACAGGCAAAGGCATCGCTGCTATTGTTGATTACGAAAGATATCAGAATCAAATACAGCCTTTGAATTCAGAAATTAGTGCATTAAATCAAATTGCTGAATCTCTAAAAAGACAAACTTTATTAGCTGAAAACAATGCTAACTCTGCAAGTCAAAAAGCTAAAAACTCAAAAATTATAGCCCTTATTTCCATTGTTATTACCGTTGTTCTTGGAATTGGACAAATTATAGTGCCATTAATATTCGGATAACTACATAACCTACGGAAATCAAAAGAGCTGTCCATGATATATAAAGAGCTTGGCGGCTCTTATTTTTTGCTTCATGAATCATTTCAGATGCCGTACGGTGTTCTCCCTTTTCTATCTTCTCTTCACTCTTCAAAAACTTTTGAACAACCACATCTGACTTTTTCAACATCAATTCTTCATATTCTGTAATAAAGGTTCTAATCTCATATCCATAAACCGCATTTCTAAGTTTTTTGATACATTTATCTAACTCTTCATCAATAACTGAAATTATTTCTTTATCTTCTCCTTCCATCCTCACACCACCTCCTTTTCTTTTTTTAGTTCAATATTTTGAACCTCGTTTTTAAAAAAATATTCCGGAATATCTTGAGCTACTAATCCAAGACATGCAATAGCTTTATCAATATCTATTTGAGTCCACGCCCTTTTACCTTGCATTTTTAAAGAAAGTGAGCGTTCGGACATATTTAAAGCCTTGGAAAAACGGGCTTGAGTTCCAAATTTTTCTCGAATCCTACCACTTAATTTACTATAGTCAAATGACATTAAATTTCACCTCCTTTTTAGGTTCAATTTTTTGAACCATTTTTATTTTACCATTATTAAATATCATTGTCAATCACATATTCAATTTTTTTAACTTTTTGTTTTTTTCTATTGAACTTCTGTTCAAAATGTGTTACATTCATTTTAAGGAGGTGAGATTTTGAAAAAATATAGTACTTCTGATAGACTACGTGAAATAATGAACGTACGAAATTTAAGGCAAGTTGATATTCTCAATATGACACTTCCTTATTGCAAAAAATATGAAGTAAAAATGAATAAATCCGATATAAGCCAATACGTATCCGGGAAGGTAGAACCAAATCAAGATAAATTAGCTGTCTTAGGCATGGCACTCAATTTAAATGAAGCCTGGCTAATGGGCTATGATGTCCCTATGGAAAGAAACAGTAAAGATTATACTAAAGAGGACACTCCTAAAATCATTCAATATTACGAAAAACTTAATGATATAGGTAAGCATGAAGCTACAAAACGTGTCGAGGAACTTACATATATCCCACAGTATGTAACAGAAAATGCTGAAGATTATCTCAAAGTAAATGCCGCTCACACCCGTACGGATATAGATATAACCGAAGAAATGATAAAACACGATGACGATATCATGGATGACGATGATTTTTAGTGTCCAAATTATCGGACAGTCATTGTGTTATACTTATCATGGAGGTGTTGACTTATGAACAAATATGAAGCACTTTTAGATGAAGCCAATGAAAAAGGGCTCATTGTGAAAGAAAAACCATTACAGTCAAGTGACGGACGTATCAAGGAAAATCGAATTGCAATCCGAAAAGACCTTAAAACTACTACAGAAAAAGCCTGTGTCCTTGCAGAAGAACTTGGTCATTATGAAACCACGGTTGGTGATATTCTGGAAATGTCTAGCTCTTGGAACCGAAAACAGGAGCGTCAAGCAAGATTAAATGGATACAACCGCATGATTGGAGTATTCGGTATCGTCAGAGCCTATGAAGCAGGATGCCAAGACCAACATGAAATTGCAGATTTTCTCAATGTAACAGAAGAATATCTTTTGGAATGCATAGAATGCTATCGAGATAAATATGGAGAAATGAAAAGCGTTGACAATTATATGGTATACTTCATTCCTAATCTCGCAGTAATAAAAATAATATAACCGCTCCGGCGTTTATATAAGTTTCTCA
>OFHA01001489.1_pt1 | contig 16035 bp, 10 predicted proteins | sample 1521891 | NCBI WGS metagenome assembly OFHA01 (sample SAMEA3504089, study PRJEB24116) | mouse gut metagenome | biome: mouse gut; feature: mouse-associated habitat; material: faeces | place: Denmark | collected 2011
AACAAGCATGCGCCGGGTATATACCGGCGCATTGCTTGCCGCTACACTACTATCAAGATTCTTTCATCTATTGCATCATTTCATTAAGCTATGTAATAACCAATGTCTATTGACTTAGCAAACCTTTGACGGTAATATGATAATGTACAATAAAGGGGGGAACTGCCGTAGATGGAGATATTCAATAACACAACCAAAGTAGTACGGGATGATCTCGAAAAGAAATTGCAGTTTGGCAGCCGGATATCTATTGCCGCAGCCTGTTTTTCTATATACGCTTATCAGGAACTAAAGACGCAGTTGGAGTCCTGTGACGAACTGCGCTTCATCTTTACCTCCCCAACCTTTGTCGCCGAGAAAACGCCGAAGGAACGCCGGGAATTTTATATCCCGCGGCTCAAACGTGAGAAAAGCCTTTATGGCACCGAATTTGAAGTGCGCCTGCGCAATGAGCTGAAGCAAAAGGCTGTGGCGCGGGAATGTGCAGAGTGGATGCGCCGCAAAGTAAAGTTTAAGTCCAACACGACCCATGAGGATATGAATCATTTTCTTGTGGTGGAGGGCGTGGACGAGACCTATACCTACTTCCCAATGAATACGTTCACCACGGTTGATTTGGGCTGTGAACGCGGCAACAACCTGACTAATATGATTACCCGCCTTGAAAACCCGGCCAGCGTTGAATTTTTACGAACATTTGATGCCATATGGAAGGATAAGGACAAACTTTCTGATGTAACAGAAGAAGTTATTGAAATGATTTCTGCGGTTTATCAGGAAAACTCGCCGGAGTTGGTCTATTTCATGGCTCTCTATAACATCTTCAGCGAGTTTTTGGGGGATATTTCGGAAGATGTGCTGCCGAACGAAGCTACCGGTTTCAAGAACAGTATCGTCTGGAATAAACTCTTCAATTTTCAGAAGGATGCCGCGTTAGCAATCATCAATAAGTTGGAACAGTATAATGGTTGCATCCTTGCGGACAGTGTTGGCCTTGGCAAGACTTTTACCGCGTTGGCAGTTATCAAATATTATGAGGGACGAAATAAAAATGTCCTTGTACTTTGCCCGAAGAAGCTCTCTGAAAACTGGATGACCTATCGAGGAAATCTTATCAATAATCCCCTGGCGGATGACCGCTTGCGATACGATGTTCTCTACCACACGGACCTTTCAAGAGAACGCGGAGACACAGTGATGGGGCTTGCCATTGACCGGATCAACTGGGGAAACTACGATCTGGTAGTCATCGATGAGAGCCACAATTTTCGCAATGGAAATGGGACCGGAAACAGCGATAAGGAGAATCGCTACACACGCCTGCTGAACCGCATTATCAAGCCCGGTGTCAAAACTAAGGTGCTGATGCTTTCCGCGACGCCAGTCAACAATCGTTTCTACGATCTGCGTAACCAGCTCGCCTTGGCCTACGAGGGAGACCCAACAGAGTTCAACGAAAAGCTGGCTACAAAATCGGATATTGATACGATTTTCCGGCAGGCTCAGAAGGTCTATAACGCCTGGTGCAAACTGCCTGCTGAGGAACGGACAACAGCAAATCTTTTGTCCCGGTTGGACTTTGACTTCTTTGAAATCCTCGATAGTGTAACTATTGCCCGGTCACGGAAACATATCCAGACCTATTACGATACGACAGACATTGGCACATTCCCTGCCCGCAACGCTCCTATATCTCTGAATCCAAAGCTGACCGATCTGGAGGGAGCCATAAACTATCGTGAAGTATTTGAGAGCCTTGAAAATCTTCTGCTCACGATATATACGCCAACGATCCATATTCACGCCAGCAAGCTGCATAAATACTTGGACAGCAAGGAAACGGAGGAGTTCCGCAAAGGCCGTGAGTGCGGTGTCAAGCGGTTAATGAGCATCAATCTCCTAAAACGCATGGAGAGTTCTGTCCACTCCTTCCTCCTGACAGTGCGCCGAATTTACGATTATCTTCTCAGCACCACCCAAACTATTGAGCAATTTATGGCAGATGAGACCGGAGACTTGGATGAAGTACAGGACCTCTCCGGTGCAGTGGCAGACTTCGACTACGACGACCAGAACACCGACTTTTTCAGCGTCGGGAAGAAGATCAAGATCGACCTTCGAGACATGGACTATATCTCATGGAAACGAGAGATTGACGCGGACATTGAAACCCTCCAGCTTTTGATTGCTATGGTGGAGGACATCACGCCGGAATACGATTTCAAGCTAAGAGAGCTGACCCGTGTTATCCGGGAAAAGGCAACAGCTCCCATCAATCCCGGCAACAAGAAAATCCTGATTTTCACTGCGTTCGCTGATACGGCGGAATATCTTTATGAGAATATTTCCCGGATGGCACAGGCTGAATTGGGACTGCACACAGCGCTTATCTCAGGCAGCGTAGACGGCAGAACGACGATCCCAAGATTCAAGGCGGACATGAACCATATCCTTACCTGCTTCTCACCCAGGTCAAAGGACAAGGCTACCCTCTATCCAAAGGACCAGGAGATCGACATCCTGATCGCCACCGACTGCATCTCCGAGGGCCAGAACCTCCAGGACTGCGACTACTGCATCAACTACGACATCCACTGGAACCCGGTGCGTATCATTCAGCGGTTCGGGCGGATTGACCGTATTGGCAGTCAAAACGCTGTGATCCAGCTTGTGAATTTCTGGCCGGACCTGGATCTCGACGAGTACATCAATCTCAAATCCAGAGTAGAAGCGCGGATGCGAATTTCTGTCATGACCTCTACCGGAGACGATGACCTCATCAACCAGGAGGAAACTGGCGACCTGGAGTACCGCAGGCAGCAGCTCAAACGGCTGCAAAAGGAAGTGGTAGACCTGGAGGACATGAACTCCGGCGTATCCATCATGGACCTGGGGCTGAACGAGTTCCGTATGGACCTGCTGGCCTACCGGAAGGAGCACGGCGACATCGACCACACGCCCTTTGGTATCCATGCGGTGGTAAAAGGCGAACAGCCCGGTGTGATTTTCATCCTGAAAAACGTGAATGAGGACATCAACATTGAGCGCCAGAACCGGCTGCACCCGTTCTACATGGTCTATGTGGGGATGGACGGCGAGGTTATCACCAACCACCTCCAGCCAAAGGATACGCTGGATATCATGCGGACGGAAAAGCCCGTACAAAGGCGGGGGGGTATTCACTGTTTCTCCTATACAAAAGAGAGCGCCCGGGAATTTTTGGAGATGGGATATCTGATCGGTGTGGGAGGCGTCGTTACTTTTCAGAATGCGAGGAAACTGCGGGAATGTGTGGAATATCTGCCGCTGGAGTCCATTTTACTCGAGACCGACAGTCCCTACCTTTCACCGGTTCCCTTTCGGGGTAAAAGGAACAGTTCTCTGAATCTGCCCTATGTTGTGGCGGAGATTGCAAGGATCAGGGGGATATCCGAAGAAGAAGTGGCAAAGGTCACGGGGAGAAATGCAAGAAGGCTGTTTATGAATGAATGCTCCGCGTAAAAGGAACGGGAGGTTCAGGGAATAAAGAAAAAAGAAGGATGACGAAATATGGCGACATTGGGAATACCACAAAATACAATTGCAATACTGCAGAAATATCAGTTTCATTTTCAGAAAAAATACGGACAGAATTTTCTGATCGACACATCCGTTCTGGAGCGGATTATGAAAGCGGCGCAGATCGGGCCGGAGGACTGTGTATTGGAGATCGGACCGGGAATCGGCACCATGACACAGTATCTGGCGGAAACCGCCGGAAAGGTGGTGGCGGTAGAGATCGATAAAGCGCTGATACCGATTCTGGAAGAAACCCTTGCCCCTTATGAAAATGTCACCGTTTTGCAGGGCGATATTTTAAAGGTGGATATCGGAGAACTGGCAAAAGAGTACAATGGCGGAAAACCCCTGAAAGTGGCGGCAAACCTGCCCTATTATATCACCACACCCATTATTATGGGTTTGTTTGAAAAGAATGTGCCGGTATCCGGCATTACGGTTATGGTACAGAAAGAGGTGGCGGAACGAATGCAGGCAAAACCCGGCACAAAAGATTACGGCGCTCTTTCCCTTGCGGTACAGTATTACTCCGAGCCGCAGATCGCAGCGAATGTTCCGCCTAACTGTTTTATGCCAAGGCCCGCCGTGGGAAGCGCCGTGATACATTTAAAACGCCGCGGGAATCCGCCGGCGGAAGTAAAAGACGAAAGGTTTATGTTCGATTTGATCCGCGCGGCTTTCAACCAGCGCCGAAAAATGCTTCCCAACGCCCTGATGGGCGGGGGCATACCGCAGTTGACAAAGGAAAACGTCATAAAAGCCCTGGAAAAACTGGATATTCCGGAAACGATCAGGGGAGAGAGGCTCTCTTTGTATGAATTTGCGGAACTGTCCAATATATTGTGTTCTTTATGAATCGTTTGCGGAGTGGTTAATTGTATATATCGCTTTGACTTATAACATATCCTATGATAAACTTAAAACTTAGGAAATAGTCGATTTTTGCAGTAATCTGTTATGGGATATTTTTGAGGTGAGTACCTTTGGATAAACAGGAATACAAGATAAGGTCAGAGGAAATCAGGACTTTAGTAGAAGAGAAGAATTATCGGGAAGCTGCCGATATTGCCGATACGATCGACTGGCGGAGGGTGAAGAGCGTAAAGATGCTCTGTACCATCAGTGATATCTATAAGATGGTCCGCCGCTATGAAGACAGTAAGACTATTCTGGAGATGGCGTATGAGAAGCGTCCCGGAAGCAGGATGATCGTATTTGCGCTGACGGAGTTGTGCCTGAAGCTGGGCGATGTGGTAAATGCCTGGGAATACTATAAAGAATTCTGCCAGGTTGCGCCGGATGACAGCCGGAAATACATACTGCTGTACAAAGTGTATGCGGCGCAGGAAGTCAGCCTGGAAGAGCAGATAAAAGTGCTGGAAAAGCTGAAAGAGGAAGAATATATAGACAGATGGGTTTATGAGCTTGCCTATCTGTATCACAAGATCGGTTTTGGTACGAAATGCGTGGAAGAGTGCGACGAGATGATCCTCTGGCTGGGCGAGGGCAGATATGTCCGCAAGGCGATGGAGTTGAAAATGCTTCATGAGCCCCTGACACCGAAGCAGCAGGCTGTCTATAACGGCGAGAAGCGATTCGAGATAGAACAGGGCGATACCCAGGTTATCCCGAATCTGGATGCGGCAATGGTGAAGGAAAATGAGGGAAGGCTTGTCTCGGAGGCGCCGACGGTAAGGCTGCCCGTGGAGGATCTTGCGGATATCCAGGTAAAGATTCTGGATGACAGTCCTTATAATACGATGAACCTCCAGAAGGAGCTGGCGGCGGATATGAAGCGGCTGATGGAGGGGGAGAATCAGGAGCCTATATGGGAAGGGACAGAACCCCTCTGGCAGGATAGTCAAAATGATGATTTTGTCTATGGACAGGAGGCGGAAGAAGGCGTATCTTATTATCAGGAGGATGTATCGGAGGAAGTTCTTGAAGCGGAGGATACGGAGGCGCTTTTTGATGGAGACGAGGAAGAAACCATAAACGATACCGGTGAAATATTTATTCAGGATACACCGGAAGAAGAGGAAGAGGCTGAGACGGATCATGTTATGAGCAGCCTGATGGCGCCCATGCTGGAGGAGACACAGGAGATCCCTCCCGTACCGGATATGGAAGAAGTGTTTTTTGAAGATCCGAATACGGTGGATATGTCCGGGATGATGTCACATCCGGAGATCAGAGAGGCGGCAGGGGACGTAGAAATAGAAGAGGTTGTGATACCGGAGGAAGAGCCAGAAGCAGAGAGTGTAAAGAGTGCCGTCTATGAAGAGGAAAGTTCCGTATCCGGCGTAAGCAAAGTGATCGTGCCTGCCGATCCGGGACAGGGGGTTTTAAGAACCCCAGGGGGCACGATGCAGCCGGCAGATTTTGCGGTACAAAAAACTGGTTTTGACGATATGCTGTCTCAGGAGGCGGACGGACAGATTTCGCTGGTCGTTCCTGAAAAAGAAGCGGTGGAGAAGCAGATCACCGGTCAGATGAGCATCCAGGATATTTTGCTGGAATGGGAGCAGATGAAGAAAAATAAGGAAGCTCAGCTGAAGGATACCGTACAAAAAAGCGTATTGGACAGTACCGGCGATATATTTGCGGAGTTTGAGGCGTCCAAGGATGCGCTGCTGAGGGAATTAGAGAAGACCGCGAAAGAGGCCCAGATTAAAGAAGCGGAGAAGGCGGCGGCAAAAGAGCCCCTGGCGGAAGAGCCGGTATATGAACCCGAAGAAGTACTGCCCGAACAGGAAGAGGGGGATGCGGAGCCGGTATATACGGAACCGGAATCGGAGGAAGAAGCAGGGGAAGAAAGTGAAAAGGAGCCTCTGGCAGAGCGGAATTTACCGGAGGAGCTGCGCCCGGCATTAAACGACAGGGCTCTCTCCCCGGAGGAAAAAGAACTGTTTGAGTCCTTTGTGCGCAGCCGCAAATCAAGAGGGCAGCTTCTGCATATACTTGATAATATGAGCCTTGCGGCTTATACGGGAAATGTGTTGATCACCGGTGAGGAAGACGCAGGTACGATAAATTTTGCCAGGAACCTGGTTCGGGATTTGCAGATATCCGACAGCAATTTTTCCGGCAGGGCGGCTAAGATCACGGGCAGAGCGTTAAATAAAAAAGAGCCGGGAGATATCATTGATAAATTAAAAAACGGCGCGCTGATCGTAGTGGAGGCAGGCGGAATGAACTGCAGTACCGCGGAAGCACTGGTAAAAGCGCTGCAGACGGAGAGCAAAGGCATTATCGTAATGCTGGTAGATACAAAAGGGGCGATCAACAGCCTGCTGGAAGTCAATGCGGTGCTGAATGATCCGTTTAACACCAGGATTGATATCGAGGCGTTAAATGATGATGCGCTGGTGGCTTACGGAAAAAAATTTGCCTATGACAGAGAATATGCCATTGATGAAATGGGGGTATTAGCGCTCCATACCAGGATCGCCGATATGCAGACCGCAGAGCATTCCGTTACAACTTCGGATGTGCGCAGGCTTGTAAAAGAGGCTATACAACATGCAAATAAAAAGACGCCGGGACATTTCTTTGATGTATTGTTTGGCAAACGCTATGATCATGAAGATATGATCGTACTCAGGGAAGAAGACTTTTTCTATTATGCATAAAGGGGTTATCATTTGTTTGGGAAATAATAAATAAAAAGAAAGAGAAGGGGTAAGATATGGCGAAAAAAAAGAATGCTCCGGAGGTTGTGCCGGAGGAAAAAAAGGTATTTATATCCGAGGCGGATCAGTTTCTGTTTGCACAGGGAACGCATTATGATATTTATAAGAAGCTGGGAGCGCATCCTTCCGAAGAGGACGGAAAAAAGGGGTACTTTTTCGGTGTATGGGCGCCTAATGCGGCAAAAATGTATGTGGTCGGCGAATTTAATGGCTGGGATGAAGGGGCTAATCCGATGGTGAAGCTGGGAGACGGCGGCATTTGGAGCTGCTTTATTCCGGATGTGCAGGAGAACCAGTTGTATAAATTCCTGGTGGTGACGCCCGGAGGCGACAGGCTGTATAAAGCAGATCCGTTTGCGAATTATGCGGAAATGCGTCCCGGCAATGCATCCAGAACAACAGATATTTCCGGTTTTAAGTGGACGGATAATCTCTGGATGGAAAAACGTGATAAAAAGGATATGAAGAAAGAGGCTATGGCAATCTACGAGTGCCATATCGGCTCCTGGATGAAACACCCTGACGGAACGGAGGACGGTTTTTATAATTACAGGGAGTTTGCGGACAGGGCATGCGAATATATGAAAGAGATGGGTTATACCCATATAGAACTGATGGGCATTGCCGAGTACCCTTTTGACGGTTCCTGGGGTTATCAGGTGACGGGTTATTATGCGCCCACATCCAGACATGGAGAGCCTGAGGATTTCATGTACCTGGTCAATAAGTTTCATAAAGCGGGTATCGGTGTGATACTGGACTGGGTACCTGCACATTTTGCGACGGATGCCCATGGGCTTGGCAGATTTGACGGAGAATGCATTTTTGAGCATCCGGATCCGAGGCTTGGAGAGCATCCTGACTGGGGAACAAAGATCTTCAATTATGGGAAAACGGAAGTAAAGAATTTCCTGATTGCCAACGCACTGTTCTGGCTGAAGGAATTCCATGTGGATGGTATCCGGGTGGATGCGGTGGCTTCCATGCTCTATCTGGACTATGGAAAACAGGACGGGCAGTGGGTTCCTAATATTTACGGCGGAAACAAAAATCTGGAGGCCATTGAGTTTTTCAAACACTTAAATTCCGTGGTACGCGGCACTTATCCGGGATTTCTCACAATTGCGGAGGAATCTACGGCATGGCCGATGGTGACCAGCGATATCGGAGGCGAGGGGCTTGGCTTTTCCTTTAAGTGGAATATGGGATGGATGCATGATTTCTGCGAATATATGAAACTGGATCCCTATTTCAGGAAAAACAATCATTACGGCATGACTTTTGCCATGACATACAATAGCAGCGAGAGTTATATACTGCCGCTCTCCCACGATGAGGTAGTACATCTGAAATGCTCCATGGTGAATAAGATGCCGGGATATCAGGTGGATAAGTATGCGAATCTGCGCAACGGCTATACTTACATGTTTGGGCATAACGGGAAAAAGCTCCTGTTTATGGGACAGGATTTCGGACAGGAGAGAGAGTGGAGTGAAGCACGGGAGCTTGACTGGTATCTGCTTGGCGAGAATCTGAATAAAGGATTACAGGAATATGTCAAAGAACTGCTCCATATTTATCGGAAATATCCCTGCATGTGGGAAAATGATGCGGATTGGAGCGGATTTGAATGGATGAACGCGGATGACTGCGACAGAAGTACGTATTGCTTTATCCGAAAATGTGAGAGTGATAAGAAGAGGCTTCTGTTTATCATCAATATGACGCCTATGAAATGGGAAGACTACAGGGTTGGAGTGCCGGCAAAGAAGAAATATAAATTACTGCTGAACAGTACGGAAGAGAGGTTCGGCGGAAGCGGCGGAGAGGTGCCTGCGGAGATCATGGCAAAAAAAGAGCCATGCTGTTTTAAGGATTATTCCATTACATTGGATCTGCCGCCTTACAGCGCTTTGGTCTATGCATTTTAAAAAGGGCAGTTTTGGCGAAAGGCTTTAGAGAAGAAGAGAGTTTGACGATATAAAGAGTGTATGCGAATGCGTACACTCTTTTTACGGTAAAAGAAGAGCAAAAGAATAAGTGAAAAGGAGATCTGCTCGTCAGAGCCCGGGTAGAAAATATGAGAATAACATTTGAATCGGTACAGGAACATAATATACAGAGCAGAGGCGGTGCGGAGAGAATGCATGCGCCAGTGCGGGATGAGGTAAAAAAGCAGGAAAGGGCGGGCGCATATTCCGTTAATATCGGTGCCCAGGATGCCCGTGCGCAGAGGGACGGTACCTATAAAAAAGAAAATATGACAGCAGAAGAAGTTTCCCTGCAGGCAGAGCAGATGGATATGGATGTACAGAAATTGTATATGGCGGTTATGTCAAATTCCATGTCTCAGGATGAATTTCATGAAATGCTGGAAGAGGGTGTTCATGTAACGGATGTGGATATTGAAACCGTGGTGACGATTTTGGACCGGATCAGAGTTGCGGTGGCAAAGGGCGGCGGAGATATTACCGGTTTTACGGACGATCTGTCTAAGGAGACGCTGGAACAGATTCTGGGGAGCAGTGCTTATGCGGAAGCCTTGCGGGGCGGCCTTGAGGAAGGGAGCATTGCTTATATGGTGGATCAGCAGATGGAGCCTACCGCTGAAAATCTGTATCGGGCAAAGTACTCTGCCGGCGCCGGTCAGAAGAGCCCGGAGGCGGATGTACCGGATCTGGAAGAAGATGGGGGAAAGGCTTTCTGGGAGCAGATTGATAAGATTATAAAAGAAGCGGGACTTGCACAGGGGGAGGAAAGCAGGGAGAGCGCTGCTTTTTTGCTGAGGCATGATATTCCGGTGACAAAAGAGAATTTACGGTTATATGAGAAACTGAAAAATTTTGAGAAAGGCAGTCAGGAGATTTCGGAGGAAGAGTTAAAGTATCGGATTGCCATGCAGGTATATGAGGGAACGGAGGCTGTGCAGGCGGATCTTTCCGGAAAAGAAAGCATTTATGAACAGGCACAGGAAATTTTCGATGCGGTGCAGGGATTATCGCCGGAGGCAGCGGAGCATGCATATGAAAACCGCACCGAAGGGGAAGAGATCACATTGAAAGACCTCATGGCAAGTCAGGAGAAGGTGCAGGCGGGTTCAGAGGGAGAAGCGTCAAAAGAGCCGGAATACGGGAATCTCCCGGAGGAGACGGACCGCAGTATGGAATTTTTGACAGCCAGAAGGAGGCTTGAAGAAGTGCGCCTGCGCATGACGGTAGAAGCGAATGTCAAACTTTTGCGCAGTGGCTTTCAGATCGATACGGCGCCCATGGAGAAGCTGATTGAGCGACTCAGAGCAATGGAAGAGACGCTTGCGGGCGAGGGGGTTTCCCAGACGGCCCGGATTGCCGAAACAATAAATGAGTTGCGTTCCATGCCGGCTTATACCCTTGGGTATGTGGTAAACAGGGAAATTTCATTTACCATAGAAGCGCTGCATGAAAAAGGAAGCGAGCTGCAGGGAGAGTTTGAAAAGGCAGACAGAGAAAAAGGAAAGCTCGATGAGGCAAAGGCGCGTTATGAAACGATGCAGACCGCACCCCGGGCGGATATGGGAGACTCTATTCGGAAGGCGTTCAGGAATGTGGATGATATTTTGACGGATATGAATCGGGAGTCTTCCGAGGAAAACCGCAGGGCGGTGCGTATTTTGGGATATAACCGGCTGGAAATTACCGAAGAAAATCTGGAAAGAGCCCTGGAGGTGGATAAAAAGGTACAGGACCTGTTTCAGAATATGAAGCCCGGAAAAGTTTTGCAGATGATCCGGGAAGGGGTGGATGTACTTCACACGGATATTGAGGAGCTGGATGCCTATTTGGCGCAGCAAAGCGGCACGTTTGTGGAGGAAAGTGAAGAGTTTGCCAGATTCCTGCATAAGCTGGATAAAAACGGCGGCATTACACCCGAAGAAAGAGAAAGCTATATTGGGATTTACAGGCTTATCCGGCAGGTTGAAAAATCCGACGGAAAGGCGGAAGGCTATCTGCTCGGGAGCGGGGCGGAACTTACCATGGAAAACCTGCTGACAGGAGTACGCAGCGGCAAAAAAGGTTACATGGATTATAAAATAGATGAAAGTTTTTCCGGTGTGGATGCCCTGCGGCAGGGAAAGGACATTATTGATCAGATAAATGCAGCTCCTTATGAAAGCGCAGGAGAATATGAAGCGGCGATGCGGACGCTCGAAGGAGCAAAGCGCGGGAGGAGCCATGGAGAGAAGGATGCGGTGGAATTTCTGAAAGAAACAAATCAGCCGGTTACGATCTCCAATCTGCTGGAAGCGTCCTCGGTACTGCAGGAGGATGCGGGCATTTATCAGAAAATAGAGGATTATGAGAAGAAGATAAAACGGGAGGAGAGGCTGGAAGAGGAGCAAAGCAGGCTGGAAGGTTATGTGATGGATCTGCATGAGAGCGCCGGGGATGAAGAATCTCTCCGGGAAGGAATGGAAGCTTTTGCCAGGCAGGCGGAAACGATACTCCGGGAAGCCGAAGGGCAGGAAGGCATCACGGAACTGGACATCAGAGATATGCAGCAGATTTATAAAGGAATCCGGTTCAGGACAGAGCTTTCTAAAGAGTCACATTACCAGATTCCGGTAAAATCGGAAACAGGCTATACCATCATGAATCTGACGGTAAAGAGAGGAACGGGAAGGGCGCAGGCGGAGATTTCCGTAAAAACAGAAAGATATGGCAGGCTGGAAGCTTTGTTCACAAAGAGTAATGAGGCAAGAGAGGGCGGTTCTTCCATTCATATGGCAGGGAATCTTTTTGCGGAGACGGAAAGCGGAGCCGGGCTGCTAAAGAGTGTAGCGGCAAGCATACAAGAGAGAATGCAGGATGCCGGAATTTCCGTTGAGGAGATGCGCATTGTGCAGGGCGGCCGGTTAAAAGGAGGAATATCCGGAATGCCGGATGGCGCTGCGGGAAAGGGAGACGAAGGGGCAGGCAAAGCAGGAGACGTCTCAGGAACGATGCAGGCGAAGGAGGAAAAAGAAATTTCTACCGGAGAACTTTATCAAATTGCTAAGATTTTTCTGGAATCTGTCCGAAATTAAAAATGTAAGATGATATTTTGATAAGTTACATAGAAAGATGGATCTGAATTTATAATATTTACAAACGGATTTGTGAAGCTGAAAGGAAAAAAGAATGAGAATCAATTATAATGCGACAGCCATGATGGCGGTAAACAGATTAAATGTGAATGATGAAAATCTGTCGGTATCGACCGGAAAACTGAGTTCCGGTTATAAGATCAACAGAGCAAAAGATAATCCGTCCGGTTATGCAATGTCCAGAAAGATGCGTGCCCAGTTAGAGGGCCTGATGCAGGCAAGAGACAATTCCGACACGGGTGTTAATATTATGAAAGCGGTGGACGGAGCTCTTTCGGAAGTACATGATATGCTGCAAAGGATTAATGAACTTGCGATTAAAGGATCGACGGGAACCTGGTCTAATGGCGACAGAGAACTTATGGATGAGGAAGTTCAGAAGCTGAAAGAAGAAATACAGCGTATTTCCGAGACTTTTGAGTTTAACGGACAGAAGCTTTTGGACGGTTCCTTTCAGTTAAAGGGATATACCGATAATATTAATATTAAAGTAGCTTCCTATGGTGAAAATGTGCAGGTCGGGGTGTATGAATTTGACTTGAGTATATTTGATGATAATACACTGTTTGATGTGGACGGAAACCTGATAGAAGAAGCGTTTAATACGCCGGATGCAGCGGCAAATCCGACGGTCAGTGTCCGCGCGGATCCGGACGATCCTACGAAGGCGGCGGCGCCGGGAACCGTATTTCCGGATGAATTTGATAAGACTGTAGAAGTTAATAATAAAAGCGGTGCGGTCATTACTGCAACAGGTCCGGATGGAAATAATATAAAACTGCACGTTTCCGATGTAAATGGTACCATTGTAACGCTGGAAGACCAGACAGGGTTTAAGATGGAACTTGACATCAGGGAAGGTGTTGTCGGAACCGGAGCAAATCCCGTTAATATAAATGTTACGGGGCTCGGAGCCATGACAATACAGGTGGGCGCAAACGAAGGCCAGGAATTGGATGTGGAGATTCCCAATATTGGTATCAAGGAGTTGGGAATTGATATTGCCAATACGAAAACAAAAGAGGATTCCCTGATGACAATAGAGAGGGTAGGTGCCGCCATCGATAAATTGTCCTCCATTCGGAGTAAACTGGGTGCTTATCAGAATCGTCTGGAATCAATTGTGACCAGTAATGAGGTCAATCATGAAAATATGACAGGTGCATATTCTAATATTCTGGATACGGATATGTCTGAAGAGTATACAAAATATGCGACTTACCAGGTACTCTCTCAGGCGAGCACTTCCGTGCTGGCACAGGCGAATGAGCGCCCTTCTCAGGTGCTGCAGTTATTGCAGTAAGATGAAAGGCGGACGGAGAGGACCATGAGAGACGAACTGAAAAAAGAATTTACGAGGCGTATCGCGCAGGCGAATCCTGTTTCGATGATCACGATTCTCTATGAGATGACGCTGACATATCTGGCAGATGCGGAAAGGGCAGATGCGGAAAAACAGGAGAAGAAATTTGTACGGGAGATCCACCGTGCGCAGGACTGCCTGATGGAGTTGGTGGGTTCTCTTCAAATGCGGCATGATCCGGCCCCTGCTTTGTATGCGCTGTATTTATATATGCACAAAGAATTGGCGAGAGCCATTGTCACTTCATCAGCGGAACCTTTGAGGCAGCCGGAAAGTATTTTAAAAAGGCTTCGGGATGCTTATCTGGAACTGGAAAAGACCGGTTCTTTTGAACCGGTCATGGATAATGCACAGCAGATCTATGCGGGACTGACTTACGGGAAACATTCTCTCGTGGAAAGCATTGCGCAGCCGGTCAGCAACAGAGGCTTTTTAGCCTGAATTTAATCCTGAAAATCTTCTTTGGGCAGCGGTGTGAAATCCGCTGCCTTTATAATATTCAATTCAGCAGCTTTTTCCATCAGAAATTTATAGCGCTTGAGGACCGCATTTACTTTGTAAATATAACAGTCGATCAGATCAGGATCCGTTACATTGTCAAAACCGGAATAGGCAATTTCCAGTTCGGTCCGGGTTAATTTCAGATCATCCATCAAACGCTTTTCATCCTTGTCCTTTGCCGGCAGTTCCGGTTTATCAGTCGCATATGTAGTGTGACTGAAAAAAGATTTCATACAGCTACCTCCATAAAGTAATCTACTATAAGTATAGACGCCGAATTATGGATTTATTCCATATTGTGGAAAAACACAAAATATATTTATAATTCATAATGGAAAAGCTGTGGCATATATTTAAGAAGGGAGGTGAGAGGTGTGGATCAGGCAGAATGGATGATCGGACTGGTAACATCATTTGTGATACTGGTCGTAGTACTGAAAAGTAAGGCTAATATGGTATTTCGCTTTATGATACAAAGTATTTTGGGCGGGATTTTAATTTATGGGATGAATCAGTTTTTTTTGGCACAAAATATCGTTTCTATTATTGCGCTGAATCCGCTTACGGTTTTGACATGCGGATTCCTTGGTATTCCGGGCTTCTTACTGTTGTTTTGCGTTCAGATACTGAGCATGATATAGAGTTTTCACAAAAAAAATTTTTTGTGAAAAAAAGGCTGGACAAGTCCGTAAAAAGCACCTATAATCGGAGTTACTTCATAAGTCCGTTCGGACTTAAGGACCATATCGGGAGATTTCTGAAAAATATATCTGATATTCTATTTTTGACTTATTTCCCAACAGTATTGAAAACTTTTTAAAACTTGTATATGGAAAAGGGGGCGATGATTTTGTTTTAATGGAGAAAATGCAGGCGTAATATTCATGCTTGCCCTGCTTGCCGGTGCGGCGGCGTGGTATGATATGCGAAAGGATATTATTCCAAATCAATTAATGATTTTTGGTGCCGGTTTGGGTGTGGTGCTTCGGATCGCAGTGAGTATCTCGGAGAGGGCACCGCTTCATATTCTGATGATGGTACCGGAAGTGATTCTTCTTTTTATCTGCTTATGCCCTTTCTACAGGATGGGCGGTCTGGGAGCCGGAGACTGTAAGCTCCTTCTGATGGCTGGCGTGTTTCTGCCGGCAAAACAGGCATTATTTGTAGTAGTAGGTACATTTTTTGCGGCGGCGGCAGAAATATTAGTTCTGGAATTAGTACGCGGAATAATGAGAAAAAAGAAAAGAATAAAGACCATACATTTTGCACCGGCATTTTTGATGGCAGTATTTATCTGCCTGATTGAAACACTGATAAAATAAGTTATGCCGGTTTGGCCGGCGTAAGGAGAGGATGAGGAAATGGGAAAACCAATTTTGGCGATATGTGACAGGCATCCCGGTTATACGAACCAGTTGATTGCGCTGTTTCAGGAAAAGAAGGAGCTGCCTTTTGAAATTTACGGGTTTACAAAAAATGACAGCCTGCAGGAATTTTGCGGTGAACATGAGATCGCGCTTCTTATTATTTCGGAGCCGGACTACAGGGAAGAACTGCAGAAAAAAGCGATTGATCGGATTTTGGTTTTACAGGAGGGAACAGGGACGCTGCCGGAAAATGTGGCCGTGGTCAATAAGTTCCAGCCGGCAGGGGCATTGTATCGGGAAATTATGAGAGCCTACGGGGAAGGGGAAAAGGTTGTTCCTTTAAGGGGGAGCAGAAAAGAGAAGTTTCAGATGATAGGTATATATTCTCCGCTGCATTGTTGTATGCAGACAACATTTACCTTAACGGCAGGG
>OFHA01001492.1_pt1 | contig 16008 bp, 13 predicted proteins | sample 1521891 | NCBI WGS metagenome assembly OFHA01 (sample SAMEA3504089, study PRJEB24116) | mouse gut metagenome | biome: mouse gut; feature: mouse-associated habitat; material: faeces | place: Denmark | collected 2011
TTAACATTTCCCCAAGAGGTTCTTGACAGTTTTTGTTTTCTTCTGTATTTTTTTTAAAGTTTTAATATTGTATCATTTTTATTTTCAATACTTTCTATTTGTTGTAGTAAATTATTACATTCCAAACCACTAACACGCATAATTTTCTTTCCTTTTATCTGCGCATATAAATAATATTTGATAATAAAACGATTTATCAAACATGTTCTTCCTGCACCAGACTTTCCTATAATAAAAACAATTTTATCAATTCGACTTTTAAATATAATCTGATAAAGTTTTTTGTTAATTTGTATTTATGTTTTTCATGCTGTTTGTTTTCAATAAAATAGGGAAATTCAACATATCTCTTAATACAATTACGACGAGTCTCTTTTGTAAAATTAAATTGTTTATATTTTCTTAATATAGAAATAATTCCAAAACATATGCCCAAAAAGGATATTCCTAATAATGTAAAAATAGTAGCTACATATTCAATATACTCCATAACTTTCTTGTATGATGTTTATAGAAGCAAAAACACCATAACTTCCTTTCTTTTCAATATCGTGGTTCAATACAACTCAGATACTGTGGACTTTTGATTATTGCCCTGTAGCTTGACTACTCAACAGGAGTGTATTGCCGCTACCTTTATCTGAATTGTTTATCTGCTGGATGAGCCGGAGCGTCTGTTCCTGAGTTCTTATTTCAATCAAGTCTACGATGATAACCGCCTGTGGATATCACAGTATCAGACTTTATGAAAGGGCGGTACAACCTCATGATTTACGTAGGCATTGACATTGCCAAACTTAACCATTTTGCATCAGCCATATCTTCTGATGGACAAGAACTCATGAAACCGTTCAAATTCACAAATGACGGTGATGGCTTCCAAATGTTGATCTCTCGTCTCACTGAACTTTCTTATGAAGACGACAACATCATCATCGGTCTTGAATCGACGGCACACTACGGTGACAACCTTGTTAGATACCTTGTTTCCTGTAATTACAACGTGTGTGTGTTGAACCCCATCAAAACCTCGGTCATGCGTAAACATAACATTCGCAAGACTAAGACTGACAAGGTCGATACATTCATCATTGCCAAAACACTTATGCTGCAGACTTCCTACAGGTTTGTCTCTTTCTATGACCTTGACCTGATGGACCTCAAGCAGCTCGGCCGTTTTCGTCAGAAGACCATCAAGCAGCGGACACGCTTAAAAATCCAGCTGACTTCCTATGTTGACCAGGTCTTCCCGGAACTGCAGTATTTCTTCAAATCCGGCCTGTATCAGAAAGCTGTTTATGCTCTTTTGAAAGAGGCTCCTACGCCTCAGGACATTGCTTCTATGCACCTGACTCATCTGAGCCACCTCCTTGTGGCTGCCTCACACGGCCACTTCAAGAAAGAGCAGGCAAAAGAATTAAGGGTTCTCGCACGGAAGTCTGTCGGCGCCAGTGACAGCGCACTATCTATTCAGATAACCCACTCTATTGCACAGATCGAGTTACTGGATAGCCAGTTGGACAGTGTGGAGGCCCAGATGGCAGAGATCATGAAGTTCCATGATTCCGTCATCATGACCATTCCGGGTATCGGCTACATCAACGGCGGAATGATACTTGGAGAGATTGGTGACATACACCGCTTCTCCAGCCCCAATAAGCTGCTTGCCTTCGCCGGTCTGGACCCTTCTGTCTATCAGTCTGGCAATTACAGTGCCAAGCGCACCAGGATGTCCAAACGCGGCTCCAGAGTGCTCAGGTACGCACTTATGAACGCAGCACACAATGTCGTGAAGAACAACGCCACCTTCAAAGGGTACTATGACAAAAAGATGGCGGAGGGCCGGACACACTATAATGCCCTCGGGCACTGCGCCGGCAAGCTCGTCAGGGTCATCTGGAAGATGCTCACTGACGAGGTGGAATTCAACCTCGATTAAGAGGCCTGAATATCAATATCGATAGACTTTGAAAATGCACCCTTAGGGAGCTTTATTAAGGTTACCCTTTTTTACCACCGATACAAAAAAGTAATTTTTTGCTAATTTAGGCTTGACTTTTCATAGCTGGTCTCCTTTTTCTACATAAATTCTAAACAAATTATTGCCATTTGTTTTTTATTGTCTCACTCTTACAAAAGCTATCTCTCTAAATATATTTGTATATAGTGCTTCCAAATATCTGCTACAACTTCTTCTACTTTCATTGCTTTTTGACTATTAACAATCGACATTGTTGCATATAGACTTAGCTCTCCGTCTATACATTTTGCATCATATATAGCATTCCATGAGCTGCCGCCGCCAAATGACATTGTATTATCAGACAACCCAATATTCTCTCTTCCACTGCCAAACATATTGCTCAAAAAAAGTTTCAACCCTCTTGCTAACTGCCCATTTTTATAAAACTGGTAAATTACAGTTCTTGTATCAACTTGTTCGATCTGCACCTGCATCCATGCATTTTGACTTTGATACTGCTGACATAATTGTGATAACAGCTTTACAATCTGATTAAAACTTTCTCTTACAAACTGATTGACTTCCAAATCTGTCGGTTCAGAATTATATTTCGCTTTGGGGATGCCCAATGTGGCAAATAAATCATTAGCATTATTAATTTGACTATTTTTACTTCTGAGAAAACCCTTCTGTCCCAATTTTTCTTCAATTATCACACATACATCCTCAATATTAGGATTATTCATATCAGAAATAACATCCAAAAACTCTGCAATGTTAGAAGAAATATCCTGCCTCCGCTTTAAATCTTCATTCAGGTTTCCAAGATTCTGGACATTTATTTCTTTTAGTGTACTATCCAATTCTCTAAATTCATCCTGCCAATACTTCACATATTTTGCTCTTGTGATAGGGCTATAAATCCCCGAAGAAATAACTGCTGGAAAAATTCTATCTCTATAATATCTATCCCGCATTACTTCCAGAACTTCGTACATACAATTAGCCGATTTCAAATATGAATCTGAGATTAAAAGAATTGCATAATCCATATTGCTAATAGATTGCATATACTCTTTTATACTTCCCCATTTCTCTATGTCAATGGCATCTCTATGTAACTCAATATTTTGACTGTTTTTAAAATAATCATAGATTTTATCAGCTTCATTTGAGTCATTCCAACAATAGGATAAAAAGATATTTACTTTTTTCATAACACTACCCTCTCTTATCTTTTTTATTTTGAACAACATTATCTATTATATTTCTTTTTATTACAGGTTTTGGTGCAAAATCGTTTTTCTCCATGCCATCATCAATCACCATAAGCACATCTACTATTTATCAATGTATATTTCCTCTATGATTATACTATTTATTCAAAATTTTTCAAGTACAAAATAAAAAGGAACTGAATATGATCAGTTCCAATCTTTTACTTAATAATCCTATTAAACTGAAACCCAGCCTTCCTAAGATCCTTGATCAGATGAGAACTGAAGGAGATTACGATCAGTACGATCACTATATGGACCTTTGGAAAGAAGGGTTGATAAGTGCCGTAGACATAACATACACTTCCATAAAAACAGGAGAAATGGTTTGTTGTGAAGTTGTGACAAACAGCTACAAAGATTCAGACATTGAGGCAAAAGAACTCTGCGGAGAAATCTTGCATACAGAGATTGAGTATGTAAAAGTATAAAAATTTCAAATTAAAAGAAACTGAAAATCAGTTCCTTTCTTCTCTTTTACAGGCAAATTGGACTTAACATTTTTGATAGCATTCTTAGTATATAGAATGCTATTCTATTGCACCATTATATGTCTCCACTTCCTATCTACAATGTAAGGTAAGCCTTTTTTAAATGACTTACTACTAACAAGATAAAAAGGGAGTGTGAATGCACAAATGTATAGAAGTGAAAATGTTTCAGCCCGCACAAAGAGCAGACTGGCAAAGGAAGAATGCTTCAACAGGAATATTCCCATATTAAATATACTTTTCTATGTCGGAAATGGATTCATGTTGAGAAAGCAGTTAATTGCACTATCACGGATTTTCTACAACATAAATGAACACAAGATGAATGATGGGATTGCAGATCTGCTCTCCTGTGGACTGCTGATCAAGAAGCAAGCCACAGACACAAGAACTTGCATCTACATCATGACCAAGTTTCCACTTTCAATGTATTATGAATGTAGCACAAGAGATTCCTGCTCAATCAAGCTGAACAACAGAAGAATCTGGAATAATATCTATAGAACTGAATTTATCATTCGGCAGATAGTTCCTATGCTGGAACAGCTTAACATAGAATTGACATTGCAAAATTTATTGAACTTTTTGACAGACTACTGCATCACAATTTATACAACAGAGAATCAAATGTCTGTGTACCAGTTATACGAAAACCTTTATGAAAAATTTCCTATCAAAGATAAAGATTCGTTGGTGTCTGGAGGTATATGTCGCTCAGATTTTATGAACGATTACTACAAAGTCACTGCAGACTTATATCAACATCAATGCAATTTCCTGGGCTGCAAAATTGAAGATGATTTTTCTAGCTACCTTGAAGTGAAAAACATGTTGGAAAGAGAGAAAGATTTGATTTCATCAAAGAAAGAATACAAAAAGAACTACTATTCTCTGTTCAACATGGTTGCAGCGGGATTTTTCTTTATTGGAAGACCCACTGATGAAAAAATCATCATAGGTACATTCGACAAATGCAACAACATGTATTTAAAGAAAATCTATGAAAATATTATCTGCATATATCTCATGCTTGAGCGATATTTGGGATTCTATCCCCAAATCACATTACAGGTATATATGTCAGATTCGGAAAGAATTGCTGCTCTATGTAAAAAAGAAAATGAGCAAGGATTTGACTATGAACGTCAGGAGAAATCAGGACTTACAAAAAGAGATGGTTTTTTCAAAAACATGAACATTCCACGGCAATATTGGGCTGACATCCATGTGGACTATATCTATTATCCTTTAAGAGAAAAGTATAACCTATAATCGTTTTCTAAATAATATTTCCTCCACAAAATATATTTATGGCTGTTTGTAAAATGCAGACAGCCTTATTTTCTGCAGAGTTTCAACTTCATCAAAAAAGCAACCCCTTGCAGGGTTGCTCTTTGAATAAAAGCAAAATTTTTTTTATACATGAGGAGGAAGAGAATGTATGAGATACATTCAATTCATCTTAATATAATCTATGTTTTCACCAGAAGAATATTTTAATTTTTTGCATGATCTCTTAATAATGAATTTGTAAAAGATCAGGACCAATAAAAAAGAGCAACTTCGTAGTAGAGTTGCTCTCCCTTATTTTTTTTGAAAGAATAGTGTTAATTGTGTACATCTATGAAGAACATCATTACACCAGTACTTAATATTTTGAGTTTTACTACATAGTACACAATGATTGCAGATCTGCTCTCCTGCGGATTGCTGATCAAAAAGCAATCCACAGACACAAAAACTTGTATCTACATTATGACCAAGTTTCCACTTTCAATGTATTACGAATGTAGCACAAGAGATTCATGTTCAATAAAGCTGAATAACAGGAAAATTTGGAATAATTTCTATAGAACTGAATTTATCATTCGGCAGATAGTTCCTATGCTGGAACAACTTAACATAGAATCGACATTACAAAATTTATTGAACTTTTTGACAGACTACTGCATCTCTATTTTTACAACAGAAAATCAAATGTCTATCTATCAGCTCTATGGAAACCTTTACGAAGAATTTCCTATCAAAGATAAGGAATTGTTGAAGTCTGGAGTTACATGTCGCTCTGATTTTATGAATGATTACTACAAAGTCACTGCAGACTTGTATCACCATCAATGCAATTTTCTTGGCTACAAGATTGAAGATGATTTTTCTGGCTACATTCAAATAAAAGAAATGCTGGAAAGGGAGAAGGATTTAATTTCATCAGAAAAAGAATACAAAAAGAACTACTATTCTCTTTTTAATATGACCGCAGCGGGATTTTTCTTCATCGGAAAACCCACGGATGAAAATATCATCATAGGTACATTCGACAAATGCAACAACATGTATTTAAAGAAAATCTATGAAAATATTATCTGCATTTATCTCATGCTTGAGCGATATTTGGGCTTCTATCCAAAGATCACGTTGCAGGTGTACATGTCAGATTCCGACAGAATTGCTTCTCTATGTAAAAAAGAAAATGAGCAAGGATTTGACTATGAACGTCAGGAAAAATCAGGACTTACAAAAAGAGAGAGTTTTTTCAAAAGCATGAACATTCCACGGCAATATTGGGATGACATACATGTGGACTATATCTACTATCCGCTCAGGGAAAAGTATAACCTATAATCGTTTTACTAATAATTTTTCCTCCACCAAATATATTTATGGCTGTCTGAATAAATGCAGACAGCTTTATTTTATGTAAAGTTTCAACTTCATAAAAAAAGCAACCCCTTGCAGGATTGCTCTCTCAATAAAAATAAATTTTTGTATACATTAGGATGAGAATGCATGTGGTACATTCCATCTTAATATAATCTATGTTTTTATCAAAAGAATATTTTGATTTTATGCATGATCTCTTGTAAAAAAGCAACACCAATACGAAGTTGCTTTTTCTATTTATTTTTTGAAAGAATGGTTGTCGTTGCCCCTGTTTGGGAAATGCCCATTTTATCAAGCAAAGCCTATAAAAAACGAGTTTTCATCATTATATATATGTATCAAGTGGATAAAAGTCTGTCACCGATGTTTGAATTTCATCATTATCCCCACTGATGCTTATAACAGCGAGAAAAGATTTGTTTTTTGAATATCGTTTAAAACGTTTTATTAAATCAGTGCTAGAAAGACATTGTATCGCACCACGTGTTCCAAAACCTCTTCCTCCAAAAGCAACAATCCTGCATTTATCCTTTCCTTCATCATCTCGATCACAAATGACCATCACTACTCCATAATCTGTTACGATATGTGAATGGTCCCTAGAATATTCAGTAATGTACTTCTTTTCTCCAACTATAATCGAGAAAGGTTCCCTAGTTATTCTAATTGGAAGGCTTTTACCATACTGTGCCAAAAGTTTAGCTGTTACTACATTAGCTTTTTCGCCACCAATACATAACAGATTCGATAGACTGCTAATTCTATAATTGTCGTTATCATTCACAATGTTATAGTTTATCGACAGTTGTTGAATTATAGGAAGTAAATCTGCTAATGCCAGTACCTCCGCAAGAGTAGCTCTAGGAGTGCTTGTTGCATGTGGACCATCTCTCATAGAAAGTGCAATTGATAAATCATTCCCATTTTTCAAAACATTCCAAATTACCATCTTCCCATACTGCTTCCACTTAATTAACACTTTATGGGCTAAAACACCACATAGAAATGAAAATAGTGTACACCCTAAATTAATTAAAACATCATATATCGGTGTCACTAACTCTCCCCCCTTCTTTTCTTATATTACTCCTTTTTAGAAAAGCTACTATAGTTGGAGCATGTGTTATATCTCCTGCAGCTATCATTTGCTCTATATCTTCGAGCGAAATCCACTTTGTATTATTACTATTGTCATTCTCATTCACAGCACTTATGTTTTTGAATTCCACTAGATGAGTGCGGTGAAACGAAATCGAAAGATCCAAGTCTAAACTATAGACTAGTTCTCCGCCTTCAGCACTGATACCTGTTTCTTCTTTCAGTTCTCGCACCGCAGCATCTATGGGATTCTCAAGCAATTCTATCTTACCTCCAGGCAACTCCCATGTTTTCTTATTTGGCCTATCTTGATTAACCAGTAATAAGCAGTTATTTTTCCAACAAACTGCACAAGCAGATTCTGGAAATACAATTATACCATCCCGTAAAATAACATCCGTCTTAGTCTTCTTTTTTGTTTCAACAAAATTTATTTGTGATACAGTAAGCATATTATCATTAATTTCAAATAAAAATCCAGTTCCAATAGGAATATCAATATACCCATAATAGTCTTTCGGATAATTTCCATATTTTTTTAGCATAATTACTGACAGGCAAGTAATAATTGATTTATGAGAAACCACCATAGTCATACGGTTATTGACCAAAAGATTACTTTCAAGAAAAAGTTGTAGCTTCCTTTCAAGCTCTTTAGTATTCCCTGCTGGCCAAGGAACATCATAAGCTGATAAAAGTCCTGCTCGATATAAATGAACTTTCTTTCCAAATTCTGGTTCTTCCTCATAAAGATAGTCAGCAATTTTACCACTTGAATTAATACTTACAAATGCTGACAGTTCATCAACCTTTCTGGTTTGTATTTGTAATTTTTTTGAAATTACAAATGCTGATTCAATTGAGCGTTTATCATTAGCTGCATATAAAGCCAAGCTCTTGAGCTTATGAGTTCTATAATAGTGCAATAAATAATTGGCAGCAGATTCAGACTGATATATACCAAATTTTGTTAATGGTTCTTTTCCCGAAATCGTAGAATAAGCGTTTAGAGTATTTTTTAACGATTCTCCATGACGAATTAAAAAAATAGATGTATTCATTAATATTATACCTCACAACATTTTTAATATTTCTGCAAATACTCCAATATACTTTAACTGGCTGATTCCTTTAATGATTTACATATTGTCATATCTGGAATTTCCATGAACTACTTTACTATATGGAACAAGTAATTTTATTTTACATGTTGCCTTTATGTATTATCAATTCATCTTATAGATACATATTCTTTATTTATAGAGAACTGGGTGGTGCATCATCAATGCCATAAACAATATCTTACTTAATATTTTATCATCTTTTTTAATAAAATCAATTCATTTTTTATAAAATATATCAAAGCAATCTACTGTATAAACAACGCCATATGTCTACCTGTAATATATGAATGCAAATCTCCTTCCGTCTTTCTTTATCCAAATTTCTCTTTGAGTTTCAAGTACATCTCATGTAACTCTTTATCCTTATCGGACATGCTCTCTGGCTCTGTATTTGCCCTCTGTGGCTTCGTATCAGACGATTTGAGGGACTTTTCCTGTGTAGTAGCATCATTGTCATTCTCACTATATTCCTCTAAAATAGCCTTAGAAGGAGTAACAATGCTCTTCAATCCCTCTACTGTCGCATGAGTATAAACTTCCTCTGTCCGAACCACATTATGTCCCAGCATCAATGCTGTATTGACAATATTTGTTCCATGTGCATTTGCTATACTGTCCATGGTGTGTCTCAGGCTATGTAAACACAAACCTTTCATCTGACCTGTTTTAGTCAGCCTTACATCTCTATCAATTCCTAATTTATCACAAAGATCCTTAAAACATACTTCCATACTTGAATTGCTTCTTCTCTTGCCATTTCTGAAAGTAGGATAAAGCAAATTATCTGGATTATGTTTGCATTGAAGTTTTGTCTGCTCTTGCATGTAAAGAACTACTTCTTTACATAAATCAGACATTACAATCATTCTTTCAGTCTTATTCTTAGGAACCTTAGTGTAATACTCTACACTCCCACTATCTTTATCGTTATCTTTAAATCGCAAAGATCGTGTTTCCCTTACCCATATGATTCCTTCTTCCAGATCAATATTATCATTTCTGAGTGCTGCAAATTCTCCCGCTCTCATTCCTGTTTCTAGAAGAAAAAGCACAACACAAGGATATTGACCTATATTATTTTTGTAACCGTAGTAGAATTTCTTAATATCATCTGTGGTAAAAATTAATTTTCTATTTCTCTCCCGCTCTGCTGCCTCATTATCGTATTCGTCTACAACTTCTTTATCAAAAAAATATCTATCCGCATAAACTTCATCTAATAGAGAGCGATACACCAGCCATTTGCAACATCTTATACATAACTGTCTCGGTAACATAGCAGTATGTTTACTCTTAACTTTTACCAATTCATCATAATACCGCTTAAACTCTTCAGCATTAAGCATATGAAGTTGTAAATTTGCAATAGGAAACGGATAAAAATTTCTATTCAAAGAACTAACATATGTATGATAACCAGAAGCAGTTAAATCTTTCTTTGCCTCTGTTTCAATATACTCTTCCATGTATTGTCCGAAAGTTTTACTTTTTAAGAATTTTTCATTCTTTCCCGCTTCTATGCTTTTTTCCCAAGCTTTGACTGCCATCTTACAATTCTTTCTTGCAATTTCCTCGGTCTCCCCCTTCCGTTTTATTCTCTTAATTTTTCCAGTTTCGGGATTTATATACTTACTCTGTATGATACATTCAAAAGAACCATCCTCAAGTTTACGAACAGACCCCTCTCCATTCTGCTTTCTGAAATTTGGCATAATGTATACCCCCTTCAAGTCTAAATATTTTAACTATCACTTTTTCAAAACTATCACTTTGAGAGTGATATAAGTGATATTTAAAAGTGATACTATACACATTATAAGACGTAATCAAACAGAAGTATACTAGTAAAAAGTCACAAAAAAACACTAGATATCGGGTTTGTATGCCCTATATCTAGTGCTTTTTATTGTGCACTTTGTTACTTATTTATAATTGACAATTGCGCCAAAATCCGGCTTCATGGACGCACCGCCCACCAGGCCGCCGTCAATATCCGGCTGCGCAAACAACTCGGGAGCGCTGGAGGCAGACACGGAGCCGCCGTACTGAATCCGAATGGCCTCCGCCGTGGCCTGATCATAGATCTCGGCTATGCAGTCACGGATGGCTTTGCACACCTCCTGCGCCTGCTCGGTGGTAGCCACCTTGCCTGTGCCGATGGCCCAGATGGGCTCATAGGCAATTACGGCGGAAGCAGCCTGCTCCGCAGTCACGTTCAGGAACGCGATCTTGATCTGCTGACGGATCCAGTCAATGGTGATCCCCTGCTCTCTCTGGGTCAGGGACTCACCGCAGCAGATAATAGGGGTGATACCATGTTCAAAGGCTTTCAGCACCTTTCTGTTCACGGTCTCATCCGTCTCCGCAAAGTACTCTCTTCTCTCAGAATGGCCTATGATCACATACTTCACGCCCACATCCGTCAACATATCCGGAGCGATTTCGCCCGTGAACGCACCCTTCTCCTCATAGTACATATTTTCCGCACCGATCTGGATATTCGTACCCTTAGCCGCTTCCATGGCGGGGATAATATCAATGGCGGGCACACAGAATACCACGTCCACCTCGTCATTTACCACCAGGGGTTTCAGGGTATTTACCAGTTCCACTGCCTGGCTGGGCGTCATATTCATCTTCCAGTTGCCGGCAATAATCTTCTTTCTAGCCATACTCTTCTCCTCGATTTCTGTTTATTTTTCCAACGCACTGCCTCTTGCCATACTTATTTGTCGTCAGCAGCCGCCACGCCGGGAAGGGTCTTGCCCTCCAAAAACTCCAGAGAAGCGCCGCCGCCGGTGGAGATATGGCTCATCTTGTCACCGAAGCCCAACTGGTTCACTGCCGCCGCGGAATCACCGCCGCCGATGATGGTGGTAGCATCGGTCTCTGCCAGAGCCTTAGCCACAGCGATGGTGCCTGCCGCCAGAGTGGGATTCTCAAACACGCCCATAGGTCCGTTCCAAACCACTGTCTTAGCAGTCTTTACCGCCTCTGCGTACATGGCTGCGGTCTTGGGTCCGATATCACAGCCCTCTCTGTCCGCAGGCATATTCTCCACATCATATACTTCCACCTCCACAGGAGCGTCAATGGGATTGGGGAACTCGGCGATGGTCACGGAGTCCACGGGAAGCAGCAGCTTTTTGCCCAGCTTCTCGGCCTTTTCCAACATCTCCTTGCAGTAATCCAGCTTCTCATTGTCCACCAGAGATTTGCCGATCTCATAACCCTGGGCCTTCAGGAATGTGTAGGCCATGCCGCCGCCGATAATCAGCGTATCACATTTCTCCAGCAGGTTGGAGATTACATTCAGTTTATCCGCAACCTTGGCACCGCCCAGAATCGCCACAAAGGGCCTTACCGGATTCTCCACCGCGTTGCCCAGGAAATTGATCTCCTTCTGCATCAGATAGCCCACCACATTGGAGCCGCCCTTGGCGGTAATACACTTGGTCACACCCTCCACAGAAGCATGGGCCCTGTGGGAAGAACCAAAGGCGTCACACACATAATCATCCGCCAGATCAGCCAGTTCCTGAGAGAACTGCTCGCCGTTCTTGGTCTCCTCCTTGCCGCGGAAACGGGTATTCTGCAGCAGAACCACATCCCCTTCCTTCATGGCTTCCACAGCGGCGGTGGCTGCCTCGCCGGTCACATTGTAGTCCGCTACGAACACCACTTCCTTGCCCAGCTTCTCGGACAGTCTCTTGGCCACAGGAGCCAGGGACTCCTTCTCATTGGGGCCTTCCTTCACCTTGCCCAGATGGGAGCAGAGAATTACCCTGCCGCCGTCGCCAATCAGCTTCTGAATCGTAGGCAGTGCCGCCACGATACGGGTTTCGTCGGTGATCTCTCCATTCTTCAGAGGCACGTTAAAATCGCATCTAACCAGAACTCTTCTTCCTTTTACGTTGATATCATCAACGGATTTCTTGTTCAAGCCCATTTTATGATCTCCTTACATCTTCATTAATAGTCGCTGTTTATTTAATGCAAAAGCCAAGGGCCCGGTCCAAGGACCGGACCCTTAAAAAGGTCTTATTATATGATACTTAAGCCAACTCGCTGAAGTACTTAATGGTGCGGACCATCTGAGAGGTATAGCTGTTCTCATTGTCATACCAGGACACAACCTGTACCAGAGAGTTACCGTCTTCCATCTTGGAAACCATGGTCTGGGTAGCGTCGAAGATGGAACCATAGGTGCTGCCGATCACATCGGAGGATACGATCTCATCCTCATTGTAAGCAAAGGACTCGGTAGCTGCTGCCTTCATGGCGGCGTTGATGCCTTCCTTGGTAACCTCACCCTTTACAACAGCTACCAGAATCGTGGTGGAGCCGGTAGGGGTGGGAACGCGCTGAGCGGAACCGATCAGCTTGCCGTTCAACTCAGGGATAACCAGGCCGATGGCCTTGGCAGCGCCGGTGGAGTTGGGAACGATATTGCATGCGCCTGCGCGGCTTCTTCTCAGATCACCCTTTCTCTGGGGACCGTCCAGAATCATCTGGTCACCGGTGTAAGCGTGCACGGTGGTCATGATACCGCTCTGGATCGCTGCGAAATCGTTCAGTGCCTTAGCCATGGGAGCCAGGCAGTTGGTGGTGCAGGAAGCTGCGGAGATAACGGTATCCTCAGCCTTCAGGGTGTCATGGTTTACATTGTATACGATGGTAGGAAGGTCATTGCCTGCGGGAGCAGAGATAACAACCTTGCGGGCGCCGGCGGTGATATGCGCGGAAGCCTTGTCCTTGGAGGTGTAGAAACCGGTGCACTCCAGAACCACGTCTACCTTCAGTTCACCCCAGGGGAGCTTGGAAGCGTCCGCCTCTTTGTAGATGGTGATGGTCTTGCCGTTCACGGTGATATTGTCCTCACCGGCCACTACGCTGTCAGCGTACTTATACTTGCCCTGGGAAGAGTCATACTTCAGCAGGTGCGCCAGCATCTTGGGGCTGGTCAGATCGTTGATAGCCACTACCTCGTAGCCCTCTGCGTCGAACATCTGCCTGAAAGCCAGACGACCGATACGGCCAAAACCATTAATTGCTACTCTTACTGCCATTTTAGTTTCCTCCTAAAATTTTATATTGTTTTGACAAGAAACTCCCCAGGCATCCAGCCATCGGATTGTCAAAATTTTGTCAACACTGTTATTTTACCTAATTCCTGTCCAAAATTCAAGATGTAAATCAAAAATAATTGGCAAAACTGGCAATTTTTACAGTTTGTTAATAATTTTATTACATGCCCTTCCGAAGCATTCCGTCATACGCTTCCCAGGAGACATACCTCCCTCCCATACGCTCCAGATGAGGCGTATGAAACTGACAGTCAATGAACAGGAATCCCTTCTCTTCCAGCAATCGGGCCAGGGCGATCAGCGCTGCCTTGGAGCCGTTTTCTTTTTCCGAAAACATACTCTCCCCGAAAAAACACTTCCCGATGGAGACACCGTAGAGCCCCCCTGCCAGCACGCCGTCCTCATAGGCTTCCAGACTCAGGGCATAGCCCTCCCGGTGCAGTCTGCGGTAGGCCTCTTCCATCTCATCCGTGATCCAGGTACCCTCCGCGAATTCCCGCTTGACCCGGCATCGGTGCATGGTGTCCCCGAAGTCCCGGTTAAGTTCCATATGATATTGATGTTTTTGCGCATATTTTTTCATGGAATGGGAGATATGGATTTCCCCGGGAAAAATCAGAAAACGCTCCCTGGGGCACCACCACAATATCTCCTCCCCCGGCTCGTACCAGGGAAAAATGCCATGGGTATACGCCAGCAGCAGACGTTCCACGCACAGATCTCCCCCCACGGCCAGCAGCCCGTCCTCTCGGGCCAGCAGGGGATCGGGGAAAGATATTTCCCCGGGATTCAAACGAAATACCGGCAATCTGTCCAACTCCTTTCCGAAGGCTACTGTTTGATGGTAAAGGTTCCGTCCTCACAGGAAAGAAAGCATTTCCCCCCTTCTTTCAAAGAGCCGAACAATATCTCATCCACCAGAAGGGGCTTGATCTCCCCCTGTATCACCCTTTCGATTTCCCGGGCTCCGAATTCCTCGCTTGTGCCTTTTCTTTTGATTCCCGCCCTGGCCTTTTCATCCGCCGACAGTTCTATATTCCTGCGCAGAAGCATCTGTTTCAGTTCCCCCAGCTTCTTGTCCACGATCTGTCCGGCCATCCTGTCGTCCATTCCGTTAAATACCACCGTCCTGGTCAGACGATTGCGAAACTCCGGCTGGAAGATACGTTTCACCTCCTCCAGAATAGCATCCGACTTTACCTGCGCCCCACCGAAACCGATGCCTGGTTTTCCCACCCGGCTGGCTCCCGCATTGGATGTCATGATCAAAATAATGTTCCGGAAATCCGCCTTTCTGCCCTGATTATCCGTCAGCGTGGCATAATCCATTACCTGCAGCAGAATATTGTAGATATCCGGATGTGCCTTTTCGATCTCGTCCAGCAAAAGGACTGCATGCGGATGTTTGCGGATTTCTTCTGTGAGAAGGCCGCCCTCCTCGTAGCCCACATAACCGGCGGGCGCGCCCACCAGCTTGGCCACTGCATGTTTCTCCCCGTATTCGCTCATATCAAAGCGGACCAGGCTGATGCCCAGTTCTCTGGCCAGGCTTTTGGCGATCTCCGTTTTCCCCACCCCGGTAGGCCCCACAAAGAGCAGGCTGGCCAGGGGCTTTCCCTCCTCCAGAAGCCCGGCTTTTGAGAATTTCACCGCATTGACCACCTGGGAGACCGCCTCCTCCTGGCCGAAGATCTGGCCCTGCAGGCGCCCCTCCAGAGCGGCCAGCACCGCCGCCTCGTCTCTTTCCACCGCCTGCCTGGGAATATGGCAGACTTTGGAAAGAAGTTCGTCGATAAGATCCTTCCCCACGGACTGCCCTTCCCCCGCAAGAGGGTGCAGCCGACGGTAGGCTCCCGCCTCGTCCATCAGATCCACGGCCTTATCCGGCAGAAAGCGCTCATTGATATGCTTTGCGCTCATCTCCACCGCGTATTCCAGCGCCCCCTCCTCATAGGTGACGCCGTGAAACCGCTCATAGCCCTCTTTCAAGCCTTCCAGAATACGCACACAGTCCTCCGGGGCCGGTTCCCGAATCTCAATGTTCTGAAACCTCCGCACAAGGCCCTTACTCTTCTCAAAATACTTTTTATATTCCCCGTATGTGGTGGCACCGATAAACCGAATCTGCCCCCTCTCCAGATAGGGCTTCAGCATGTTGGAAACATCAAAGGCTCCGCCGCCCACCGCCCCCGCACCCACAATATTATGGATTTCGTCCATATAGAGGATGGGTTTCTCCTGGCGGCTGACGCCGTCCATCACCTTCTTAAAGCGCTTCTCGAAATCTCCCCTGTACTGGGTACCCGC
>OFHA01001494.1_pt1 | contig 16003 bp, 19 predicted proteins | sample 1521891 | NCBI WGS metagenome assembly OFHA01 (sample SAMEA3504089, study PRJEB24116) | mouse gut metagenome | biome: mouse gut; feature: mouse-associated habitat; material: faeces | place: Denmark | collected 2011
CCTTTTTATGGCTTTCTTTTTGCCGCTCCATATTCTCCGCCCGGTTCCCGTCCGTATAACCAGAAGGTATCCGCAGTGATCCTTTTAGACCTTCCGCCAGCAGACAGACATTAAGCACCTTTTTGTGCAGAACCCCCAGAAAAAAGTCCTCCAGATTTCGCCCCGGCAAAAGCGCCAGCCTTCTTATTGCCCATTGCTTAAGTGTCTCTTCCGAAAATCCCGGCAGAAAATTAATCTCTACCACAACCCGCTTTTTTTCCGAAAGCTTCTGCGCAATTTCCCCGGACAACTGAAATACGGCGATGCCGGATATTCCCTCTTTTGTAAGCTGAAGTTCCCCCGCTTCCCGCCGCAGAAACTTCCAGTATTTCCCCGTATGCCCGGCAATGCCCTCCGATACGTCCCTGCAAGTATTGTTATCCCCTTTTTGTTTTCCGGAAAGGCCCTCTTTTTCACAAAACAGCGTAAGCTCCGCCTGAGCCCGCACCCCCGCAAGCTGTCCGTAATAAAAATCCTCCCGACAGATACATTTCACCAGCGAAGGATAAAGCTTCGTACTGGAAAGCCCCAGAGATTTTGCCAGCCGTAGCGGATCTTCCTCCCTGTTTTGCAAAAATCCGCCGGCTTTAGAGCCCGTTGCCAGTATCACGCTATCCGCATATGCCCGGTAAGACTTTTCCTGTTCTTTCCATTGAAGCGAAAACCCCTGTCCCGTTTTTTCAATCTTTTCTATGTACACGCCGCAGGAAATCTCACAGCCGAGCTCCGAAAGCCGCAGCCGCAGCACATCCAGCGCCGTGGAAGCGGTCTCGGAGAGGGGATAAAAATAACCGTTTTTTTCTCTGGAAAGCATACCCAGTTTCTCAAAAAAATCCAGTATGGCCTTTGTCGGGTACTTTGACAAGATCTTTTCAAGCGCAGCAATATCATCCGTATCATAATGCTCCGCGCTGATATTGCTGTGGGTAAAATTACACTTCCCGTTTCCGGTTGCCAGAATCTTTTTCCCGATCCGGTCATTGCTCTCAAGCAGCAGAACCTCCTCCATCGCCCCAAATGTTCCGCTTAATTTTCCTGCATTCTGCGCCTTAGCTTCTTCCAGAGCCGCTATCGCCGCTGTCATCCCTGATGCGCCGCCGCCGATTACAACAACCGAATATTGTTTTTTCGCCATATTTTCTCTCACTCCGCCTTACGCCGATACTCCGCGACAGCCTTTTCGGTACGGCAACGCAGAGATCAGCTTGAATACGACTCCAGGAAATCATAAAGATCCTCCTGTGTATTGACCGTCCTGATCTGTAAAAGATCCATCAGTATTTCCGCAGGCAGTTCCGGCGCCGGGATATCCGTTTCCATATAGATCGTCTTCCCGTCCGCCCTGTACACGACTACCATATTGTCCCGGACCGCCAGATAATAAAATTCTTCTTCCTCTTCCGGCTTCTCCTGATAGAATTTGCACAGTTCCACCCTGCTTCCCGAAAAACTCCGAATCTCCGAGCCCTGAAAACCCTTCTGCATCTCATTCAGGGAGGGTGATTTGTCAAAATTCTGGATCTGCTTCTCAAAATCAAGCCGGTCCATCCCCATATAATAAGGAGGAACCGGAATTTCCTCCGCCTGCTCCGACTGATCTTCCAGATTTACTTCTATCACAACAAAAGAGGTATCCGCAGTGATGACATTTTCATCCCATGCGGAAGCCTCCGTCTTCTCCTCCGACCGGGAAGAGACATCGCTCTTTTTATCCTGCGGCGTCCGGATACCCGGATAAAAAAATTCATGCCCGGAAAATCCCAGAAAGCATCCCACAGCAAACAATCCTGACGCTAATATAAACAGGCTGATACCTTTTACAAATTTCATCTTACACTCCATTTACCTCTCGCACAGAGCCTTTGTTATCAGTATCAGCTTTTTTATCTGTTTTTATTCCGTACTTTTCCTGCGAAATCTTATCTTCCCAACATTCTGTTTATCCGTAAGAATAATCCCCCTCCCGGCATATAGCCGGCTTCTTTGTCACTGACAATCTGAAGCGCCACTACAGCTGCCAGATACAATAAAAATCCCGGAATAACGGAAACCGCCATCGCCCCGCCGGCGGAAAGCTTTTTCCCTGCAATCTGGTAAATCAGCAGTATAACGAGAACCGCCGCAAACGCCATGATCATTGCCATAACCAGCTTTTTCAGCTGATTTCCTGTCAGTTTCAATCGTCTTGAAAATTTCACAAAAAACAACACGATAAACAATAGTGCCTGTACCATCATGCCAAGCATAATTCCCGTCACGCCGGCTTCCAGCACCTGAAATGCGACAACCGCAAACGCTGTCTGCGCCACGAAGCTGACAAGCAAAATCAGATACAACGATAACGTTTCATTCCAGATCTCCAACAGCTTATATGTCACTGTTTCCAGAACCAGCAAAACCGCTCCGGCTGCCGCATACAATAAAATGTCCGCCCCTTCCTTCCCGGCATCCTTCGTCAGACATTTTAAAACCGGTTCCGCCATCACCGCAACAGCGCCGCAGAGCGGAAGAAAGAGTACAAAAATACCGAGAAACATGGCAAACACTTTTTCCCTGAATTGTGAAAACGCCTGATTTTTCAAGTGCCCTGCAAGCTGCCGCATATTCTTATGATTTAAAACGGTAAAGCCCAGGATCAAAATAACCATAACAGGAACCGCTTCTCCGAACAAAAAGCCTCCTGTTTTCACCCAGGGCGCAGAGTCCCCGTTCTTTCTGCAAAGCCGGACATATAAAATATAGTTCAGCAGGAGAGGTGAAAAAAGCATGGCAAACCGAACGCCCTGCATAAGCCCAAGATGGAACATGATTCGGAAACCATGCATGGCGCTCTCCTGATAACGAGCGTTATCTTTACCGCGCATATATCTCATCTCTCCGTGAAACAGCAGACAGAATACAAGCAGAAGAAGCAGTCCCGCCAGACCTGCGGCAAGTATGCCTAGCATCGTGCCAAAAGCGCCGTACACACTGGTAACCGCCTGGTTATGTTTCAGGTTTGCCACTTTCTCTCCGTATTCCCTGAGAAATTTCAAACCTGCGATACTTCCCACAAAGGTAGCTGCGCGCCGTACCAGATAAAATATCTTTACCGGCATGTAAAATCCCATTCCCTGCAGATAACCGCTGATGACTTCCGATACGCCATATACAAGCAATAACCCCGGAATGATCATAATGCATATGCTGATATGAATATCCCGGATCAGAAAATTCCCAAGCTGATTGCCGAATAAAATAAATACGGCACTTAAGGCCATACCTGTGAAAAGAACATAAATCACTGCCCCTCGGAAAAATTTTCTGCTGCTCCGGTACTGGTTCCTGGCATTTCTGCCGCGGACATATCTGGTGACCGTAGCGGAAAGCCAGCAGGAATGAAAAGAAACAAGAAATGCAAATACGCCCAGAGAGATCCCCAGATAACCGGCTCCCTGTATTCCCAGCATGGCGGACAAAATCAGAATATTTATCATCCCTGCCAGCAGCATCTTATGTTTAAACAGATCGATTGCTGAAGAATTCATTTTTTTCATGAGTGCCCCAATACTCCCTCGTGCTTCTTATCCTCTTGTAATCTGAAGCTTTTGCAGTACCATTTCCTGTTTTTCTTCCATGATTGCAGCTTCCTCTTGTGTCATATGGTCATATCCCAGCAAATGCAGCATACTGTGTGCCACAAGAAAGGCAAATTCCCGCCTGCGGCTGTGCCCGTAGTTTTTTGCCTGTTCCTCCACTTTGTCCGTACTGATGATAATATCTCCCAAAATAAGTTCTCCCGTATCCGGCTCAAAACAGTCCGCCGCCTGCTCTTCCACCAGACCAAAATCAGCCGGCGCTTCATAGGTAATATTGGGGAAAGAAAGCACGTCCGTCGCCGCATCAATCTCTCTGAAATCCCGGTTAAACTGCCGAATCCCCTGATTGTCAGTAAGCAGGATATTTACCATCGCCTCATAGGGGCAGTCCTCCGTCTCCAGCACTTTCCCCGCCACGGCCTCCGCCGTTTCCCGTAACTCAAAATCAAGCGGGACATCCGTTTCGTTTTCCAGATATATTGTCATTTTCTTCTCCCTAAACAATCAGTTCATAATAGGTTTTTTCTTTCAGCAGCCTTTTTTTGATATAACGCAGGTTAGGCAGCGTTATATCGGATTCCGATAGCGCTTCCATCGTAAACTGTTTTTCAAACAACGTGTTGATCAGTTTCCCGTAACTTATTTTTTTCTTATGATCGATAAGCTGTATCTCCCGGACCAGTCGATAACAGATCCACACCACAACCGCTTCTTTCCGCCTCAAAGACTTTGTCCCTTCTTTCAGTTCGGGCAGCAGCACCGAAACCTGTTCCGGAAATGGAATTTTATCCAGTTTTTCCTGGGGTAAATGTCCGTAATAGGCAGCGCATTTCGCCGAACGGACATCCAGCTTCAGTTCGGATGCAATGCACTCGGCCAAATAGGCGGTGTGGATCGCACAATAGTAATCCTCTTTTGCGGTTTCTTTTAACTGCATCATAACCGTATATTCCGGATCGTTCAGCATCATATACAGATCGTCCGCTTTTTCAGCCACCCGGTTCCTGTAATAACGCAAAAAAAAGAAAAGGAGGATACCGCTCATGATAACATTCGCCAGAGGAATTAAACCATCCTTTCGGCTTATTTTTTTTCCCTGATCCAACAACACTCCCGCAAAGATCAGCAAAAGCTGGCTTCCCAGCGTAAGCCCCAAAGGAACCGCCAGATAAAATTCATCTTTCTGACATGCCAGCAGCGCCGTACCGATCAGGCCGCCAAGCAAATACGCCATGAAAACGGACATGGAAACGGATCCGCCGAGAGAGGCGGTCAATACCAGAAGACTTATTCCGCCGCACATCCCGGTAATGCTGTTCGATACCCGCGCAAGCGCCACATAAAAAAACAGAAATATCCATCCTGTCTCGGGCAGCTTTGTAAAGATAAATGCGCATATGATCCCGCACAGATAAAGACTTAAAAATCTGCCGGGATGTTCTCCGTTATCATAGCCCAAATCCCCTGACACCCTGCCCGCCTGGAAAGAAAATACGGCGGCAAGCCCGGGTAACATGCAAAATACCAGATTCCGCACCATCTGATACAGGTCGGATTTCATCAACAGACCGCCCCCAAAAGCAGCAAGCAGGATGGATACCGGAATGCAGAGCATACAGATTATATTTTTCAGAAGGGGCTTTCCCATTATGCTCTTCTTACCTGCCCCGGCTGTAATTTCTTCCGCCCTTTGCCGGCTTTTCTTTCCCGGCATATCCTGCCCGTCGTTTTTCTTCTTTTGCCTCATACGTTTCATATGCCTTTACAATTTTTTGTACCAGCGGATGACGCACCACGTCTTTGCTGGTCAGTTCGCAGAACGCGATATCCTCGATCCCTTTCAGTACCTGTCCGGCAATGTCCAGCCCTGATTTCGTATCCGGTGAAAGGTCCTTCTGGGTGGCATCCCCGGTGACGATCACCTTTGAGCCAAAGCCGATCCTTGTCAGAAACATCTTCATTTGGGCGGGCGTGGTGTTCTGCGCCTCATCCAGAATAATATAGGCGTTGTCCAGCGTCCGCCCTCTCATATAGGCAAGGGGCGCCACCTCGATCAGCCCTTTTTCCATATTTTTCTGAAAGGCTTCCGCCCCCATGATCTGATAGAGGGCATCGTACAGCGGACGCAGATAGGGATCTACCTTACTCTGCAGATCTCCGGGTAAAAATCCGAGTTTTTCTCCCGCCTCTATCGCCGGCCTTGTAAGGATGATACGTCCCACTTCCTCCCGCTTAAATGCCGTGATCGCCATAGCCATGGCCAGATAGGTCTTGCCTGTCCCGGCAGGTCCCAGACCAAACACAATCATATTGCGGCGGATCGCATCCACATAGTTTTTCTGTCCTATGGTCTTTGGCTTGATGGGTTTTCCGTTTATCGTATGGCAGATGATATCGTCATCTATCTCCGCCAGAATCCCTTCCTTTGCCTCCGGTTCCAAAGACATCGCGTAATCCACATTCTGCTGTGCAATCTCCGCGCCTTTTCCGGAGAGCGATAAAAGCTGGCGCATCACTTTTTCCACCCGACGCACCTGCTCCTCCGCTCCTCTTACATGGACACTGCCGTCTCTGTCGTAAATACTGACGGCATATTCCTTTTCCAGACTCCTGATGTACTTATCCTGCATACCGAAAAGAGCCTGCTGGTCCTTTGCCGCTATTTCCATCCGTAATACAAAATCATTCATCTCCGGTATCCAAAGACTCTCTTTGAATCTTCGTTTCCTTTCTCTCAAAAAACGGTCCCCGCACTTTTAATGTCCCTGTCAAAGTTACCGTATCCGTATTCTTTTTTATTTTAACATTTTTTCCTTCGATTTGTATAGCCTTTTCCTCCAAAGTTGTCATATATTCTTCCATCTTCTCCGAAAGTTCCTCCGTATATTCCTCCTTTGTCTTTTCCCTCACAACTTTTACCACTTCTCTGATCTCCATCTCTCCGAACTCAAGCGTAAGCCCCAGCTTTTCTCCCATCTGTGAGTAAGTATGCGGTACTGCCTGATATTCCTCATAAGGAATGGAAAACAGATGCAGAATCCGATAGTGGTCACCGCTTCTGCAGAAGGTATATGTTTTATATTTTCCCGTCTGTGTTTTCACCGTCTTCATCAGAGGAACGTCGAAACCGGTGCGGATCGTGCCCTCTATTATAATATCCCCGTCCGCATGCACATTTACGCTCTCCCGCACGTTTCCCTCATTGTCAAAAATATCGACGCTTCCCCGGATCAGTACATCTCCCACCTTCACCTCATCTCCCGCCTGGACCAGGGGCGTTCCCGTCCTTGTAACGACAGAGATCACTTTTCCGTCCTTATTGGCACAGATATCCATGCCCTTTTCCTCTTCCAGAAATCCTTCCTTATGAAGTTTTTCCTCCGCCGTATCTTCCTCCGGAATGGGCCTGTCATTTTCCTTTATGCTCAAAGTCAGGCTGTTTCCCTCCAGATAAACACTGATCCAGGTAATCTCAGGAAAAGTCTTTCGCATCTCCTTCTCTAACAGTTCCGTGTCCACCTCCTGTAGCCGCACGCCTTTTTTTACCTCATGTTCTTCCAGAAAAAGCAGTACTTCCTCCTCCGTAATACGCTGATTTCCCTCAATATGTATATTCCAGAGTATAAACTGGGACAGCAGGAATACAACGGCAATGACCAGAAGAAACGCCGGGAAAAACCACCTTTTTTTTACGCCTGACATAAGAAAAGGCAGTCCGATCCTTTTCAGAACGACTACCCTGGTGGATGTCTTACGGACAATATCCTTCATCTCAAAAAAGCTTTTCAGACTGATGCACATGGTATAAGATGCCCCGTCCTGCCTGATATTCCAGAGCATCATATGACGGATGCCGCAGAGATTGATAAACCGCGAAGCCGCTTCCCCGCTCACCTGAATTAAGAGATATCCCCTGAAAAAATAAAATAATTTCAGCATAAAAACTGCATCTCCTCAATGATTCCTGTAATCCGCATCTCCTCGCTTGTGTAAAACGCGATATGAAGCTCCTTTCCGCAGAAAGCGACTCTGCCGTTCTTTAACTGCAGAAAGATGCGTTCCGGCGTATATTCTATAATTCCTTTGTAGTTTTCGATCCACGCCTCCTCGTTTCCGGTCAGAGAAATGATAGAATCGCCATTGGTAATATCTTTAGGAAGTTTTAAGGACTCCGCAAGCGGAGCTATAATTGATTTTTTTCTCATGTTCTATTGTATGAAGCATGGGAAGTCCGTATGCCGGTTTCGGGGATATCCGCCGTAAGCGTTCAGGCACCCGTTGTTCTCCCCTCTCAATCGTACCGCACTATGGAAGTCCACGGCGCAGCTTCCCCGGCATAGTCGAACTCCAGACAATACGCCGGCTTATTACTGTCATTCGGATAAATATAATATTCTTCCAGCGTTCCGTGCGCAATATAAGCCTGTTGATATACGAGCCTGTGCCCGATAAAAGCGGTAAAAAATAAAACTGCCGCCAACACCATGATTTCCTAAAATTTTTTCATCTGTTCCTGCCTTTTATTTTAAAACAACCATCCTCCTCACAGACGGATCACCTCCAGATCCTCCGGCACATAAATCTTTCCGCTGAAATACGCTTCCGCCTCACTCGTGTAAAGCTTCTTCCTCTGTTCCATATGATCATCCTCCGTATGGTACAGGATCAGATTTTTCACGCCCAGTTCCCTCGCAAGTACTGCCGCGTCCTTCGCCGTACTGTGGTGCTTTTCATAGGGATTATACCGATCCGCATCGGCAAACAGGCAGAACGCTTCACACATCAGATAATCGCATCCCTCGGCATAAGCACGGCTGCACGCCGCATAGGGCTCATCCCCCAGGCAGGTCAGCCGCATTCCATCCTCAAAGGTCATCATAAACCCGAACTGCATTTCTTTCTCGGAACCGATATTAAATACCTGAAATTCTGCGCCCAGAAGGCGGATCTTTTCTTTATCCTCCATCACCCGGAAAAAGATCCGATTGTCAAAAAAACAGGTGAATTTCTCCCAAAGCGTCAGATCGCAGATCGTCCGCAGGGTTCGGATCACTTTTTCGTTGCCATACACGGTAAATTCCCCTTTGTATTTACCGCTTTTCATCCATGCGGCGATCTGCCGGACAATCCAGACGCCTCCCAAAATATGGTCGGTATGAGCATGGGTGATATACATCCGGTGCACTTTTTTCAGCTTCAGTTCCGCTTTATCAAGCTGAAGCAAAATGCCGTTTCCGCCACCCGCATCCACCAACAGGTATTCTCCGTCATTTTCCACCATAAAACATGTATTATAGCAGTTTTTCACCATGGCATTTCCCGTGCCCAGAATGGTAATTTTGCGATCTCTCATAATATATCCCCCATCACTACTACATATGCCAACGGTCTTATACGCCGACTTTCTTGCAGATATCCCGCAGGCAGCATTTATCACAATAAGGACTTGTCCTCGCCGTACACACAGCCCTCCCATGCTCCACCAGACGATGGCAGAAACTGCTCCCTTCCTCGGGCGGCACAAGCTTCCAAAGCTCCTTCTCCACTTTTGCCGGCTCCCTGATCCCGTCCACCAGCCCCATACGATTTACCAGACGAATACAGTGGGTATCCGTGACAATGGCGGGTTTGCCAAACCCATCCCCCATAATCAGGTTGGCGCTCTTCCTGCCCACGCCCGGGAGGGCAAGCAGCTTTTTAAAGTCATCAGGTACCTTCCCGCCGTACTCATCCCGCAGCATTTTCATACAGGCGTTAATATCCCGCGCCTTGCTCTTTCCAAGTCCGCAGGGACGGACAATCTTTTCAATATCCTCCGCGGAGGCCTCCGCCAACGCATTGATATCCGGGAACACTTTGTAAAGTTCTTCCACCACAACATTCACCCGGGCGTCCGTACACTGCGCCGCCAGCCGCACGCTGACAAGCAGTTTCCACGCCTGATCATAATCTAAAGTACAGTCCGAATCAGGGTATTCCCGTTTCAGCCTTTCGATGATTTCTAAAGTACGTTGCTTCTTTGTCATTGGTTTTTCCTCTTTTTATCCGCATTTCATAACTGTCGCTTTACCGCTCTTACCAATATAATGCGATCTTTTCCTCAGCATTTTCTTTTGTAAGTCCATACTCCTCCATGAGTTTCTCCAACACCGTATCCTGAGAACCCGACAGCTCTTTTATTATTTTTACCATTTTCCGGATTCCTCTTTCGGTTTCTTTGTCTACTTCTTTTTTTATTTCTCTTTTTGTCTTTTTTTCTGCTTTTATTCTTGCCTCTTCAACTTCCTTTTCTGCTTCTATTCTTGCCTCTTCAACCTCTTTTCTCGCTTCTTCCCTGACTGCCTGAATATCCCAGGCTTCAAAATATTTAAACAGTTCGCCCACTTTCCGCTCCTTTATCCGATCTGTAAAAAGATCCACTTCCTCCCGCGGCACATTCATCCTGACCAAAAACACTTCGATAATCTGTGCCATCAATGTCAGTAAATATTCCGGAGAATCCTCAGTCACTTCTTTTAAAAATGCCTCATCCACATTACCCTTGAGTTTTGCATAATCTGCTGCATTTTTCACCCTGTCAATCATCATGAGTATGGAAAGTTCATCCTTCCTCTCCATCAGTTCCGCATTACTGTAATCCCTGAGCTGAACAAGAACACATTGATAGTTCGGAATATACTTTCCTAACACATCACTGAACAATACCCGCTCATGGAGGCTCGTCACAGCCGTCCAGTTGTCAATTCCGTCATAAAACACAACCGGTAACACCGGCGGATACCGAAAACCTTTCGTTTTACTGATCCCTGCGTGCATTCTCTCCTGTTCCTTCTCATAATCTTCCCAGATAAACGTAATATATCGAAACACCTGCATAATAGTATTATAATCCACATCCGACTTATGTTCAATAAGGGACACCAGATAAAGCGAATTATTATCTTTAAAATATATTTTCTTAACTATATCTGAATTTCTCTCCTCCGAAAACAAGTGTACATACCGCTCCGTGACATCCTCAATATCCTCCGGATGGACATCTTTCAGCATTGGAATCCCCGCATATCCCCGCAGAAACTGGGAACACAAAATCGGATCTTCAAAAATGATTTTTCCCGAACTGTCTCTGTACTTTGTGTTGCTTCTCCGGGACATTTTTGCCGTACCATTATCCTTCTCTTTTACCATTTGTAATACCTTTCCTTTCCGGTATGGCACACAAACAGGCTGTCATTTTCAAGACAGGATCAGAAAATTGCACTTCCACCTCAAAACACTGTTTTATCCCATACCATTTCTCTGCATATTTTTGATTGGATACTTGCCTGAAATAGAAAAAGCAAGATTTGATATAGAAATTTACACTTAAAGAATAAGTGAGACTTACAGATATTTTATCAGATGAAAGCCAAACTGACAATTTCTTTTTTTGAATTCCTGTCATTTTGTAACAGTTCAGCCTTTCGGCTGCACTGTTACTGAATCCGCCCTATTTTAAGTTCACCTACGGTGAAAGGGCGAATTCTATTTTCCCATCACACATTTTTACGGAGTTTGCAGCAAGTGCAGACTCCTATGCTGAACTGTTATGTTATTTTTACAAATTATCTGAAATATTCCCCCCTAAAAATCATCTTATCGGCGCATATCCCCGATATCTGTCCTCTGCCGCAAAAAACTCATCCTTTGACACCGTTTTATCATGAATAAAGTACTTCTCCTCCACGGACAGACTACGGAATCTATCTATTTTCCATTATCAATTCTTTGCACTTCCATTCCTTACCCAGAATACAATATTTTTCTGTTGTATCAAGAGTTACATCGCTAAAACCCACTGCTTTATAACAGTAATAAGCCAGAAGATTATTCTCAAAAACACCCAATGATACTTTTTTTGCTCTGTATATTTCAAATGCAAATTTTAGGCCTAGATGGAGCATAGCTTTTCCATAGCCTTTTCCCCTTTTGTAAGGATTTACAATAACAAATCCAAGACGTAATTCATCCAATGATTCAACACGATTCCTTAGTGTAAAAAAACCAACAATTCCAGTTTCATCAAATGCAGTAAACGGCATTAGAGATTCAACAAAACAAAATTCTTTTTGTGTTATAGGGTAATTACCGAGTATACCTGCTGTCCATTGATAAAATGCTTTTTCATCCTGACACCACGATAATATCATATCTGCATCCAACTCTTTATATGGTCTTATTCTAATCATATGTTTTTCCTCACAAACTCCGCTTTCTCAGTCTAATTTCTTTTTCTAAGTATACACGAAATTATAAGATTTTTCGATTCTCCGAACTGCCTTTGCTTAATTGAGCGGCACTCCCACATACCGCAGAAGTGCCATATATCACTTATGAATAGATTAACTCATTCTCGATAATTGCTCCGACTTATCTATAGCAATATTTAAGTATTTTCGTAACAAATCTGTCCATCAATCACTTTAATATTTTAACAACTATAATTTAGAAATGCATTTGCAAAACTAATAAAACAACTTCGTATAATCTGTCCGGGTATCCGCGATATGGTAAATATAAACTACTGTACCAATCTGCTTATAAATGGCAACATGCTTTTCACATATAACCATTCTGTATCCCTGCTGATTCAGCCATTCATCTGGTATTAAAGAACCTGAATCCGGAAACTCCTCCAAAGGTTCTGTCACATTCAATATATGGTCACTTACTTTCAAAGACGTTTCCACACCAAACTGTACCAGATACCAATCCTCAATACGTTTTAAATCCTCCCACGCAACAGGAAGGATTTCCACCTTATATGCCATCTGCCCTCTCCCTTAACTGCTTTCGCGCCTCTGAAACGCTGACTGTCTCGGCTCCATCCAGCCGCTCCTGTTCTGCCTGAAGTACCTTCGCACGAAGCTGTAAAATCTGTTCCCGCCTTTCAAAAGCCTCTATACTCATGAAAACCAGATCACCCTCACCATTTTTAGTGATATATATTGGCTCTTTCGTCTCTTTTGCCATATTGGAAATCGTTGTGTAATCATTTCTTAATGATGCTGATGCTTTTATAATCATCCATACCACCTCATATCGTTTTTTTGATATAATTATATCTCTATTATTACCTTTCGTAAAGTATTTTCACAAATTTTTCAGAACACCAGATTTTGCCTGTGCAAATGCGAAGTTCGAGTAAACATCCCATACCGTAAATCTGCCTTTTTCATTTCAGACAAATTGAAATTGGCATATCCTGCAACCGGAATACCCTGCTCTGACGATATTGTTACCGGCGTCCTGATAAAAACAAAAACAGACTTGAACAAAAACGGCCGCCCCTCCATATCTTTCATTTCCAAACTCGCATTAAAAAAACATTCCAGCCATTTCTTTCCACTGACAACATATGGTTCATAAATATGGCTGTATATTTGCACGATACATTTCAATACATTTATATTTTCCTGAAAACTTTCAGTTTTAATACATCCACAAATTGGGGCCTTGTTATTATGATAATATGATGTTCTGAGAAGCCTCTGATGTTCTCACTCAAAACCTGCTCCGCATAATCCGTCATCCCGTCAATCATACACAATTCATCAAACCCCTCTATGAATAAAACCGACTTTCCTGCCGTTTCTACAAACATTTTATATGTCTAAATCCCATCTCTTCCAAAATCCTCTTAACCGGTATTTCTATAAACCTTTTACTCATCGTCAGATTCCGCAAACGAACACAAAACATGGTGCATTCTCCAAATATGCCGTTTCCGGTTTCCAGCAGGGCCTTCTCATTACTGAAAGCAAGATGTGAAATCAAACTGCTTTTTCCTGCCCCAGCATCACCTTCTATCACCATAACACGATTTTTCGTATCCGCTGATAACTCAACCAGAAACTTTTCAATATCAGACTGGCTTTTTCATAATCTCATTGCACTGCGAGCCGTAATATCATAGTCCGGCCTGACATAAGTATCCTTTAAAGTAATGGCTCTTTTATCTTCCGCTTTGTGCAGAAACAGCACACCGCCATAGCTTTTGACATAACCATAGCAGTCATCCGGCGTAACGATACTCTCCGCCTTTTCACCGTGCGGGATTGGAATAGATGCATCCTTTCTTGGCAAGAATCCTTCCAATAGCCACTGCGTATAAAACGCAATGTTCTTCTGCCATATAAACAGGCTGTTATTTCTGCATTGATATTCCTTTTCATATATCTCCTGTGCAGTTTCAATCACATTTATAATCCGATCCTGCAGGGTTTCTTTTGTAATATAATCAAATATCTCCTGTATTTCATTCGTGACAGGACCAGTTACAATAACTGCTTATACAGGCACATAACTGTTCATTCATCTCTCTTTCCTCTTATCGGGATGTTTTCTGTTAATTTGATATACATGTTATCATGCAGATATGGAAAAAGCAATTAAACAAGGTAACTTTTCTCAACACTTGAACAATAACATTTCATTCCACACTAAGCGAACGTCCCCTGGCCGTTAGCATGTCTTGTTGCAAAGACTTTCTGCATAGCCGACAGAGAAAATCACTATCTGCCAGGAAACCGTCTCTATGACAAAATGGAGTAATATGCCGAAATGCATCCACTTCCGAATGCAGATTCCTTTATTACCAGGACAAACACAACAAAGTGCCTTTATTCCAGATACATGGCAAAAAAGATGTAAATATTGACATTATCCCCAAAAAGTGATAGTATTACTATCATAAAATAGAAAAGACAGGAGATGTTCCTTATGAGCGAATCCAGGATTCGAAAACAGCAGATGGAGCAACGTACACAGCAGATACTCCATACTGCCCTGAAACTATTCTGTGAAAAAGGGATTGAAGATACATCGGTGGAGGAGATTGCCAAAGCAGCCGGCGTCGGCCCTGCCACAATCTACCGTTATTTTGAAACCAAAGCAGAGCTTGCGATCTCGGCAGGAATTGCCTACTGGCAGATGGTCGCCGGAAAATATCTGGATTCCCTGTCCCAGGAAGCATATCAGAAGTTGAACGGCATTCGGCAGATAAAATATATTTTCCAGATCTTTACAAAGATTTTTCGGGAAGAATTCTTGTTTCTAAAATTTCTCCAGGAATTCGATATCTTTGTCCAAAGATATCATATTTCAAAGGAACGGCTGGAAGAATATGAAGAATATATCCTGAATCTGAAACCTTATATGACAAATGCTCTGGAAAAAGGCCTTAAGGACAAAAGTCTGGCCTTTTCATACACCATAGATGAAGTATACTTTTCCGTAACACACACACTTCTGAGTCTGATGCAGAAACTGGCCTGCAATGGACACATTCTTTCATCAGACGAACGAGTCGGTCTGGCCTTACAGGTAGAGATTGCAGGCGATCTCCTCCTTAACGGGCTTAACAGCAAAGAATCAAAAAGAGCATAACAGAAAAGAAACAGCAAGGAGGATGCATATGAAATCACTATCTACAGGTAAAATATGGCTATTCGCGGCCGGACAGTTCGGATGGTCCTTATTGTCAGGTCTGATTTCTAACTGGCTCGTATACTTTTATCAGCCGGATGAAGCCTCTGTCGCACAGGGGCAGACACTGTTTATTCCCCAGGGACTGGTTATTCTCGGAATCTTTACGGTCATCGGCGGCATTACCGCCTTCGGACGGCTTTTTGACGCGTTCACAGATCCCTTAATTGCATCCCTGTCGGACCGCTGTACCTCTGAAAATGGCCGGCGTATCCCGTTTTTAAAATGGGCCGCCCTGCCCCTTTCTCTGTCTACCGTGCTTATATTCTGGTCTCCGGTCAATCAGAACAGTTGGATCAATGCCGTTTTCCTGTTCGTGATGGTAATGGTATACTATTTGTCAATCACGGCTTACTGTACGCCCTATAATGCCCTGATTCCGGAATTAGGGCACAACCAGCAGGAACGCCTGAATATTTCCACAATCATTTCTTTTACTTTTATTGCCGGAACCGCAGTTGCCTATCTGGCGCCGGTAATCTGGGGAGCTTTCATCCCGGTATTGGGTCGTGTAGGCGCAATCCGCGCGACGTTCACGGTTATGGCTGTCATCGCATTTTTCTGTATGCAGGTGCCGGTCTGGTCAATCCGTGAAAAAGAATATGTGGATACTGTTCCCTCGCAGGATACCGCGTTTTCCTCCCTCGCTTCCACATTCCGGAATCGGGAATTCCTGAAATTCGTCGGGTCGGACATCCTGTACTGGATTGCCATTACCATGTTCCAGACAGGTCTTCCGTTCTTCGTCACCAGCCTGCTGAAACTTCCGGAAACGATGACCACACTTTATTTTGTCGGTATGACCGCTTTGTCACTGGTATTTTATATTCCGATCAATAAGCTGGCGCCGAAACTTGGCA
>OFHA01001496.1_pt1 | contig 15990 bp, 14 predicted proteins | sample 1521891 | NCBI WGS metagenome assembly OFHA01 (sample SAMEA3504089, study PRJEB24116) | mouse gut metagenome | biome: mouse gut; feature: mouse-associated habitat; material: faeces | place: Denmark | collected 2011
CCCAGCGGGCCGAACCATACTCTTCATCCCGGCGATATTTTTGGGCTTTTTTGCTCTTCTGGTAGATAACCAGCCGGATCGCCACGGCCCCCGCGATGCCAGTGAGCCAGTCAAAAGGAGCAAGCCCCGGCGCGAAGTCGGCAAAGGCCGGGCCGAGGGCCGCCACCATCCCCACCAGCTTGTGGGCCAAATCCGCCCCCGCCGCCAGACGGTAGGCCGTCCCCACCTTTAGGCAGGCCCAGCCGATGAACAGATAGGGGAGGTTGGGCAAAAGGTACTTTTTCAGCTTATCTGTCCTCATGGGCGGCCTCCTTTACGCGGTCTTTCTTGTGGGCGGGGTTATGCAGTATCTCGGCGGCGGCCCGTCTGAGCTGTTCCCGGATGGGTACGCGGTCAGTCTTTGCCTTATCCAGCACACGGCGGGAGTATTCCGAGAAACAAGCGGTGATTGCGTCCGCCTGCCCGCTCTTGAAGAACAGCAGATACTTGTCCGGCCCGGTCTTGTAAAAGGCATAGTCAACATTCCACTTCCGGGCCACCCGGTCAAATTCTTTTGGGGCCCCGGTGAGCTCGATGCTGTTTGTGGCCGCGCCGTGGGCCATGAGCTTTTTCACGGACTGCCTGCCGTGGGGCGTCTGGTGGGCCCGGCGTTCCTTTTGTATCTTCCGGCCAGCCGCCCGGAGCGCATAGGCCAGCACCCGGGCCGTCAGCTTTCCCGTCCGCATGGATAACGCGATAGTGCGCCGGGAAACATCCTCGTCAATCAATCAAAACCGCCTCCTTTCATGGGGGATAGGCCCTCCGGCCTTTGGGACATTTTGTCTCGAAGTCACCGCTCATCCCGGCCCGTTTCCGGGTGCTTGCGTTCAGCCTCCAGAGAGGAACGGTCAATCACTTCCTTGTAGGCGGCCATCTGCTCCCGGATGGAGAGCCGGGGGAGGGCAAAAACCTTGTGCTCCTTGGGAATATCCTCTATCCCGTGGTAGACTTCCTTAATATCGCCCGTCTGGACGATATAGCCGCCGGGGGCAAGGTGGCCGTCCTCGTTGATGGATATGTCCCGCCCGTATGCCTCATAGTCAAAGTAGTCTTTCAGCTCGGCGGGGATCGGCAAATCCTCCGCAAAATAGCGGCCCAAATCCTCCTCGCTTTCAATCTCCGGGTAAAATTCAAAGCAGTCCAGATTTTCCGCAAGGTTGATGATGTCCGCCACGCTGGAGGTATGCGCCCCCATATGGAGCGCGGCCTCGAATTTTTCAATCTCGCTTTGGGGGAGCTCCGAAAGCAGGCAGCCGCTATAGTTTTAGCTCTTACTCCATTGTGAATCACCTGATGCGGCTGTACCAGGTGGATGTCCCGCTCCGAACACAGGGGTGGATCAATGACAAGCTGGTTAGCTTTGATAAGGGCTTCAATATCCGGTTCATAAAGAACAAAAGTATTTGGAGCCTTACCCACTACCCAATAGGGACATTGCCACCCTGTTTCACCCATAACCCACTTTCCTTCTATGCCCCCAAAGACTTTTTCAAGGGAAACTTCCATTCCCTCAAATGGGAGGGACGATCTTTCCAACTGCCTAAATTCCTCGGTCTGCTGATGTTCTGCAAAAGTAAGGTTTTCTTTGATTTGAACAATCGGAACCCCCCAAAGCCTGTGCTATTTTTTCAATGGTTTCAATTTTGGCGTTTTGCTTATCTGATTCATATTTTCGGATATTTGATTCTGCGATTCCGCACATTTCCCCAAGTTGTTTTTGTGTTAGCCCCCTTTCCTTTCTCAGTCTTTTGATATTTTCGCCTACTGTCATTCTGGTATCACCCCCTAATGCTATAATTAAGGGGGCATTAAATTGGAACAGAGCATTGACAAAGTGCCGATTCACTTGAAAATGACCTTAACTATTAGGGAAGCTGCGGAATACAGCAATATCGGAATTAACAAAATTGACAGTATGCTGCGTATGCCTAACTGTCCGTTTGTCCTTTTTGTCGGTTCAAAAAAGTTAGTAAAACGCAAGGAATTTGAAGATTATATTGGACAGAAACTCATAATATAACCTGTTAAAAAGGGCGGCAAAATAACGCTTGAGTAAGAGGGCGGTATCTGCTATACTCATGGTGTAGTAGTGCGCTCTCTTTCTTTGCGAGAAAGGAGCCGAAGCATGGGAAAGAACTTGAAAGGCAAAGAATGTGGCAAAGGAATTTGCCAGAGAAAGGATGGGTTATACTTAGCACGATTTGTTGACACGGCAGGGAAAAGGCATGACAAATGTTTCCGAAAGCTTCCAGAAGCGAGAAACTGGCTGGAGGAAGTACGGGTCCTCGACAGGCAGGGAGGACAGAGTGCTGAGTTGCATGAAGAAAACTTCGCGTCACCTGATATGACAGTAGACGCATGGTTTGAGTTTTGGATTGAGAACATTGTAGGCGATTTGGCCCCTAATACTCGTCGAAACTACCGTGAAAGGTATGTAAACAATGTTCAGCCGGTAATTGGCAAGATGCTTCTGCGGGATGTGCGACCCATGCACTGCAAGAAAATTCTGATTGGAATGGATGCCGATTACGCAGGATCAACTATCCGACAAACCTATATCGCTATGGGTACTATGTTTCGTTCTGCTGTGATGAATGGTATAATCCCTAAACATCCTATGGACGGGGTTAGATACACCAAGCCAGTGCGCGTTCCCAGCGACATCAAGTATCTCACGGTTGAAGAACAGGAAAGGTTTTTGGAAGCGGCAAAGGGGTCACACAATTATTACCAGTATGCACTTATTTTGGAGACCGGGCTGCGCACTGGTGAACTGATTGGTTTGACTTGGGACTGCATCGACTGGGAAAAGAGGACACTCACAGTAAACAAGACTTTGGAGTTCCGGCACAAGCAGACAGAATGGAGAGCAGGGCCGCCCAAAACCGTTACCAGTTACCGCACAATCCCACTCACGAAGAGAGCATATGACATCCTCTTAGCGGTTCACGCATCCAAGGAATTTCGGAAACAATCTCCTCTGCTGAATCAGACGCTAGCCTATGTTGACCGGCACACTGGACAAAATAGTACATTGGTTATGACAGATTTGGTCTTCATCAATTTTCGGACAGGGGAGCCCAGCAAAAACAGTAGCTATGACACCCATCTTTACAAAATTTGCGACGAGAATGGAATCAAACGCTTCTGTATGCACGCGCTGAGACATACCTATGCCACCCGTACAATCGAGAGCGGAATGCAGCCGAAGGTACTTCAGAAGCTATTGGGTCACGCCAGTATCCAGACCACCATGGATAAATATGTGCATGTGACAGATGACTCACTGACCGCCGGTGTACAGCAATTTGAGGCCAGCAGAATGTAACTGCACATAAGTTAATGACAAAATGGTGAAGAAATGGTACAGTAATGGTGAAGATCTAAAGGAACATAACCCGAAAACCATTGATAAATCAAGACTTTTTAAGGAGACGAAAAGCAATATGAAATTAGGCATTGTGGGTCTACCCAATGTAGGCAAAAGCACCCTGTTCAACGCCATCACCAACGCCGGTGCGGAGAGCGCCAACTATCCCTTCTGCACCATTGACCCCAATGTGGGCATCGTGACGGTGCCGGACGAACGGCTCAAGCTCTTAGGGGATATGTACCACTCCAAGAAGGTGACCCCTGCGGTAATAGAGTTTGTGGATATTGCGGGGCTGGTAAAGGGCGCTTCCAAAGGGGAAGGGCTTGGCAACCAGTTCCTGAGCAATATCAGGGAAGTGGATGCGGTAGTCCATGTAGTGCGGTGCTTTGAGGACGCCAACGTCATCCATGTGGACGGCAGTGTAGATCCCCTGCGGGATATTGAGACCATAGACCTGGAACTGATCTTTGCGGATATTGAAGTATTGGAAAGGCGGATCGCCAAGACAGGGAAAGCGGCACGGATGGACAAGTCACTGGCAAAGGAGGCTTCTTTGCTAGAAGCGTTGAAATCCCACTTAGAGCAGGGAAAGCCCGCCAGGAGCTATATCCCGGGGGATGAGGATGAACAGGCACTTTTGCAGTCTTATAACCTGCTCACCTATAAGCCGGTGATCTTTGCCGCCAATGTGGGGGAGGAGGATATCGGTAATGATGGCGCGGACAACACAGGGGTTGGGGCAGTACGGGAATTTGCTGCCGGAAATGGAAGTGAGGTGTTTGTGATCTGTGCCCAGATAGAGCAGGAAATTTCCGAGTTGGACGAAGAGGAAAAGGCAATGTTCTTAGAAGATCTGGGGCTTGCGGAATCAGGCCTGGAAAAGCTGATCAAAGCCAGTTACCGGCTTTTGGGGCTGTTCAGCTTCCTTACCGCAGGGGAGGATGAAACCAGGGCGTGGACCATCAAAGCCGGCACCAAGGCACCCCAGGCAGCAGGTAAAATACATACCGACTTTGAAAGAGGCTTTATCAAGGCTGAGGTGGTAAATTATAAAGATTTGCTGGAACAGGGTTCCCTGGCGGCGGCCAGGGAAAAGGGCCTGGTAGGTATGGAAGGGAAGGACTATGTGGTAAAAGATGGGGACGTGATTTTGTTCCGGTTTAATGTCTGAATATGCTATATACAGGGGCGGCCGCACAGGAAACAGATATGGGGAGGCGGCCTGCCCCTGCTTAGCAGGCAGGAGGAAAAATGGATTTTAAAGATATTGCTTTTCCAAATCTGGGCATTTATTTAAAAAATGTACCCAAAAGTTTTCAGGTATTTGGCTTTGAGATTGCCCTTTACGGAATTATTATCGGGCTGGGCGTCATAGCAGGTATATTGATGGCGGCAAAGGTGGCAGAAAAAACAGGGCAGGATCCGGATCTGTACTGGGAATTTTCCATTTATGCGGTCTTTTTTTCCATTGTGGGGGCGCGGGCCTACTATGTGATTTTTGCCTGGGACCATTATAAGGATAACCTGCTGAATATTTTCAACATCCGCCAGGGAGGGCTTGCCATTTACGGCGGTGTGATCGCAGCGTTTATCACGCTTTTTGTGTTTGCAAAGGCCAAGAAAAAAAATGCCCTGCAAATGGCGGATACCGGAGTTGTGGGGCTGATCCTGGGGCAGGTTATCGGCAGGTGGGGGAATTTTACCAACAGGGAAGTTTTTGGGGAATATACAGACAATATATTTGCCATGCGGCTTCCGGCGGCTGCGGTGCGCAGTGAGGACATTTCCCAGTCCATTGCAGAGCATATGGGAGAGGGGATCAACTATATCCAGGTACATCCCACTTTTTTGTATGAAAGCCTGTGGAACCTGGGGATACTGATCCTGATGCTGCTCTATTTCAGGCACAAGAAATTCCAGGGGGAGATCGCCCTTTTGTACCTGGGGGGCTATGGCCTTGGCAGGGTGTGGATCGAAGGCATCCGTACAGACCAGCTCTTCATTCCCGGCACCCAGGTCCCGGTATCCCAGGTGCTTGCCATTGTGCTTTTTGTGGGGGCTGCCATCTGCGATATTGTAGTGAGAATGCGCCAAAGAAAGGCTCCTGGGGGTGGCTGGGAGAAGAAAGAGAACGGTAAATAGTTAAAAATAAGATAATTTAGAGAATAAATGGCTTGGGCCAGGCGATCCCTTGCCCTGGCCGGGGAGGAAATTAAGAAAAAATTTATTTCAGGATCCTAATACAATATCTGGTGCCAGGGATTCAAAGGCCACACCAGATATATGGAAAAATTGCACAGAAATCGTTTTTTTGGAGCCTTGCAGGAAGCTGCAGGGTTCTTTTTTTTGCTTGCGCTGAGGCAAAATTTGAGTTAAAATGGTCTACGGGTGGTGAAAAGTGGGGGAAAGTGATAAGAAAGTGGGAGACTGTGGCGAAGCGCCCTTCCAACTTTCCCGGCAGGCCACTGAAAGCAGCGGCAGGATAAGCCATCCCAAGTGGGATGCCTGGAAGTGGGTGAACGCATATGTTTATGGGGGAATACAACCATACAATAGATGCTAAAGGCAGGCTGATCGTTCCTTCCAAATTCCGCGAGGCATTAGGCGACGAATTTGTAGTGACGAAAGGAATGGACGGCTGTCTGTTTGTGTTCGACAACTCCGAGTGGCAGGCATTTGTAAAAAAATTACGTGATTTACCAATGATAGATAAAGAAGCAAGGCAATTTACCCGTTTTTTCCTGGCAGGTGCCGCCAGTTTAGAGGTGGACAAGCAGGGAAGGATCCTTCTTCCTGCAGTTTTGCGGGAGTTTGCAGGCATTACCAAGGACGCGGTGCTTGTGGGCGTGGGAAGCAGGGTGGAAATCTGGAGCAAGGACAGATGGGAAGGGACTGTCACTTACCAGGATATGGAGGAAATTTCCGGGCATATGGTGGAGCTAGGAATTGGGTTTTAAAATAAGTTGTTTTCAGGAAGGGAGGGTCAATGGCTTTTGAACATATATCTGTGCTCTTAGGGGAAACCATAGAAGGGCTGCATATCCGCCCCGGCGGCGTTTATGTGGATGGAACCTTAGGAGGCGGCGGGCATGCAGGAGAGATTGCCCGGAGGCTTGGGGAAGGCGGGAGGCTGATCGGGATCGACCAGGACGAGGCGGCGGTCTGTGCAGCACAGGAACATCTCCGGGAATTCGGGGACAAGGTAGCCATAGTCAGGGATAACTATCAAAATACGAAAGAAGCGCTCAGCTTGCTGGGAATTTCAAAAATAGACGGGATGCTGCTGGATCTGGGCGTATCCTCCTATCAGCTTGATACCAGGGAGCGGGGCTTTTCTTATCGCTTCGACACCCCTCTGGATATGAGGATGGACCGCAGGCAGAGCCTTACAGCCAGGGATATTGTGAACAATTACCAGGAAAGGGCGCTGTTCCACATAATCAGGGATTATGGGGAAGACAAGTTTGCCAAAAATATTGCCAGGCATATTGTCATGGCAAGGGAGAAAAAGCCCATAGAGACTACCGGGGAACTGAATGAGGCCATCAGGGCGGCGATCCCTGCAAAGGTGAGGGCGGCGGGAGGGCATCCTTCCAAACGTACCTTTCAGGCCATCAGGATTGAGTGCAACAGGGAATTGGATGTGCTAAAGGAATCTTTAGGGGGACTGATCGACCTGCTAACCCCGGGGGGGAGGCTGTGCGTCATCACCTTCCATTCCCTGGAGGACCGGATTGTGAAGACAGCTTTCCGGCAGGCAGCCAACCCATGCACCTGCCCGCCGGATTTCCCGGTGTGCGTCTGCGGAAAGCAATCCCAGGGAAATGTCATTACCAGAAAGCCGGTTCTGCCGGGACATGAGGAACTGGAGGAGAACAGCCGCTCAAAGAGCGCAAAGCTAAGGGTATTTGAGAAAAAGGGATCTGAAGGGGAAATGAGTAGAGAGTAAGAAAGGTTTATTGCATTATGTCACAGACAACTTATGGGAACAGACCTACAAATGCATATAGAAGCACAAAGGTACATCAGAATATTCGGTCGGAGATTCGGCCTATGGTCCTGGCTTCGGATCGTCAGCCTGCCGGCGGGCAGCCGGTGAACTCTGGGAGGACTCGTTCTGCAGAACAGCCTTCAGGCCGAGGCCGGGTCCGTTCTGCGGGACAGTCTTTGGGTGATGGCCAGATTCGCTCCGAGGGACGGCCTTCGGACCGAGGCCGGGTTCGTTCCCTGGAACAGCCTTCGCGTCAAAGCCGGAGCCGTTCCGTGGAACAGTCTTCGCACCACAGCCGGAGCCGTTCCGTAGAACCGCTTTCAAGTCACAGCCGGACCCGCTCTGCGGTACAGTTGCCGGAACAGGGGTCAGCCCGCTCCGGGTCACAGCCGGCCGGCAGACAGACGGGGAGATATGTGTATGGCAACGCGGCACAGCAATTGGACGTGCAGAGGGAGATGGAACAGCAGCCCCGCCGCATGTCCAGTAATGCCACCCGGAAGAACAGGGAGAAAGCCAGACATATGAACTTTGGCTATCTGGCGTTTCTGGTGCTGGCAATGTGTGTGGCAGGCTATGTTCTGATCCACTATATCCGGCTTCAGGCCGACATCACCACGGCCACGGAACGCATTGCCAGCCAGGAGAAAGAACTGAACAATCTGCGTGTGGCCAACGATGAGGAACTGAGCCGCATTACCAGCGGCGTGGATATGGAGGAAGTAAAGCGGGTGGCCATCGGAGTGTTGGGCATGGTTTATCCCCAGGAAGGGCAGATCGTCACCTATTCCAACGAAGGGCAGGACTATGTGCGCAAGGTGGACGAGGGTAATTAGAATATGTCAGAGAGAGAACAGGGCAGGGACAGGGCGGACCGGCGGTCTAAAGCAGCCCGGCCCCAGGCCGGAAGGCAGGCTCGGCGGAAGCAGGATAAGAGATTTGGCAGCAGGATGCAGAAGAAGCTGGCGGTATTGTATGTGATGATACTGCTGGCTTTTGCGGGGCTGAGTATCCAGCTGATCCGGATTGCCGGCGATAAGGAGGACGAGTATACAAGACAGATTTTATCCCAGAGGCAGTATGACAGCACTACCATTCCCTTTCGCAGGGGAGATATCGTGGATGCCAATGGGACCCAGCTCGCCGTCAGCGAGAATGTGTACAATCTGATTCTGGATATAAAAGTGATCCGGGAAAAGGAAAAGCTGGAGAAAAAAGACTATATGGAGCCGACTCTGCGGGCGCTGGACCAGTTTTTTGATCTGGATATGGACGCTGTCCGTTCCTATGTGGCTTCCCACGAGAAATCTGCTTACTATGTGTTGGCCAGGCGTTTGTCTTATGAGGCCATCAGCGAGTTTCAGGCGGCCATGAACGAGGAAGGCAGCATGATCCGGGGCGTCTGGTTTGAGAAGGAATATAAGAGATATTATCCCCTGGGGACATTGGCCTGTGATGTAATCGGCTTCACCAGTTCGGACAATGTGGGCGCATATGGCCTGGAAGCCTATTATAACGAGGAACTCAACGGCACAACGGGCAGGGAATTCGGATATCTGAATGATGATTCCACTCTGGAGAGAACCGTGAAGCCCGCAGAGGACGGCTATACCATACATTCTACACTGGACGCCAATATTCAGGGGATTGTGGAAAAGTATTTAAAAGAGTTTAACGAGGCCCACAAAGACGAGGCCAGGATCGGCAATGGGGCGGAGAATGTGGGGTGCATCATAATGGAAGTCAATACCGGGGAAATCCTGGCCATGGCCAGCTACCCTTTTTATGACTTAAACGACACCCGCAATACGGATGCCCTGATCGGCAGCGTGATGGTGGACGCGGAGGGCAACAAGACCAAGCAGTATGTGACGCCGGAAAGCATTGCGGAGATGGATGACACCATGCTGTACATGAATCTGAACTACTTGTGGAAGAACTTCTGTATCAGCGATACTTACGAGCCGGGGTCCACTTCCAAACCCTTCACTACAGCCATGGGGCTGGAGACCGGCGTTCTGGACGGCAGCGAGGTCTATCAGTGCGACGGATTTTTGATGAGCGGCGGTTACAGGATCAGGTGCCATAATACCTGGGGAGACGGAGAGATCACCGTGAAAGAGGCGGTGGAAAAATCCTGCAACGTGGCATTGATGTATATTGCCGAGGCACAGGGGAAAAACACATTCTGCGACTACCAACACAGCTTTAATTTCGGTTTAAAGACCAATATTGATCTGGCGGGAGAAGCAAGGACGGCGGGACTGATCTATTATGTCGATGACATGGGACCAACGGAGCTTGCCACCAATTCCTTCGGACAGTCCTTTAATGTGACGATGATTCAGATGATCACGGGCTTTTGCTCCCTGATCAACGGCGGAAATTACTATGAGCCCCATATGGTCAGCAGGATCATCAGCCAGGACGGTTCCACGGTGCGGACGATCGAGCCGAGGGTGCTGAAGCAGACCATCTCTCCCAGTGTCAGCGATAAAATTATCGATTACTGCAACGGTGTGGTAACGGAGGGGACCGGCACGACGGCAAGGCCTGCGGGCTACGCTATCGGCGGCAAAACGGGAACGGCGGAGACGCTGCCCCGTGAGAATGATGAATATGTGGTTTCCTTTATGGGATACGCGCCGGCGAATGATCCTCAGGTGGCGATCTATGTGGTAGTGGACAGGCCGAACGTGGAAGATCAGGACGATGCGAAATTTGCGACAAAACTGGTCCGCAGCATTTTAACGGAAGCACTGCCTTACCTGGGTATTTTTATGACAGAAGAGGTATCGGAGGAAGAGCAGGCGGAACTTGACGCCCTGCATCTGGAAAATACAAATTACTACAGACAGCAGGCTGTCTCCGGCAACGATCTGCCGCCCCAGGAGACGGGAGATGGCACGGGAGAAACCCAGCAGGGCGAAGGAGAAGAGGGGACCGGGGATGAAAACGATCCCGGAACCGGCACCACCGGAGAGGAAGGAACCGGCGGTGGGACTGCCGGAGGAGAAGGAACTGCCGCGGGGGAAGGGACAGGCACCGGTGAAAACGGCGGCTTTGTTCCGGAAATCTGGAAAACCTTTGAGAGAGATCCGGAAACCGGAAACTATATCGATCCGAACACGGGACACCAGATCGATCCCGAAACAGGGCATGACCTGGATGCCGGATCACTCCTTGGCTCCCAGATCGGCGTGGCGGGAGGCGGTACCTGGCAGGAGGACAACAATCCCCGTTAGAAGTATGGAGGGAAGGCAAAACCCTTTTTACGAACGACAGGCCGGGGCGCCAACCCGCACGCATATTTTTCCGTATTCAGACATAAAGTATAAATAAGAAAAATATGTGGTTCACTTTATGTCCAACAAAAACAAGACCTACAACAGAAGAAAGGTCGTAGTCCTGTTCTTTTTCTGCGCCATAACCTTCCTTCTGCTCTCCGTAAGGCTGGTAGATCTGATGATCTTTCAGTCTGCCTATTATACGGATAAAGCGGTGCAGCTCCATGAGAGGGAGCGGTCGATCAAGGCGGCAAGGGGGCGGATACTGGACAGAAACGGCGTGGTATTGGCGGATAATAAAACGGTCTGCACGATCTCGGTGATCCATTCCCAGATAGAAGACCAGGAGGCGGTGATTGCTTTCCTCTGCGGAAAACTGGACCTTTCCGAGGAGTTTGTGAGAAAACGGGTGGAAAAATATTCTTCCATGGAGAGGATACGGAGCAATGTCCCGAAGGAACTGGGGGATGAGATCAGGGAAGCGGATCTGCCCGGTGTAAAGGTGGATGAGGACTATAAACGATATTACCCTTATGATGCTCTTGCCTCCAAGGTGCTTGGTTTTACGGGCGGCGACAACCAGGGCATTATCGGGCTGGAAGTGATCTATGATGAAGTGTTAAGCGGAGAGGAAGGGATGATACTGACGCTCACCGACGCCGCCGGTATTGAACTGGAGGCGGCAAGTGAGCACAGAAAGGAGCCGGTGCCGGGAAACGATCTGGTGATCAGCCTGGACTATAATATCCAGAGTTATGCAACCCAGCTCGCAAAGCAGGTTATGGCTACCAAGGAGGCGGACCGGGTATCTCTGATCGTTATGAATCCCCAGAACGGCGAAATTATGGCGATGGTGGATGTGCCGGAGTTTAATCTGAATGAGCCCTATACCCTGACGCCGGAATACGAACTGCTGCGGGCAAAGGAGGAAGACCGGAAGCAGGCGGCGGAGGAAGCGAAAAAAGCGAAGACGCCGGAAGGTGAAGAGGAAAAAGCACAGGAAAAAGAGCCGAAGGAGACAAAAACAGAGGAAGAACTGAAACAGGAAAAGCTAAACGGCATGTGGAGAAACGGCTGTATCAACGATACCTATGAGCCCGGTTCCACGTTCAAGGTGATCACCGCCGCGGCGGCGCTGGAGACAGGGTGCGTGACGCTTGCCGATACCTTCAGCTGTCCCGGGTTTATCGTGGTGGACGATCGAAAGATACGCTGCCATAAAGTGGGCGGCCACGGCGCGGAGGATTTCACAAAAGGAATCTGCAACTCCTGCAACCCCGTGTTTGTCACCCTGGGGATGAGAGTCGGCGCCGGGAGATATTATGACTGCCTGAAACAGTTCGGGCTTTTGGAGAGAACGGGCGTCGATCTGCCCGGTGAGGCGGGTACGATCATGCATCAGAAGGACGCCATCGGCAACGTGGAACTTGCCACCATGTCCTTCGGGCAGTCTTTCCAGATCACGCCCCTGCAGCTTGCCGCCACGGTATCTTCTCTTGTCAATGGAGGAAGAAGGATTACGCCCCATCTCGCGGTGCGGGCGGTGGATGAAACGGGAGCCCAGGTGGAGAGTTTTGAGAAGGAGAAGGGCAGACAGATCGTGTCGGCGGAAACTTCTGAGACATTGCAGATGCTGCTGGAAAAAGTGGTTTCCGAGGGAGGCGGCTCCAAAGCGCAGATAGAGGGCTACAGTATCGGCGGAAAGACCGCGACGAGCCAGACACTGCCGAGAGGAAGCGGCAGATATATTGCCTCTTTCGTGGGTTTTTCTCCGGCGGATGATCCCAAAGTACTTGCGCTGGTGGTGATCCATTCTCCCCAGGGAACTTACTACGGCGGACAGATCGCCGCACCGGTGATCCGACAGCTTTTTGAAAATGTGCTTCCCTATTTGGAAAAATAAGCTTATAATCGGTATAGAAAAAATAAGCTGAGGAGAGGCTGTAGCCATGAGACAAACTGTTATATTACCGGTAATCATATCTTTTGCGGTCAGCGCCCTGTTAGGGCCGGTCGTCATTCCCTTTCTGCGCAGGCTGAAAGTCGGGCAGACGGTCAGGGATGAGGGGCCCAAAGAGCATCTGAAGAAAAACGGGACGCCCACCATGGGCGGTATATTGATCATGATAGCGGTAGTTGTCACATCACTGCTTTATGTAAAGGATTTCCCGAAGATTATTCCGATCCTGTTTCTGACGCTGGGGTTTGGGATGATCGGCTTTATAGATGACTATATCAAGGTGGTGCTGAAACGTTCCATGGGGCTTCGGGCGTGGCAGAAGATGCTGGGACAGTTTGTGGTGACGGGTATTTTTGCCTATTATATTACGAACTATACGGATGTGCCGCTTGCCATGAAGATTCCCTTCTGGGCGGGACATTATCTGGATTTTGGTATATTTAATATACCTATATTATTTTTTATCGTGATCGGAACGGTAAACGGGACTAATTTTACCGACGGCCTGGACGGCCTGGCATCTTCCGTCACGGTGATCGTCGCCACGTTTTTTACGGTGGTGGCAATCGGAGTGGGGAGCGGCATAGAGCCCATCACCTGTGCGGTGGCGGGGGCGTTGCTTGGATTTTTGCTGTTTAATGTCTATCCGGCAAGCGTGTTTATGGGAGATACGGGTTCCCTGGCGCTGGGAGGTTTTGTGGCTGCTGCCGCATATATGCTGCAGATGCCGCTGTTTATCGCGATCGTCGGGTTTATCTATCTGGCGGAAGTGCTGTCGGTTATTCTGCAGGTGGGCTATTTTAAGATGACGGGCGGAAAGCGGATCTTTAAGATGGCGCCGATCCATCATCATTTTGAACTCTGCGGCTGGTCCGAGACAAAAGTGGTGACGGTATTTTCGATTGTGACCGCCTTACTGTGCCTTGTCGCCTACGCAGGGATCTGAAAACCTGAGGAGCCATGCGGCAGAATGCGTCGGCAGCTTGTGCAGGCCGGCATTCTGGCATAGGGCGATCAGCCCCATCGAAAAGGAGCGAAGCGAGTTTGAGATGGCATGGCGCCGAGGCTGAAGAAGTATGAGAAAGGACAAAAGTATCATGGAACTGGCGGGAAAAAAGGTATTGGTTGTGGGTTGCGGGAAGAGCGGCATAGGTTCTGCCGTATTTTTGCTGCAGGAGGGAGCTGATCCGATCCTGTTTGACGAGAGCGAGAAGCTGACGGCCGAAAAAGTCAGAGAGAGCCTTCAGAGAAAAATAGAGGAACTGGCACCTGGCAGAGGCATAAAGGCAGGCGGGGAGGAAAAAGCGGTTTCCTCCGGGGACCTTGCGGCGGCGGAAGCGGAACCGGATTGTAAAAATGAGATCAGGGTAAGGGTGGTTTTTAAAACCCTGCCTGAGGAAGTCAGAGAAGAGACGGATTTGCTGATCTTAAGTCCCGGTGTTCCGGCGGATACGCCCTTTGTGGAAAGTTTCCGTAAGAGAGGCATACCGGTCTGGGGCGAGATCGAGCTGGCTTATCAGAGGGAGCGGGGGCAGGTTATAGCCATCACCGGGACCAACGGAAAGACCACCACTACGACACTTGTGGGAGAGATCATGAAGCGGCATTTTGAGACCTCCTTTGTCATGGGAAATATCGGTTATCCCTATACGGATATCGCGGGAAATACCACCGAACATTCCGTGACGGTGGGAGAGATCAGCAGCTTTCAGCTTGAGACCATGGAACGCTTTCATCCGCGGGTGTCCGCAATCCTGAATATCACGCCGGATCATTTAAACCGCCATCATACGATGGAGAATTACATAGCGGCAAAAAACAGTATCACAAAAAATCAGGACAAAAATGATTTCTGTATCCTGAATTATGACAATGAGGAAACCAGAAAGCTTGGGGAGCGGTGTCCCGCAAAGGTACTCTGGTTTTCGACATCCTCCGTGCCCGAGGAGGGCGCTTTCCTGAGGGGGAATGATATTTGCCTTGGGCGGGGCGGGAGCGTTTTAAAACTGATGGATATCCGCGATATGAAGCTGGTGGGCATGTGCAATGTGGAAAATGTGATGGCTGCGATCCTGATATCGGAGGCGATGGAGATTCCGAGGCAGGAATATCTGGATGTGATCAGGCAGTTTCGGGCGGTGGAGCACAGGATCGAGTTTGTGGAGGAAGTAAAGGGCGTTGCCTACTACAATGATTCCAAGGGAACCAATCCCGATGCGGCGATCCAGGCGATCCGCGCCATGAGCCGTCCGACGATACTGATCGGCGGCGGTTATGATAAAGGAAGTGATTATGATGAGTGGATAGAAGCTTTTGCGGGAAAGGTGAAGCTTCTTGTGCTGATCGGTGCCACCAGGGAGAAGATTGCGGCCTGCGCAAGGGCTCACGGCTTTTCGGACATTGTGTTTGCGGAAAGCTTTGAGGAGGCTTTCGGACTCTGCACGGAGCATGCAAAGCCGGGCGATGCGGTGCTCTTATCTCCCGCCTGCGCGAGCTGGGGGATGTTCCCGAACTATGAAGAGCGGGGGCGGCTTTTTAAAGAATTAGTATATCAGGTAAAAGAGAGGGCATAGATGGCAACCAGATTCAGAACTCTACAGGGGGGCAGAGGGCAGTCGAATAAGAATAATGAAACCTATTTTGATTACAGCCTGTTGTTTACGGTATTGTTTCTGATAGGATTCGGGCTTATGATGATCTATTCGAGCAGTTCCTACAGGGCGAACCTGGACTATGAGGACAGCGCCTACTTTCTGAAAAAACAGCTTCAGGCCGCGCTTCTCGGGATTGCGGGCATGGTCGTTGTCTCCCGGATTCCCTATCATTTCTGGGAGAAGCTGGCGGTGCCGGCTTACTTTGCCTCAATGGCGCTGATCCCTCTTGTGCTGACGCCCCTGGGATATTCTTCCCACGGCGCGAGGCGCTGGATCAGGATTCTCGGCTTTTCCCTGCAGCCTGCCGAGGTGGCAAAACTGGGGATGGTTATCTTTCTGGCATGCCTCGTGTGCAAGATGGGGAAACGTATCCGCACGATGAAAGGGTTTTACGCCCTCTTAATACCGCCGGGCATCATTGCGGTGATGGTCTGGAAGATTACCCAGAATATGAGTTCGGCTATTATTATTCTGGGGATCGCGGTGCTGATGATCTTTGTGGCAAGCCCGGATTATAAAAGGTTTGTGATTATGGCGGTGCTGGGGAGTGCGGGTGCGGCGCTGATCGTCTTTGCCATCGTAAAGATCGCAAATTCCCCGGAGCTGACGGAAAAGCTGGGCTTTCGGGGACTTCGTATTCTGGCGTGGTTAAATCCCGAGGCGTATGCGGACGGAAAGGGCTTTCA
>OFHA01001497.1_pt1 | contig 15990 bp, 17 predicted proteins | sample 1521891 | NCBI WGS metagenome assembly OFHA01 (sample SAMEA3504089, study PRJEB24116) | mouse gut metagenome | biome: mouse gut; feature: mouse-associated habitat; material: faeces | place: Denmark | collected 2011
GGGCAGCCCCATATAGGAGAGCCGGGAGCCGTCGGTGCCGCCTCTGACAGGAGTGATCTTTGGTTCTACGCCCAGTTCCCGTAATGCCCTGCAGGCATTTTCCATCAGATGAGCATGGGGCGTAAGGACTTCTTTCATATTGTAGTAAGAATCTGCCATCTCCACGGTCACGGTGCCCTCCCCGTATTTCCGGTTCAGAAAATCCGCGCATGCGCGAAACAGTTCTTTTTTCTGCTCAAAGAGTGTCTTGTCATGATCCCTGATAATATATTCGGCCGTTGTCTCCTCCACGTTCCCGCTGATGCCGTCGAGATGGAAAAAGCCTTCCCGGCCTTCCGTGTACATGGGATTCGGGAAAACGGGCAGAAGGGTTTGAAATTCCTGGGCGATCAGGATGGAGTTCACCATTTTTCCCTTGGCGCTGCCGGGGTGTACGTTGCGCCCGTGGACGATCAGTTTTGCGCCTGCCGCGTTAAAGGTTTCGTCCTCCAGTTCTCCCAGCTCCCCGCCGTCTACGGTATAGGCAAAGTCCGCGCCGAAAAGAGCCACATCAAAGTGGTCCGCTCCTTCTCCGATCTCTTCATCGGGTGTAAAGCCGATCCGGATCTTTCCGTGGAGAATTTCGGGATGGGTGAGGAGGTGTTCCGCCATAGCCATGATCTCGGCAATACCTGCCTTATCGTCGGCGCCGAGCAGTGTGGTTCCGTCCGTGACGATCAGATCCTGTCCCCGGAGCGCTTCCAGTTCCGGGAAATCGGAGGGGGAGAGGAAAACCTGTTCGGTTTCGTTTAACAGGATATCGCCGCCGTCATAGTTTTCCACGATACGGGGTTTCACGTCCGTTCCGGTGACGGCAGGAGAGGTATCCATATGGGCGATAAAGCCGAGGACCGGGCTTTTTTCACAGCCGGGAGAGGCGGGAATGGTGGCGTATATATAGCAGTGTTCCTGATCGTAGGTGATCTCCGCCGCGTTTAATGTTTCGAGCTGCCTGACGAGAAGCTTTGCCAGGTCATGCTGTTTTGCGGTGCTCGGCGTGGTTTTTGTATTCTCACAGGACTGGGTATCTATTTTGACATACTGTAAAAAGTTTTCAATTGTTCTGGTCATGATATCTCCTTGCATTACTGAATTTACTTGTTTGATGGGCTGCGGTATGGTGCAGGGGCGCGGATTTAGCGTCTCTCTTCTCCACGCAACAGCCCGCCGTAAAGTTACAGCGGGCTGAAAATTTTTTGTTTTGTGAGCGGATTAAATAAAGGGGCATCGTGCATTATGGCAAGGATGCCGTCCGCTTTACAAAAGTCCGCTTCGGACTAAGGAATCATGCTGAGCGCGGCTTCATCCGCCACAACATAAACGTTTTTGTGATACTGCAGGATAGAAGCGGGAACGGAGGGAGTTACCGGTCCGTAGAAGGAGTCGTAGATTGCCTTCGCCTTGTCCTCGCCGCTTGCTACAAGCAGAACTTTCTTTGCCTGCATAATGGTCTTGATGCCCATTGTATAAGCCTGGCGCGGCACATCCTCTTCTTTCTCAAAGAAGCGCTTGTTGGCGTTGATGGTGCTGGGCGTCAGATCCACACAGTGGGTTTCCAGTGAAAAATGATCATCGGGCTCATTGAAGCCGATATGCCCGTTTCTGCCGATTCCAAGGAGCTGTAAGTCGATACCGCCCACCTGGCGGATGATGGCATTGTAATTGCTGCATGCCTTTTCGCTGTCAGGCTCCGTGCCGTCGGGCAGGAAAGAGCGCCCCTTTTGCAGGTTGATATGGTTGAAAAGGTTTTCGTGCATAAAGTAGTAGTAGCTCTGGTCGTTTTCTCTGGGTAATCCTCTGTATTCATCGAGATTGACCGTTGTTACCTCGGAAAAGTCCAGATCGCCTTTGTTGTACCATTCGATCAGCTGTTTGTAGGTGCCGATCGGGGTGGAACCTGTGGCAAGTCCCAGCACACAGTCAGGCTTCATGATTACCTGGGCGGAAATAATGTTTGCCGCCTTGCGGCTCATGTCTTCATAGTTTTTTGCTTTGTAGAGTCTCATCTCAAAACCTCCGTTTATTTTTGGCGTTCACTGCTCTTATTTAAAAGTACCAAATTTCAGAAAGAAAAGCAAGTTAATGGTGGTAATATTTACAGGTTTAGGTTATACTTAAAAAAGCAGATGGCTTTTAAATGATATTGTGGCAGGAGGGGTATTATGTTATTCAGAGGCGGCAGGGTATTTACAGGAGAGAGATTTGAAAAGACCGATGTAAGAACGGAAGACGGAAAAATTACGGATATTGGCGCAGGGCTTGCGGAAAAAGCGGGAGAAGAAGTGGTGGAGCTGGGGGAAGATCTTCTGGTTCCGGGATTTATTGATCTGCACACTCACGGCTGTATCGGCTATGACTTTTCTACGGCGACAAAAGAAGAAATCGATAAAATGTGTGTCTTCTATTTCAGCAAAGGTATCACTTCCGTAGCCGGAACCACTATGACCATGGGATATGAGGATTATAAAAAGGCTGCGGCAACCATCGGGGAATATATGGAAGGCACGGAGGATCATAATCTGATCGGGATCAATATGGAGGGACCGTTCCTCTCCGTGGAGAAAAAAGGCGCCCATGATCCCCAGTATATCATAGATACGTCCCAGGAAAAGATGGACGAGCTGAATGATCTGGCAAAGGGGCATTTCCTGATCGTGGATGTGGCGCCGGAGCGTCCGGGAGCGATGGAGTTTATACGGAAAAACAGCAAGGATTATGTGATCTCCGTAGCTCATACGGCGGCGGATTATGAGAAGGCTATGGAGGCTTTTGAGGCAGGGGCGACGGAAGTGACGCACCTGTTCAACGCGATGAACGGATTAGGGCACAGAGATCCGGGCGTGCCAGGGGCGGCTTTTGCGGCGGGAGCAAATGTGGAGATGATCTGTGACGGTATCCACATCCATCCGACCGTGATGAGGATGGTTTATAAAATGATGGGAGAACATCTGATGGTCATTTCGGATTCCATGAGCGCCGCGGGGCTTCAGGATGGCGAGTATGTGCTGGGCGGGCTGCCGGTCTTTGTAAGAGAAGGCAAGGCAACCTTACGGGACGGTACGATAGCAGGCTCTACGACGGATATGCTCAAAGAACTGGGTGTCTGGATGGAGAAGTGCGGCCTGAGCATGGAGGAGATCCTGCCCTGTATGACGATCCATCAGGCAAAGGCTGTCCGTATGGAGGATAAGATCGGCAGTATCGAGACAGGGAAGGCGGCTGATCTGGTGGTGATCAGCCCGGACAGGGAGATTAGAGCCGTCTATAAAAACGGCAGGCGTAAGGTATGAGAAGATGAAAAATATTGTCTTTGATATAGGAAGTGTCCTGATCGGCTACAGATGGAAGGAAATGTGTCTGGATGCCGGCTGGGAGGAGGAAAAGGCGGAGAAGATAGGCAGGGGATTTTTTTCAAGTCCCCTGTGGCCTGATTTTGACGCGGGGCTTATCACAACGGATGAGATGATAGCGAGCGTTGTAAAACAGTATCCGGATCTTGCGGAGGATGCACGCTGGTTTATCAGAAGCGGGAAAGTGATGACGGTGGAGAGGCCGAAAATCTGGGAGCTGATCAGAAAGCTGAAAGGAACAGGGTACGGCATCTATGTGCTGTCCAATTATTCGGAGGAGCTGTTTACATTACATACAAAGGACCTGCCTTTCTGGGAACTGGTGGACGGCGGCGTGATTTCCTATGAGATCCGCCAGATCAAGCCGAATCCGCCTATTTATCGGCATCTGTTTGAGAAATATCAGCTGAAAGCCCAGGATTGTCTGTTTTTTGATGACAGACCGGAAAATACGGAGGGCGCCCGGAAGCTGGGGATGCAGGCGGTAACGGTGGTTGGCGGTTCGGAGGAATTTTTGGAGAAAGAACTGGAGAAGCTGCTGGCAGGTGTGAGGGATAACTGCCTGGCAGGGAAGCGTGATGTGAAAGAAAGTCCGGACAGAGAGGGGACAGGGATATGATAGAGGTATCGGAACTCCGGCTGGATATCCATACCCATACGATTGCAAGCGGCCATGCCTACGGTACCATCCGTGAGATGGCGCAGGGAGCGGCGGAAAGAGGACTGGAACTTCTGGGGATCAGCGAACATGCGCCGGGGATTCCGGGTACCTGCGAGCCGGTCTATTTTTCTAACCTGCGGGTTGCGCCGAGAGAGCTTTACGGCGTTGAGATACTTTACGGATGTGAGATTAATGTGCTGAATGACGGAACGCTGTCGCTGGATAAGTATATCGAAAAGCTGGACTATGCGATTGTGGGGATTCACGGTTTGTGCTATCAGGATGCGGGGATGGAGAAAAATACGGACAATGTGGTCTCCTGCATGAGACATCCGAAGGTCTTTTTTGTGTCTCATCCGGACGATGACCATACGCCTCTTGACTATGAGCAGCTGGTGATTGGGGCGAAGGAGAATCATGTGGCGCTGGAAGTGAATAACAGTTCGCTTTTAAAACAGGAGAAGCGTCTGAACTGTGTGGAAAATTACGGGAAGATGCTCAGGCTGTGCATGGAATATTCCGTACCGGTTATCGTAAGTTCGGATGCCCATGATCCGTTTTATGTGGGGCGCTTTGCGGAGAGCTGTGATTTGCTGAATCGGGCGGGTTTTGATCAGGAGCTGATCGTCAATACGTCTGTGGAGAAGTTTAAAAGATTTATTGGATTGTGACGGATAAGCAGAAAATGGTGAGAAGAAAATAAACCTCTCCCGGCGTCCGGCAATGCTGAACGAAATGACATTGCGGATGATGGGAGTGGATATAATAAAGAAAGGCGGAAAATCATGGAAAAGAAGTACAATATTGGTACACAGGAAAACAGAGATTTCCTGCAGGGGATCAGGGACGGGCTGCTTGCATTCGGGCATCGGTTTCCTTCTCCCGGGGGGAGCGCCTGCTATCTTGGGGACGACGGAACGCCCTGGATAGAGAAAAGCAGGGAGGCCTATGTGACCTGCCGTATGGCGCATGTTTACAGCATCGGTTCGTTTCTTGGACATGAAGGAAGCGGGGAACTGGTGGATGCCGCGCTCAGAGGACTGAGGGGAGAGTTGAGAGATAAGGCAAACGGCGGATGGTACGAGGGACTTAAGGCGGACGGGAGTATCCTGCCCGGCAAGCAGTGCTATGCCCATGCTTTTGTGATTCTGGCGGCGACTTCCGCATATCTGGCGGGAAGGGAAGGTGCGGGGGAACTTTTAGAGGAGGCGCTTAAGGCTTACGATACATATTATTGGAATGAGGAAGAGGGGCTTTCTTCCGATAACTGGAATACGGAATTCACGGTGATGGATGATTACCGCGGATTAAACGCCAATATGCATTCGGTGGAGGCTTTTCTGGCGGTGGCGGATATCGCCGGAAAGGAAGAATACAGAAAGCGCGCAGGACGCATTATTGACCATGTAATCGGCTGGGCAAAGGAGAACAACTGGAGGATTCCGGAGCACTATACGAAGGACTGGGAGCCGGATCTTGAGAAAAACAAAGAAAAGGCGGACGATCCGTTCAAACCCTACGGCGCTACGCCGGGGCACGGTCTGGAGTGGGGACGGCTGATCACTCAGTGGGCACTGTCCACATATCAGGAGGATAAGGAGGGGATGCGTCCTTATATAGAGGCGGCGGAGGAACTGTTTCATCGTGCGATAGCGGATGCCTGGAATGCGGACGGAGCGCCGGGGATCTGCTATACGACGGGCTGGGACGGGGTTCCTATTGTGCATGAGAGGATGCACTGGACGCTGGCGGAGGCGATCAATACCGCAGCCGTGCTTTACCGGGTGACAGGGAAGGAAGAGTATGCAAAAGCCTACGCGGAGTTTATGCGGTATCTGGATGAGAAGGTGCTGGATCATGTGAACGGTTCCTGGTTCCATCAGCTTGATCGTGACAATCAGGTATCGGGGACGGTATGGCCCGGAAAATGTGATATCTACCATGCGCTGCAGGCGGTGATGATCCCGTACTGTGCGCCGGAGGTTTCCATCGCGCTGGCGGTGAAGAAAGGGATGTAGAAAGCAAAATAACAAAGCAGGAGCTGCCATGGCAAAAGCCTTAAGGCAGCTCCTGTTTTGTTATGTATGCAGGTATGATTACATATCTGATATATTTGTAATGGTATTGTGATCTTACAGGGGATTTTGTCGTTTGCTATTTTTTGACAAATTCCGTTGTCACCAGTTCTTCATAGGGGAGTGGGGTATCCAGTTCCCCGGCATCCATCAAAATATTCTGCAGCAGGTCAAATGCCTCTTTCTCAAAGGAGGGATCTGTTTTCCATGTGTCCTGCGCCGCATAACGCTCAACGATGATCTCCAGTGTTTCCGCGTCGGTCTCCGAGAACTGGGGGCTGATCGCTTTGGCAATTTCCCTGGAACTGTGGCTTGCGCAGTAGTCCATGCCCTTTTGCAGGGCGTTCGTGAACGCCTGAATAACTTCGGGGTTTTTCTCGATATAGCTCTTCTTTGCGGCGAAGGAGGTGTAGGGAACATAGCCGGAGGCTTCGCCGAGAGAGGCTACCACATAGCCGTCGCCTTTTAACTCGAGGGAGGTGGCGTGGGGTTCAAATTCAACGGTAAATTCCCCCTGCCCGCCCGAAAACGCTGCGGCGGTAGAACCGAAATCGATGGACTGATCGATGTTCACCTCGGATTTATCGATATTGTTTTTGGAGAGGATGTATTCAAAGACCATCTCCGGCATACCGCCGGCTCTGCCGCCGAGCACGTCTTTCCCCTTCAGCATTTCCCAGGAAAAATCGTCAATGGGTTCTCTTGCCACAAGAAAGTTGCCGGCGCGCTGGGTGAGCTGGGCGAAGTTCATGGCGGAATCTTCCACTCCTTCGGCATAGCTGTAGATCGTAGCTTCCGCTCCCATAAAACCGATATCGGCTTCGCCGGAGAGCAGGGCGGTCATGGTCTTGTCGGCGCCGTAGCCTGTGACCAGTTCCAAATCCAGTCCTTCTTCCTCAAAATAGCCTTCCTCGATAGCCACATACATGGGCGCATAAAAGATGGAGTGTGCCACTTCGTTGAGTACCACATGGGTTTTATCTCCGGTAACTGCCGTTTCTTTAGAACCGCATCCTGTCAGCATTGCCATGGTGCCAAAAAGCATTGCGGTGCAGAGCAGCAGTGCAATTAATTTTTTCTCCTTTTTCATAGATTCTCCCGTATTTGGTTTTATACATTATATGCGAAAAAGAAAAAAAGTGATAAAAAGTATTGATTTTGCACATAAAAAGTGATACTATTACACATAGTATTAAAAACTAGATTATAAAGAATAAAAAACAAGAAAAAGCGGTGTTGACTGACACAAACTCGTAAGCTATATTACGGCTAAGCCAAAATGTGGCTAAGCCAAAATATGGCTTTGTGCAGGAAAGCAACGCGGAAATGGGGGTAAAAATGAACGAAAACATAGGGATGCGGAACAGTACATTCGGAAATTTGCTGGCAAAGGGAATCAGGGTAGTGACAGTGCCGCCGCTTCTGATCACCGGTATGCTTGTTATATTGACGGTATCACTGGATAATTTTTGCAGCAGTATGGCGCAGATGACGCTGGCGGTGATACTGCTCGGACTTGTGCCGATCCTGGCATATCCGATTCAGAAGCTCCTGCCCAGAGGAGGGGAAGTGCGGGAAGAGCAGCGCAATATGGCGTTTATACTGACCTTTGCGGGCTATCTGACCGCTCTGGCCTGCTCTGTGGTCGGAAACTGCGGCAGGGAGTTACAATATATTATTGTTTCTTATTTTATCTCCATGTCGCTGCTGGTATTTTTTAACAAGGTGCTGCATGTGCGCGCCAGCGGCCACGCCTGCAGCGTGACGGGAACGCTTTATTTTCTCTCGTTCTTTTTAGGGACGCCAGCGGTACTTCCCTGTATCCTGATTGCGATAGCGGTGGTGTGGTCTTCCCTGCGCCTTAGGCGGCATACGATACAGGAGATATTCTGGGGCTCAGCGGTGTGCCTGCCGTGCATACTGGCATCGGTGTTTATTCTGTAACAGATAAACGGGAACCTTCGCTTATCTGAAAGTTCCCTGAGAAAATCCGGGGATAAATACCCGGTCAGTCTCTTGTATTCACATAATTTTTCACGGCTTCAAAGCTTTCTTTGCTGATCACATGCTCGATCCGGCAGGCGTCCTCTGCGGCAATTTCCGCGGGGACGCCCAGTTTTTCCAGCCAGGCGGAGATCAGAAGATGCCGTTCATAGATCATTTCAGCAATCTCTTTTCCGCTTTCCGTCAGGTAAATAAATCCCTGTTCGGAGACGGTGATCTGATTTTTTTCTCTTAAATTTTTCATGGCGATGCTGACGCTGGGTTTTTTGAAATCCAGTTCGTTAGCGATATCCACGGCGCGGACCACCGGCAGTTTTTTACTTAATAAAAGGATGGTCTCAAGATAGTTTTCAGAAGATTCATTGATAAAAGTTTTCATATTGTTTTCCTGCTTTTGGCGTATTCCGCAAGCGGCGGACCGGATAAAGATGTTCAAAATATCCCGGATGCTGCGGCGTTTTGACTCCCGCAAAGGACAGGCCTGGCGATATGTGCTGCAAATGGGCGGCTTTGCGGGAAGTAATGGTCTGCTAAGTATAACACAGATTTTTGTATGTGACAAATAAAACGGAAGCCCCCATTTTTTATGGAAAAATTTAGCCATGTGGTATTGACAACTCATTGAAGTTAGAATATACTAACTCAAGTAAGCGTGTGTGAATTACAGGTAGAAAGAAAAAACTTAAAGGGCATGGAATGACATGCCGGAAAGGAGACCATGATGCCGTTGACAATGGCAAAACCGAAGGAAACACAGATTATCAGAAAGATCGGTGGCAGAGAGGAAACCAGAAAATTTCTGGAGGGCATGGGATTTATAACAGGCGGGGAGATCACTGTTGTTTCCCAGGCGGCAGGAAATGTGATCGTTTCCGTAAAAGGATCCCGGATCGCGATCGGGAAAGAGATGGCAGATAAAATACTGGTTTAAAAAGTATCAGCGGAATTGGAAAGCGGCAGAGGTTTAACGGAGTCTGCGGAATCGGAGGAGAAAGGGTATGAAAACATTAAAGGAGACAGCCTGCGGCAGGAACGTAAAGGTGGTAAAGCTGCATGGAGCGGGCGCGGTCAAAAGAAGGATCATGGATATGGGCATTACAAAAGGAACTGACATTTATGTCAGAAAGGTGGCGCCTCTGGGAGATCCCATGGAAGTGACGGTGAGAGGGTATGAGCTTTCGCTTCGCAGGGCGGATGCGGAAATGATTGAAGTGGAGTAGAAGTGGAAATGGCAGTGGATATAGAACCGGATATAGAAGTGAGAAGACGGCGGAGTAAAGAAAGAAGCGGAGAAAAGAAGGAGAGAGTGAGCGAAATGGCAATAAAGATTGCACTGGCAGGAAATCCGAACTGCGGGAAAACAACATTATTTAATGCGTTGACGGGAGGAAACCAGTATGTGGGAAACTGGCCCGGTGTTACGGTAGAGAAAAAAGAGGGGAGACTGAGGGGAAATAAAGAGGTGACGATGATCGATCTGCCCGGAATTTATTCTCTTTCCCCCTATACGCTGGAAGAAGTGGTGGCAAGAAACTATCTGATCAGTGAAAAACCTGATGCTATCATTAATATTATTGACGGAACCAATATAGAACGAAACCTGTATCTGAGCACCCAGATTCTGGAACTTGGCATTCCGGTGGTGATAGCGGTCAATATGATGGATATCGTTGAGAGAAACGGTGACCGGATCAATACGGGTAAACTGGCAGAGGCACTCGGATGCGGTGTTGTGGAAATTTCCGCTCTGAAAGGAAGAGGCATTGATAAAGCGGTGAAAAAAGCAGTGGAACTGGCAGAGGAGAAAAAAGTTCCGAAGCGGACATGCAGATTTACACCGGAGGTGGAAGATGTCATAGAATCTGTAAAGAATCGTCTTGAGGGCAGGGTTCCGGCAGGTCAGGAGAGATTTTTTGCCGTGAAACTGCTGGAAGGTGATTATAAGATCGGAGAACTTGCCGGAAACGCGCCGGATGTTTCAGAGGAAGCAGGACGGCTGGAAAAAGCCATGGATGACGATGTGGAGAGTATTATTGCCAATGAACGTTATACATATATCTCTTCTGTTGTCAGAGAGTGTGTCGTGAAAAAAAGAACGGGTGGGTTGACCATGTCTGACAAAATTGATAAGATCGTTACCAACAGGATACTGGCGCTGCCGATCTTTGCAGTGGTGATGTTTGGCGTTTACTATATTGCCATGGTGGGGGTTGGCGCGGCATGTACGGACTGGGTGAATGATGCACTGTTTGGTGAGATTCTGCCGCCTGCCCTGGAGAGGGCGCTTGCTGCCATCGGCTGTGCGGACTGGTTGTCGGGGCTGATCCTTGACGGGATCGTGGCGGGCGTCGGCGCCGTGCTGGGATTTGTTCCCCAGATGCTGGTGCTGTTTATTCTGTTGGCGGTTTTGGAAGGCTGCGGCTATATGGCAAGGATTGCCTTTATTATGGATCGTATCTTCCGCAGATTCGGGCTGTCCGGCAAGTCCTTTATTCCAATGCTGGTGGGGGTTGGCTGCGGTGTGCCGGGCATAATGGCTTCCCGTACGATCGAGAGCGACAGAGATCGCAAAATGACGATTATGACGACCACGTTTATTCCCTGCGGCGCTAAAATGCCCATCGTAGGGCTGATTGCAGGAGCGCTCTTTGGGGGCGCGGCATGGGTGGCTACCAGCGCATACTTTGTGGGGGTTGCGGCGATCATAATATCGGGTGTTATTTTAAAAAAGACAAGAATGTTTGCAGGGGATGCGGCGCCTTTTGTCATGGAACTTCCCGCCTATCATCTGCCCACGGTTTCTTTCGTATTTCACAGTATGTGGGAGAGAGGCTGGTCTTTTATCAAAAAAGCGGGTACGATCATCCTGTTATCCACGATAGTATTATGGTTTTTCATGCGCTTTGGCTGGACGGAGAACGGTTTTGGCATGTTGGAGGCTGAGCAGCTCGATAACAGCATATTGGCAGGCATCGGCAATATGATAGCCTGGATATTCATACCTCTCGGTTTCGGGGACTGGAGGATGGCGGTTGCCACAGTAACAGGGCTGATTGCAAAAGAGAATGTGGTGATGACATTTGGACAGTTGTTTTTGCATCTTTCGGAAGTCAGTGAGGAGGGAGAGGAAGTATGGGGGGCCCTGTCAGCGGCTCTGACACCTGTCGCCGGATATGCTTTTCTTGTATTCAATCTTCTCTGTGCTCCCTGTTTTGCGGCAATGGGCGCTATCAGAAGAGAAATGAACAATGGAAAGTGGTTCTGGTTTGCGGTTGGCTATCAATGTCTGTTCGCCTATGTGATGGCGTTGATTGTTTATCGGATCGGCGGGCTGTTTTTCGGTGTTCCTTTCGGGATCTGGACGGCGGCTGCGTTTGTACTGCTTGCGGGGCTTTTGTATCTGCTCTTTAAGCCTTATCAGGAGGGGAAGAGGATAAAGGCGGATCTGCGGGAGGCTGTCGCAGGGAATTGATAAGATGACAGGTTTCGAGTGACCGTAATGGAAGGTTGAACTAAGGTAAGATAGGTTTAAGTGAGTCAGATTTGCCGGAAAGGATGTGAAAAAATGGGTACAATAATAATAGGACTGCTTCTGGCAGGCGCGGCAGCGCTGGCAATCAGGAGCATGGTCCGTGACAGGAAAGCGGGTAAATCCCTGCAGTGCGGCGGCGATTGTTCACGCTGCGGCGGGCACTGCCATTAGATATTATTTATATAGCTATTCTCTTTATGTATAAACCACATGGGAAAACAGGCGGCTTTGGAACGCCTGTTTTCCCATGTGGTTTTATAGTATCATCAGTTCTCTTTTCCGATACGTTTCTGTAGTTTCTCCCATGCCCTTCTTTTGTCTTCTTTTGTGATTATAAATTCCGGCGTATTAATTTTCATTTCATGTTCAATCTTTGCTACATATTTATCATATAGTTCCGGAAAATCCTCGCAAAGTTTCATAAAAAGTTCCCATACTTCCACCATGTCTTTTTTCATATTTATGCATATCCCCTTTCACTTGTGAGGTGTTGGTAAACCGGCTCCTTAAGCCGGTGCTTTTGCCTCATATATTCACTATACACAATGCGTTCATTTTGCACAATATGTTCATTTTCAGGTGATGCGGAGATAATGAAGGAAAGGGAAAGCAATGATCAGCAAAGGCATCGGAACAACCGCCGCAGTATGGTTTGTATGGAGATTACGGCAGATTCTTTTTTGTATGGAACATATCAATATTATTTGTTCAAATGTCAGAAAATGAACGGAATAAATAATTAAACAAATGCAAAGAAAGAGGGGGGATACTATGTATAATTATGATTCACTTTGGCGTACTATGAAAGAGCGCGGTATTACAACTTACAGTCTGATAAATCATTATAATATCAGCAGCCACACAATGAGCAATATCAGGCATAATGAAAATATAACAATGGAAACATTGCATAAATTGTGTCAGATATTGCACTGCCAGCCAAATGATGTGGTAGAGATTACATTCACCGAAGAGGAGAAGAATCTTTATAGGGATATCAGGAGAAAAACAGGAAAGATGAATGATTTTCCAAATACAGGGGACAGCTGAAAAGAAGTACGGAGGAGCTTTCACGGGATCAAACCCGTTTAACCGAAAGCTGAGAATGGAAATCCGTCAATACAATACTGCCTGAATGTAAGGAAGGATAAGGGACTCCCGAGAGTCCCTTGTTATCATGGTCTGTTTTTCCCTGCCCTGTTATTTTCCCTGAGTAGAAAGGCTATTGTTATTTTATTTGTACCCATGATCTTTGTGCAATTATACAGGTGGGGATAATTACTTTTTTACATACAAGCACGCTGTTATGAAGTGATGATACCTTCACTAGTCCAACGGCAATATATCCATCTGGCACAGTGTATCTGATATTTGCTTTAGTGGTAGCGTTAGAGGCAACCGTATACACAAACGGAGCATCAACTATTAATTTGAACCGTTTTGTATCATTAATCTCACTATATAACCCGGAATTTGGTGTCGAAAAAGATATTGTGTGCAATGTAATGGATATGCTATAATCCCGGTATGGGAAAACCAGAGAGCCAAGGCGGCTTACCCTCCGGACGAAAGAGAGGAGGGCGATGCCAATGTATGTTACATATCCGGATCTGATCCAGTTTTGTACCTTCATGGTAGCCCTTGTAAGTCTGATCTATCAGATTTTCAGGGGAAAATAGCCGCCAACTACTGCAATAGCTGACGGCTGGTGCTGAAAAGCATTATACGTTGATTGTTGAGGGTAGGCCGCTTCTCTGGCGTTCCCTTTTTATAGTTCAAATATAGCATATGGAGGAATAAGATTCAAGATTTTTCTGCAATGCATGATGACTTTGCCTTAAAATGTAGGGAGGGAGGAATCATCATGCTGGAAAAAGTATTAGAAAACAGCAGGACTGAGTGGGAATGCTGCAAAACTGGATCTTTTCATCAAAAGTAAGCTGGCAGTGAATAGACAGGGCGGTCAAGGTGGAAAAGGTGATCAGGAAGCCGTTTTCGGTCGGCGATATGGAGGAGATGAGGAGTCAGTGCAAGAGGATAAGAGATCGGGCGCTGATAGAATTTTTGTATTCCACAGGTGTTCGGATATCTGAAGCAGTAGCGCTTAATATTGGTGATATCGACATGGAGAGATTGGAACTGATTGTATTTGGAAAGGGAAGCAAAGAGAGAAAGACCTATCTTACAGAGGGGGCTAAGTTTCATCTCAGTAGATATTTCAGGGAGAGATGCTTAAGAGAACAGATCACATATGAAGAACTGAAAGACAGACCGTTATTTGTCAGTTCGGACAAAAATCACCGAAGGATGACGTACAACAAAGTACAGGATATGCTCCGAACACTGGGCAGAAGAGCCGGTGTAGAAATGGTGCATCCACACCGGTTCCGCCGAACAATTGCAACAGATTTGTTGAACCGGGGAATGCCTATAGAACAGGTAAGGGATTTTTTAGGATACGAAAAACTTGATACAACATTGATTTATTGTGCAGTCAGGGAAGAAGAAACAAACGATTTAATCAGTAAAGCTTTATAAAAAGCACTATCTAAACTTTTTAGTAGACCTTAAAATGAAAAAAGCCGCAAAAATCAAGGAGGAAACGTATACTGTCCACCGTTGCGTTCAACTTGCTTTCACAACTTATATCTCAATTCAATTTCGGTATCCGATAATTCATGTTAAACATTATTTTAAATACTTTTTTTATTAACAAGGTTTAGAAAGTATCGCTTGTCTCCCTGACTTATCTCCTTGTTTAATATCCGCTTAGCGTCTAAGCTGTAACCAAGCACTTAGTGAGGTATTTCACGAACTTAGTGCGACTGACTGATACGGTATGACACGATATACAGGCATTCCCAAAATTTCAAAAGAAATATGAATGCTTACTAAACTGAAAAATGTTAGAATAAAAGAAAAATATTTTACTCATATAGGAGTATTAAATCTTGTTATCTTCATGCAAACCTTCAAGGTTTACATAAGTAGTATTAGTTTTTTTATTGCGCGTATATGCGTATATAAGCATTTAAAATCAGATATTGGAAAACCATTCATTTTGTAGTAAATTAGTAGTTGTAAATTTTACTTATTTGTAAGAAGGGATAGAAAAATGAAAAGATTCTTTATATTATTTATGGTAGTGATCCTGTCAGCATTTGTACTGAGCGGGTGTGGCTCTGATCAGGATGCGGGGACAATAGCAGAGTTACAGGCTACGATATCCGATCTGCAAAATCAGGTTGGAGAATACTCTGCCCTGAAAACAGAACTGGATTCTGCGAATAATTCCATAGCAGAATTGCAGTCTCAAATGGATGTACTGACAGCAGAGAAAGAAGAAATGTCAACTAAATTGGAAATACTCTATAAAATAGAAGCTGTAGATGAGACCATGTTTACCATAGCAAATGTAGATATTTATGATGATCTGTATGGTGAGGCATTAGGCAGCGAACCAACAGGCAATATTCCTGCTGGACAGGAAATAAAAATCACAGGAAAAAGTATCGTAAATGATTGGTATGAAATAGAGATGGAAGGAAAGAAACAATATATAAGTGCGAAGTTAGTCTCCCGAACCAATACCCAACCCCAATCCAGTGGTGGAAGCAGTAGTTCCGGTGGCGGCGGAGGCAGTTCCACCCAACAGCCTAGCGGTGGTGGTCAACCCTCTGGCGGTGGTAACGGAGGCTCCAGTGGAGGCCAACCCTCTGGCAACGGAGACAGTGTGGGTTGGGGAGAAGAAGGTGGAATGTTCTCAGGTATGTTTGAAGAAGGTGGACTTGGAGATACAGATATACATTGGGATATAGAATAAACAACTAAGTTTTGACAGGGTTAGCATCAAGTTAACCCTGTTTTTGATCGCCCGTGGTGCCAAAGGTGTAGGCATTCGCCAATGCAGGGGCAGAGTGGAGCGGGAACGGAGCCGCCGGAATGCGGACGTCGTTAAACGCCAGCACGATTTGGCGATCTCTCCGAAGGGGAGCATATCAAAATACGGGCTTTTCCATACATTACAAAGAGCGCGAGACGGGACTCGAATTCAAGGAGTTTCCAAAAAGCCGCAAAAATCAAGGAGGAAACGTATACTGTCCACCGTTGCTTTCAACTTGCTTTCACAACTTATATCTCAATTCAATTTTGATATCCGATAATTCATGTTAAATAATATTTTAAATACTCTTTTTATTGACAAGGTTTAGAAAGTATCGCTTGTCGCCCTGACTTATTTCCTTGTTTGTAATCCGCTTAGCGTCTAAGCTGTCACCAAGCACTTAGTGAGGTATTTCACGAACTTAGTGCGACTGACTGATACGGTAT
>OFHA01001506.1_pt1 | contig 15922 bp, 17 predicted proteins | sample 1521891 | NCBI WGS metagenome assembly OFHA01 (sample SAMEA3504089, study PRJEB24116) | mouse gut metagenome | biome: mouse gut; feature: mouse-associated habitat; material: faeces | place: Denmark | collected 2011
CAGCTTGTCCCTCCCGGTGATAGGGTGATTGCCCCTCACCTGGTAGCCATCATGCCGGGATGATCGTCAGGGCGGTCAGCGGAAAAATTTGAAAAACTTTTTCCGAACGCCCTCAATGCTGTCATAGACTGCGGCCTTGGAGCAGCCGCACATCCGCCCAATCTCCGCATAGCTGTAATCGTACAGCGCATAGAGCAGAAACCGCTCCCGCTGGGTCTTGGTGCAGAGGGCCAGCACCGCCAGAATTTCATCCAGCGTTTCCTGCTGGCAGACCAATTCCTCCGGGGTGGCGCAGTAGGGCAGAACGCCCTGGGCGGCAATTATGTACTCGTCACACTCGCGACCGTCCCAGTGCCGCCGCTGTTCCCGGTCAAGGCTCCGCTCGGTGCGTTTGGCCAGCTCCCAGAACTCGTCAATGGTGGCAGCGTCCTCATAGGTCAGTTTGCGGCTGTATCTTTTGATGGTGATTTCCATCTTGTTGTCCTCCTGTTCAGATTTGGGGTAAGCGAAATCTGAACAGAAGGGGCGGACCTCGACACCGGGGCCAGATGGAGCGGCCCTCGGAAAAAACAAAAGCACCCGAACAGCACAAGGCTATTCGAGCGCTGGGGGTGACAGTATGGACAGACTGGAAACGACTATTTTCGCAAGCCTGGGTAATATTCGCCACCGTAGGGGGCAGGCTTTTTTTGACCGTAGTTTACACAATAAAGAGGACACGGCAATACCTCCTAACGGTTGCCGTGTCCTTTCAAAGCAAAAGAGCCGATAACCGCATTTTACATCTGCGTGTTATCGGCTCTGCGTCTGTGCGTCTGGCTCTGTGATAACTGAAACCTTAAATTTTTCTACATGAATGAGCGTTTCTTTCCGGCATTTGGGGCAGAACAGGGGGAAATTTATCAACTCCGTATCGGAACGCATTTTGATACGGGTCTTACTGCCGCACACAGGGCATAGCAGCCATTCAAAACTTTCCGCAGGAACATCACTTTTCATCGCTTTTGCCGCCCTTTTCCTGGTGCAGTACAACGCTGCTGACAAGGCCGATACCGCCCAGCACAGCGCACCATTTGGACGAGAACACAACACCCGCCGCCACCAGGCCAGCGCCGACAACGAAATTGCACACTGAGGCCGCTTTCAGCGTTTTCTTTTTGGGGTTGGGGAGCGATACAGAAACCCCCAGCTTTTCATTCAGCTTTTCGCAGGCACGATTGACTTCTTTTACCATTGTCTTACCTCCTAAAAATCAGTTGTATGCCGTGATTGGCTATGAGCAGCACACCGACACAAATTATGATCCATGCAAGCGTGTTCTTCTTTTTCCCTTTTCTCTTATTCAAGAGCAGGAAAAGCACCCCCACGACCGTAATGCAGATGCCGACAATCAGCGAAACGATTGAGATAAGCTGCATCGTTTCTGCACCAGGAACGGGGATAAAGCTGGGAATGGGAAAGTTCATGTAGCTGCCTCCTTTCTGTCAGTTGCTCAAATCAGAAGAAACCATTTTGTGGACGGTGATTGCGGAAAAGCCCGCGCCGATCACACCAAACACGATAGCCGCAATCGGAATGGACATCAGCCCTGCGCCGCTGCCCTGGGAATTGGAAACGATGGCGGCGATAGCAAAAGATGAAACGATGGTCGCAATCGTGGACTTCTTTATCATGCCGATGTAGAGTGGGAGCAGGCCCAGCAAAACAGACGACAATGCTGTGACAGCTTGTGTCATTAGATTTGCAGGGCTGACAGTGACAAAGGGGAAATATTTGCTTACAACGGACAAGCAGGTAAATTGAAAAACGCCGGACAGCACGTAAAACAGGAGCATGACGCCGCATATCAAAATGATTTTCACAGCAATCAATTTCCCGCGCTGGACAGGATAGGTAAAGAGTAGGTTTATCGTTTTGTTTCGGTATTCTTCCACGATAAATACCGAAATCAAGACCGCCTCCCAAACAATCAGCATAGCCCTCACAAGCATGGTTGCCAGCGTCAGCGTATCCAACTGCGCGGGTGGCAGGCCGGTCACAGCAACTCCACCGTCTGCGCTCAGGAGGGAGGAAGTAAACGCGCTCAACAAGGTAATCACAACATTTGCGGCCAGCAGGCTAATAAAATGCGATTTGAGCGAAACCCTTTTCAATTCCAGCTTAACAAGGTTTTGCATGGCTGCCACCTCCCCCCAGCAAACTCAAATAATAGGTTTCGAGGTTCATGCCCTTTTCCGCAATCTCCGTCATGGATATTTCCGCAAGCATGGAACCATGGTCTATGATGCCGATGGTGTCCGCGATTTTGGATAGCTCGTCCAGAATATGGCTGGATATGAAGATGCTTGTGTGATGCTCCCGGTTGATCTGCCGGAGTAGTTCCCGCACTTCCATCACGCCCTGGGGGTCTAATCCGTTGATTGGTTCGTCCAGAATGAGCAGTTCCGGCTTAGTCAGAAAAGCCCTCGCAAGGGCCAGCCGCTGTTTCATGCCCAGAGAAAATTTGCCTACGGCTTTATTGTCAGTCTCTGAAAGGCCCAGCATCGCCAGCATTTCCCCGATACGTTCATAGCCCGCGCCCATATACCCACAATGCAGTTCCAGATTTTCACGGGCACTCAAATGCTGATAGAAAACGGGGCTTTCAATGATGCTCCCAATCCGGGAGAAAACAGAGTGGTTTCCTTTTTCGACGCACTCCCCTAACAGGGTGATCGTTCCGGCATCGGGGGCCATGATGTGATAGAGCGTTTTCATCAGCGAGGTTTTCCCCGCGCCGTTTGCGCCTAAAAAGCCGTAAATCTCACCTTGTTTCACCCTCAAGGTTACATCATTCAAAATGACGCTGCCGTCAATGCTCTTGGATAGATGGCTGGTTTCAACTGCATAGGTCATGCCTGCGCCGCCTCCCCAGGCTGGTTCAGCCTCTTGAAAATCAGCGTGACCCGATGGGCAAGGCCCACAAGGGAATACTGTGAGCTGCCCAGATAGGGGAGCGTGAGGGATGAAGTCAATTCCCAGCCCTCTTTGCCCCAGCGGTTTAATTGGGCGGTCAGGGCATCCTGGGAACGCTCTACGTCCTTGCAGTCTACGGTGACAGTTTTGTACTCAAATGTTTCCATGAAATCTCCTTTACTCAAAGATACTGCCCACAAGAATATCCGCCATACGGTCAAACACAGCGAGATAATCACAGGTGACAGCAAGGGTTTCTTTTGCGTTGATGGTTGACAGCAATGCGCTTAAAATCCCATACGCCTGAGTTGCCTCCATTCTCAAAGCGAGGTTTGCGGCCTGAACAGCTTGCTTAAAAAATTCAAAGCTGTCAAACTTGATTTTTTGCATGGTTTCTTCCGGGAGCTTTGTCACGAAAGACTGAAAATCCGGGGTGTTGACGTTATACAAAAAGGGCTTGCTGTCATACTCCCGGAACAACTCTTTCATTGACTGTGCAAAGCCCTCCTTAGTCTGACTGCTCCTGTTGATGGCAAGGACTTTCTCAGTCAGTCGCTGTTGTATGCGCTCGATGGTTTCCGAAAATAGATCTTCCTTTGTGGGGTATAGCGTGTAGAATGTACCGATGGAGATGCCTGCATTGTCACATAGATTTTTGATGCTGGTTTTTTTGTAGCCGTGTGCAATCCAGCACTCCTCGCACAGTTCCCCCAGCCTCTCGCGGATGGCCTTTTTATCGGCATCTGAAAGAACAGGTTTTGATGGCATGGGTTCGTCCTCCTTTCTTGCGATTTCATATTGCGAATATTCACAAAATATATTCGCAACCAAATAATAACACTTCATTCTTACTTTTGTCAAGGGAAAACCCAATGTTTCATGAGAGAAGCAAAATTGTCAGCAGCTCCGCTCCATAGTTTTTGTGGTCTTGTCCATATTAGTGAAATGTTTTTTCCTCGTGAAAATGTTCGCTTTGTATCAATTAGCGACCAGTTCGATACCACCAATGGCATAACCAGCAGAGATAAATCTGCATACATCCAATCCAGAACGCGTATACCGCTCATCAACTTATTCAATGAGCAGGTATCCATTGAAACAAAAATGAAAGTTGAGGTTGTTTTAGACATGAAAGCACAGCATGGTGAGTTTATTGGGCCAAGAGCCCCGTTTGGTTATCAGAAATCTAAAGAGAATCCCAGCCAGCTTGTTCCTGACCCGGTGGCCGCTGTTATCGTTCGGAAGATTTTTGAGATGGCGGCACGCGGTACTGGTGTGACTGGTATCGTCCGGCATTTAAATGAGCGAAGCCTCCCTACACCGATTCAGTACGCCAGGGCCCACGGCCCAGACGGGAACTTTGATGATGGCAATGGCTGTTGGAACAGCAGGTCAGTGAAATACATCCTTACCAATCGTACATACACGGGGATGCTGGTACAAGGGAAAGAAAAGCGGGCGGTGAAGGCCACCCATGAGCCGCTAGTCGATTCAGGTACGTTCGATGCCATTCAAAAGGCATTTCAAGCCAGAGCATACAATGTGGTTCCACAGAGGCAGTCAGCAGACAATATTCTAAAAAGCAAGGTGATCTGTGGGTGCTGCGGTGGAAAGATGCAGCGCAAGCGTGGCACCGGCCACGCCGATTGGCACTTTTTTACCTGCATCACCAAAAATCGTTTGGGGGCTGATAAATGTACCGGGTTGTATGCCCGAGAGGAAGATGTTCTCAGCGCCATCTATCGCCAGTTGAAAGACTATGTGAATGAGCACTATATCACAAATTCAGCATATAAGCAGCAGATTCAAGAGTACACGGAGCTAATCACTGATCTTGCAAAGCGTAAAACAACAGCTTGGATCAATGCAATGGAACACTATGAACAGTATGTGCAGGGAGAAATCAGTAAAGAAAAATTCCGCGTAGTACAAGATATTGCAAATCAGGCAAAAGAGGCTCTCATTCAGGTGACAGAGAGCAAGACCGACTATGAAAAGCAATACGCCAAGTTCCGCAAGCTTCTTTCTGCCAGCAGTAAGGATATTCCGCTCAGCGAGATTATGGACTGTATTGATAAGATCGTAGTAGACGGTGGTGGAAAAATTGTGGTAAAATGGAGTTGCCCTTGAATTGAGACCATTAGAAAACGAGTGAAAATCTTTGGCAACTACAATCCTGGTAGTTTAATGCTACAGATGCAGAGGTGAACATATGTGGTACGTTGATGACTTCATCACCGAAACACTATATAGGCTTCCAAGCGAGTGCGCTTACTTAGATTATAAAGAAATTCCTTATCTAAAAGATCATTATCATGATTTGATTAAAGATGTTATTGCAATGCTTAATTCCGAGGAAGGAATTGGATACAACAAAGCAATTATCTTTGGCGTTTCTGATAATATTCTACGTGATTTGAGAGGAATTGATTCTTTTTTAGCCAATACGCCAGAGAAATTTGATGATGCATCATATCAAACAGTTTTTGACCGGGTTACACCACGGCCCCATATTACCGTAGGAACTGTAACATATCAAGGAAGAACGTTCGGATATGTATTTATGGATGCCAACATGAACCGCGAATGGATTTATGAAGTGAAGGAAACTTATATTGCAAAATCTTTACCAACTAAATCTGGCGTTTTTATAGGGCAAGCGTTTACAAGGCGAGGAAGCAAAAATTATGTGATGATGCAACAGGATCGAGATCATCTAAAAGAGGTTTGCGGAGTACCTCCATCTATAAGATTGAATCAAAATTGGTACAATAACTTTACAAGTGAACTTGATCCTATTCTAATTGCAGCTATAATTGGTTGCTGGAATGAGAATAACAGAAATGATTGCACCTTGGTTGAACTGTTCTCTGACGTACCGTATAGTAGTTGGATTCAGTCCATACGAAAACTGTACGAAAATAGAAATCCCGCGATCGCATTTAGCAATAATATTTGGAGTATTAAGAATCCAGAAGCAATTTTAGAGGCATTCGGCATCCAGCTATATGATAGCCACATTGCCAAAATCAGACTGCTTGCGGAACGGGTATTTTCAGATTACGATACAAAGTATGACTTAAAATCAGATGATCGCTTTGCGGCGTCTGTTTATCACAAGGCATCTCAATATTCCCCATCAATCCGGCATAGCCTCAGTAGATTTCTTGCTATTGCTGGAAACTTTCCAGAGAGATTTCCATCATGCACATTATGGAAACTGAAGCAGTTGATTGATGATGTGGTTAGAAAAGTAATTACGTCTTCTGATTGGCGGATTATAGCGACAATGGAGAACAATTTTCAGTTTCTTGCTGAGGCAAGCCCATTGTGTTTTGCAAAATCTGTCCAGGAAGCTATTATTTTGGAGGATAGCGGTCTGTGTGCCTATTTGTCGGAATCTGAAAAATTATTTGGCAAACGGTTTTATGGTTCCTTGTTGGTTTATGCCCTTACACTGATTGCTTGTAAGCAAGAATTCTTTTCCCCTGCGTGTGTTTCTGCTTTCTGTGTTCTAAAAGCGCGCCCTGAACATCTGGAGGCATTAACATCTGTATTTCTGCCATGGGCTCCCAAAACAGAGGCTCCTTTTCCGCAACGTATTTCAATAATCAAGCAGTTTTTTGAAGAGGATGATGATTTGGCATGGAAGTTCTTGTGTACACTTCTGCCAGGACAAACAACGGCTTGTGGAGCATTTGAGAAACCTAAATATTTGACTTGCAAGATTGAAGAACAACATTCAGTCTCAGATACTTACTGGGAAGAATCAGATACTTATTTGAAACTTGCGATTGAAAAAGGAGCCAGGCACAAAGAACGGCTTCTGACATTACTGGGGTTCCTTGATAAAGCTTCGGAAGATATATTTTACAAGATACTGTCCGCAATCGAGACAGTCTGTTTGAACAGTATAGATGATGAGAGATACGTTTTTTGGAACAAACTTCTGAACCTTTTTTGCAAACACAAACAATTTCCCAATGCAGATTGGACAATGCCAGAAGAGACCCTAGATGCAATTGCGTCATTGGCAGAGAGGATTGCGCCGAAAGATCGGCGAGTAAAAATTCGTCGACTGTTTCAAAATGAGACACATGATATTCTGCCAGAGAAGTATAATTCGTATGTTGATAGGGATGCAGAATTGTCGGCTTTACGCTTAGAAGAGTTAGACTGGTCCTATCAAGCTTATGGATTGGAAGCACTTGTTTGTTGTATTGATTCATTTGATTCGGTGCGGTCGGTTGGTTCCCTTTTAGCAAGATTGGACTTTACAGATGAATGTGATAACAACATCTATAAATGGTTAGCTTCGTCACATGACAAGCACAAAGCCCTCGCAAAAGAATATCTGCAGGAGAGATTTCGTATTTGTGGAATTCCTTGGCTCAAAATGCAGTTGGAGGGACATAGTCAGGAAGAAATCGCTATGGTTTTGGGGGCGATTCCTCTTACATTAGAAAGCATGTGTTTGGCAGAACAACTCCTGACCGACCAACTCAGTGAGTACTGGAAGCAGGTTCCCGTATGGGGACTGGAAAATACCGCAAAAGCAGACTATATAATTCAAAGACTTTTACAGTATGAAAGACCGTCAGATGCATTGGAACTGATTAGTTCTATGCACTATGCAGGACATTTTCTTGCTGGAGAAACTATTTTTGAAACATTGAAATCTCTTGCTGCTGTACAACATAACGACATTGTTCAGCACGATGCTTATACAGTTGTCAGCTTGATTGAATGGCTTCAAGGAAACTGGGACGATGAAAGAGTAACACTGCTCGAATGGTGGTATTTCAAATTGTTTCAATCTTACGGTTCAAAAGGTCCAAAGAGATTGTATATGACTCTGGCAAATAATCCAGATTTCTTTATGGAAATGCTTTGCCATGCATTTAAAGGCCGCCATGATGCAAAAAGAGAAATCAGTGATGAAGAATCCAAAATGGGAGAGCATTCGTTTAATGTATTACATCGTTGGAATATTGTTCCTGGAACAAACGAAGATGGCACAATTGATTCTGATAGACTGCACACATGGTTTTTAGCTGTAAAAACAGCTAGCCAGGAGAAAGATCGGTATGAGGTTGCAATGCAACTCATTGGTGCCGCATTTTTCCACAGCCCACCAGATCCAGATGGATTGTTCATTCACCATTCAGTCGCTGAACTCTTACATAAAGAAGGAGATGACCTTAGAGAAGGGTATTATAATGAGGCTATCAATTCAAGAGGTGCACATTTTGTTGACCCATCTGGTGCCCCAGAGTTTGCATTAGAAAGGAAATATAATGAGTATGCTATAGAAGTCGATACATTAGGGCTATTTCGATTTGCAGAAAAATTGCGTCTATTAGCAAGGCTCTATCATAGCGAAGCACTACATAATATTGAGGACAATAGAAAATTACAAGAGCTGCGAAGTGCAGATTGATTTTGTGTAGAAAAATTTGTGTCTTGGGCTTGACATTTGGGTGACGCAGGCCGTGGAAGGGTATATTCTCGGTGATTCCAGCCTTTTTCAGAAGGTTTTTGTGCAGCCGACCGATGCAGTCCGGGCCGTAGAGATTCCCAGTTACCGGGGAGGGGAACATGATAGGGTTGCCGGGGTGTTTGGCGTGTTCCTGGATCAGCAGGTCGATGGTCTCCTGCGGCAGATAGATCGTCCGCACCGAGTTGGCGGTCTTGGGCTGGGTCACCTTCACCTCGCCGTTGATTCGTCCTGCGGATTTGGAGATGCTCAGGGTCTGAGTTTCCAGGTCAAGGTCATCCCAGAGGAGGGCCACCAGCTCACCCCGGCGGATGCCCGTGGTCAGTTCCAGGTAGAACATGGGGAGGACTCCGTGTTCCTCCGCTGCAGCGAGGTAGGCGCTGATCTTCTCCGCCGGAAGGGTCTGCATCTCCTTCTTCTCCTTGGGCGGGAGCTTGCATCCTGCGGCAGGGTTGTACGGGATGAGCCGTTCCTGCACCGCTTGATCCAGGCATTGCCGGAGCATGGCGTGGAGGCCGCGGATGGTCTTGTTGCTGAGGCTCAGGTCCTTCATGCCCTCGTACCGCTTGACCCGGCCTTTGGTCTTGGCCTTGTTGTAGAACTTCTGGATATCCAGTGTGGTGAGCTTGCTGAGTTTGATTTTGCCGATGTTGGGCACGATGTGCTTGTCGATGTAGTTCTTGTAGTAGGCGGCGGTGGTCTCCCGGATAGAGGGCTTGGCGTAGTTCTCGAACCAGGTTTCCACCCATTGGCCTACCGTAAATTGGCCCGTTTTGCTGGCATCGATTTTTCCCGCCAGCTCCAATGCCGCAGACAGTTTTTCTTTGCATTCTTTCTGGGTTTTTGCCAGGACGTTTTTGTAGATGGCTTTGCCTGTTTCCGGGTCGTGGCCTGCTGTGTAGCGGCCCTCCCAGCGGCCGTCCTTGCGCTTGCGAATATTGCCCTCGCCGTTGGCGCGCTTCTTAGACATCTGGATCAGCTCCTTTCTGGAAACGGGCGGCCTGTTCCTGCTCATAGGAATAGCTGCTGTCGGTACTGAGTTCCGTTGCAATTCCCCAGGCCAGACGGAAGCCTGCGATGAAGCTCGTCAGAGCCATTTCCTCCTGCGCCATAGTGTGGGTATCTACTAATCGGAGGAGCCTCTTTTTCCCTTGCTTATCCAGCAGGGCAGAAACTTCCTGACGCATGGCTATGAGCTGCTGTCGCTGCGCTTGACTTGGTTTGGAGTTGAACCGATCTTCCAATGCCCTCATGTAGTCGTACATGGTGAATCCCTCCTTCGTAGCGACACACCATACCACACTCCGGCGGGAATATCCACCTCAAACAGCGAGAGTTATCAGCTCAGACATATATTTATTTTCGATTGGGTTGACAGCCCTTCTCTTTGTAGACAGCGGTGCAATCCGCAATCTCTCATCGTAGACTCTCAAAACGGAATTTTTAACGCGGATGGTTTTGGCTCAGCGAGCTCCTTTCTTGTTTACTGCGGCGCAAATTCTGCGTGGCGCGCCTCTTTCTGTACTGCACTTTTTCTCCCCTTTAGGGGCAGGGGGTGCCGGGGCATAGCCCCGGCGAGTGCGGGCGGCGTATAGCCGGACGCGATGCTTGCCCCACCAAAAGGGTGGGCTTCCGCCCCAACGGGGCGTTTCTGCGTTGCCCTCACTTACTGCTCCTACCACATTTTTTGCGCACAACGTGTTTGTCCGCACTGCGGGCAGACGTGGACTCAGTTTATCCCGCACGAAAATCGAACGCTCTGCTTTGCCCTTGCCTGGGCATTTTACCGAAGCAAAATCGGGTACCGTCGGGGCAAAAAATGCGCCGGGAGGTTGGGTACACTTGCCCAGCCTCTCGGCGTTTCTGTCTGCGTAGACGCTTCCGTTTTTGGGGAGAAAACCGCTCCCCATCACAATCGCCCACAAAGGGGCCAACACCGCGTTTTTCCTCTCGGAGGTGTACGGATGCCACCCGCCCCGCAGGAGGGCCACACAAGCCCTCACAAGGGCTGACACGGGGTTCTACATTTTTGGGTTGCAGAGTTCAACTCAGATGGGCGGTCATTGGCGGAGGATGCCCTGAAGAACATCTGCTGTCGACACTAAGATTTTCTGAACTTTTCCAAAGCGTCCTCATTTTTTGGGGGATCTCCCTTCCTTAAACAGCCCCCCAGCGACCGTCTTTGTGTATACAGATATTGCCTTCCCCGCTGGCGTGCTTTTTTGCCATGTGGATTCGTTTCTCTCTTAAAAACAGGTGAGTTGCTCATGCTCGTACTGCCATGCAGATTTTTCCGGCGTTCTCTGCCGCCGCGCTCCAGGCACGATATAACCGGGGCCGGCCGTCTCAGCAGACAGCCGGCCCCGGCTTGGTCGGGACGGTTCAGTTGTAAGCCCGGTACAGGAAGGCCGCGATCTCGCCCCGGCTGCAAACCTTGCCGGGCTGGAAATCGTTGTTGCCGAAGCCCTCGGTCACACCATTGGCCACGCCCCAGTTTACCGCCGCGGCGTAGGACGCGTTGGCGGGTACGTCCACGAAGGAGCTGGCGGGGGCAGACTGCTTGCCGAACACCTGCCAGATATACACCATGGCACTGGAACGGGTGCAGGAGCCCTTGGGGTCAAAGGACCCGTCGATCATGCCCTCCCCGTAGGCCCAGTCCACCGCGCCCTGGTAGTAGGACTGCACCGTAAAGGGGGATTTGGCCTTGGCGTCAGGCGTATTGGCGGCCCGCCAGAGGAAGGTGAGGATCTGGGCGTTGGTGCAGGGATCATCGGTGCCAAATTTGCCATTTCCGTAGCCCTCGGCAATGCCGTTCGCCTCCGCCCAGCTCACCTCTGCGGCGAACCAGCGGGGCACGTCGGTGAAGCTGGAGGCGGGCGGGACAGCCTCCTCCTCCACGGTGAAGCTAACGGACACAGAGGCGGAGGTCTTGCCATCGGTGGTCTTCACGGTAATGGTCTCGCTGTAAGTCCCCGCTTTCAGGCCGGCCTTGGGGCGGACGGTGAAGGTGGCGGAGGCGCCGGCGTTGAGGGAAGTCATGCTCAGACTGCCCAGCTCAAAACTGATGGCGGAGGGCTGGGTCAGGGTGAAGAAAGCGTTGCCGGTGTTCTTCACCGTCACCGTCTTGGCGGCGGGCTGGGCGTAGCCCTCCTTCACACTGTCGAAGCTCACCTCGCCGGGGGAGACGGTCAGATCGACCTTGCCCTCGATCCAGTGGGGGTACAGCATATGGTTGGAGCTATTGGTCACGATGGTGGAGGCGTCCACCTTGCTGCCGCCGGTGAGGGAGGTGTACCAGCCGTCGAAGCTGTAGCCGTAACGGGTGGGGGTGGGCAGTTCACCATAGGGGGCGCCCACGTTGATCTTCTTATTTTGAGAGGCACTGACACCATAGAAGGCCACTATCACCTGCTTGGTCGATATGATATCGCCGTCCGTACAGTGCACCACAGGCTCTCCGAGAACCTTTCGGAGATCCGGATTGGCGTTATTCAACTCCAGCCACTGGGCCTGTGTGCCTTTATATGTAATATTTGGTATATTTGATACATATCCCCAGCCAAAGACTTGACTGCTGATGCTGGTCACACTGTCGGGAATGGTGATGTTCTGACATTTGATAAGCCCTCTAAACGCATCCTGAGCAATTCTGGTCACACCATCCGGAATATCGACGCCGGTCAGGGATTGACATCCATCGAACAGACCTTTTGCAATGGTTTTGATCCCATCACCAAGCTTTACATCAGTCAGATCCCGACACCTGTAGAACACAGATTCTTCAAGACTGGTCACGCTGTCAGGGATGGTGATGCTGGTCAGACCCGACTTGGTAAATGCCTGATATTTAATGGTAGTGACACTGTCGGGAATGGTCACATTGCGCAGGCTTGCACAGTCGGCAAAGGCGTCGACCCCAATTGTACGCAAACTATCAGGAAGGGTGACGCTGGTCAGTTCAGTACAGCCGGAAAACACACTAGCGCGAATTTCCGTGACACCGCAGGGGATGGTCACGCTGATTAGGCCGCTCCCATAAAACGCAGCGCCTCCGATGCTGGTCACACTGTCGGGAATGGTCACATTGCGCAGGCTTTTGCAGCTGTCAAACGCACCGAATCCGATCTCGGTCACGCCGTCAGGAATGACCACATTGCCGCCGGGGCCGTTGTACTCTTTCAGCACGCCGTTTACGATCACAAAGTCGGAGGTGCCGGGCGTTTCGGGCTCAGGCCCAGGCTCGGTTGCGGTTTCGCCGGACTCGGTGGCGTCCGGGGTCTCGCCGCCCCCTTCCGCCGCGAAGGGCGTGCTCTCCTCGTCATAGGCGCCATTGCGCACAAGGCTGATGTTCTCCAGCAGCTCCTCCACGGAATCCGGAACAGCGAAGGCGGGAATGGACAGGCTCAGGCACAGCACCAGAGCCAGCAGCAGAGCGGGCAGACGCTGGCCCCACATTGTTTTTTTCATCGTTTTTCCTTCCTTCCTTTTTCTGCGCTTCGCGCAGTATGTCATGCCCCAATCATACCAAAACATGGAGGGGAAAACAATTAACTGGCTGCATAGGGTTTCGGGCTTTTCCGTTTCCGGGCAGGCAAGGATCCGGTGCGCTCAGGACAGGGTCTTTTCATTCTCGGCGAACAGGGCCTCGTTGATCTCCCTGAGTGTGTGACGGTGGATCAGCCCGTGGCTGATAACGGCATCCCGCCTCAGCTTGGGGTAGAGCTGGGCGTATCCCGCCTGCCGGAGCACCTGCTGCGCCTCCTCCAGGGACGCGCCCAGCCCCACGCACAGCGACAACAGCCGGTCCCGGGAGGGATTGCGCCGCCCGGAAAATACCTGGTGAAGATAGACCTCGCTCATGCCCGACCTGCGGGCAATCTCCGCCTTGGACAGCCCGCAGCGTATGCGCAGGGCCTCCAGCAGGTCCAAAATGCCCGGCTCCACAAAAATGGACTGGTTATCGCTGAGATATGCTTTGATATTTGGCTGCTCCATCAGCTCCTGCTGGAGCTCGCCGGTGGTTTTGTCCGCCATGTCCGCGCCTCCTCTTTACTTTCCGGATGAAATCGTGTATACTTACTTTACTAAAACGGCGCGGATAATACAATATGCCGGCTGCATAGGGTTGTGGATTTTTTTGATATGGCAGGAGGGTGGCCGCGTTGTATACCTGGCTGGAGCAAGTCCTGGAGGAAGAATATGAGCAGTGCCGCCTGCTGAAGGAGAACCCCCGGGGCGGCGTTTTCCTGATCCGGCACAAAAGCTCGGGGAAGCGGTTCATCCTCCGCCGGTTCACAGGGAATGGAGAGGTTTACAAAAAGCTGCTGGGCTATTCCTGCCCCAACCTGCCCCTCATTATGGAGGCGGCGGAACGGAACGGGGAGAATCTGGTGGTGGAGGAGTTCGTTGAAGGGGATAATCTGGGTTTTCTGCTGAAGGGGGCGTTGTTTACCCCCAGGGAAACGCAGGATATCGTGAAGCAGCTGTGCATGGCCCTGTGGGTGCTCCACTCCATGGCGGCGGTCCACCGGGATGTCAAGCCGGAAAACGTCATCCTCCGGGGGAACGAGGCGGTGCTCATCGATTTTGACGCCGCCCGGCTCCACAAGCCGGGGGCGGAGATAGACACCCAGGTGCTGGGCACCACCGGCTTTGCCGCCCCGGAGCAGTATGGGCTGTCCCAGTCCGACGCGCGGACGGATATCTATTCCCTGGGGGTGCTCATCAACGTGATGCTCACCGGGGAGCACCCCGCCAAGCGGCTGGCGGAGGGGCATCTGGGCCGGGTGGTTCAACGCTGCACCCAGGTGCCCCCCCAGAAGCGGTATAAAGATGTTTTGCGTTTGATGGAGGCGGTTTGATATGAAGTCCTGCCCTCACTGCGGACGCTCCCTCCCTGAGGAGGCGTCATTCTGTCCCTGCTGTGCGCAGACCGTCAACGTCCGGAAAGGGGTTTGTCCTCCCCGGTATATACCGGGGAGGGTGCTGTACAGCACCCTCATTGTCTTTGCCGCCGCCGCGGTTCTTGTGCTCCTGGCGTTTGGGACCCGCAGCCGTCCCAAGGTCTATGACAACGGCAACGCCGAGGTGATTTACACCAGCCAAGGGACAGCCTACCAGCTGTGCGTTGCCTGGGCCGATGCCCCCTTTCAGCCCGCGCACCAGCGTTATGCCAATGGGCCGGCAGATGAGGTATACCGCTACACCGTCCTGCTCTATGCCAATCTGGCGGGCAGTGAAACCTATGCCGACGAGGCGTTTTTGGAGCTGGTGGACCATATGACCGCCGAGGTCAACGGGCTGGACGAGGAGCTGCAAATGACCTGCGAGCAGCCTGTGCGCGACACGGACTATGTTCCCAACAGTGCCGCCATCGTCTATGTGGATTATGTCGCCACCACCACTGGCGAGCATACGGCGGAGCTGACCATCTCACTGCATATGAAGAACGGCGACGTTATCCGGCTCCACCAAATGCAGATGGTGGAGATTTACGGGACCCATGACTATACCGTCGAGGATGCGCCCATGGACACCGTTCAGGATCTGGAGGCCCTGCTGAAGCATATCGAGGAGACGGTGGATCAAAAGGAGCAGGTGAACATCCACCTCCCGCCTGTGACCTATACGGAGAAGCTGGTTTTGGATGGGCGGCCTGTTAATCTCACCGGCAGCAGGGACGAGTCGGGGAACCGAACCACCTTTACTGATACAGTCCAGGTGGACACGCAGTCAGGCACCGTCTGGTTCTTTGAGGATATCGACTTTATGGGCCAGGGAAGTGGCACCGGCCTGTCCGCCTCCGCCCGGGTGTACCTGACGGACTGCCGCTTCGCCGGATGGGACACCGGGGTGCTGGCCCATACCAATTCCTGGGTGGTGGCCCACGAATCCATTTTCGAGAACAACGGCGTGGGCTTCCATGTCAACGCCGAAAACGGAAGCCCATCCGACAGCCGGTTTTTGGACGATGTTTTCCGCGGCAACGGCACCGCCGTGCTGCTGGAGCAGGTTCCCAATCAGGTGCCGCTGAAATTCTCCGGCAGCCAATTTGAGAGCAACGGCCAGGACATCGATAACCGCTGCGGGCAGAAGCTGGAACTGGAGGGGGCCGTGTTCAAGTGAGGCGCGGGTGACGGTTTTGGTTCAGACCCAAATGGTGACCCAGACTGTGGGGGGAGCGGATAGAGGGATTGGAGCGGAGATACTTGGGAAGTACTTTCTGCTGGAACAAACGGAACAAAACGGGGCGGAGCGCACCCCCTGACTTTTCAGCCGAATCTTCGGGTCCAAGAGGCCCCGGGTTCGAATCCCGGCACTCCGACCACCGGCCCTCGGGTTTCTTTGGGAATCCGAGGGTTTTCTCTTGCTTTCCATCACTTTTTTGGCGAATTGAATTTTTGGAGATTTGGTTTGACCCAAACAAGACCCATACGGGAAAAATTCCAGGGAGTACCGGGCTGGTTG
>OFHA01001510.1_pt1 | contig 15884 bp, 18 predicted proteins | sample 1521891 | NCBI WGS metagenome assembly OFHA01 (sample SAMEA3504089, study PRJEB24116) | mouse gut metagenome | biome: mouse gut; feature: mouse-associated habitat; material: faeces | place: Denmark | collected 2011
CGGTAAAGTGAATGCCTGCCATAGGAATATCCGCCACTGACAGCATTAAAGCCCCTCCCGGAAAACAGCACTGGGTCCATATATACTCTTTGGGAAACGACCGCCCCCTGTCCCCTTCCCAATATCCCCAGGCATCCCGGAAAGAATAATTTTGCCCATTGATACATATACTTCCCCTAACCGGATGCTTCATGCTCCATACGCTATGGCGGCATTCCATAAATGGCACCAGCGCGAACGACCCCATAATATCATATTTCAACGGAAAAAGAGGGCCAAAATCCAGTTTCCCTTTAATGGTTAGCTGCGGTGTGTGGATTGCCAGATAAATGCCTTTTTCACCAAACCGGTTATCCCCGATGGAAATACCCCCCTTTGTCTGTTGGAATGAACCTGCCGGGAACATAACTGTCCAGGCATCACTGTCTGTGATAACCTGGACAGAACAAGTACGTTTCTTCCTTGTGCTATGAATGGCAGGTATTACCGCTAAGGTCTGTGTATCAGATTGGCATTTCAGATACCAGCCATAAAAGTAATTATACATATGCTTATCTCCATAAAAAATAAAGCTTATTTTTCCACAGATCAGCCTTATTTATTCATCCATCCAAGGAATTGGCCGTCCTTTTGCCACGGCTGTCCCACAAAGGCTTTTTTACTTTCCAATGCCCACTTTTAAGAGTATAATAAAAAAAACCGGGAGTTCTTTGAGGTTTTTGATGTTATCTATTCTTCTTTAACTTTTATGCATATCAAGGAAAAGCAGAAAGCCATAAACAAAGTGGCGGCCCTGCCAAAAGACGATGGCAAGTTCACTTTGACAATAGATAAAAACCAAGACGGGTTTATTGATACTGAAACAAAAAAATCACAGTATTCCCAAATACGCCTGGAGAAATAAAATCTTATGCCGCAAAAATTCTACAAAGATACATTCGGGTTAGACATCTCTCACTGAATCTTATGCAGAAACACCTTCCAAGCTTGATAAAGTTTTGCAGGTGTTTCTCCGCTATTATGTATGTAAGCCCGCAAGGCAGAGATCCTGCCCTGCGGTATTTTTCCATGTTTAAGCTTGCCTGTTGGAAGTTGATTGGTGCCTTGGTTTTTCTTCCCCTCAATTAATAGCCACGCCAAAATATATTGGATTCCGGATAAATAAAATGCAGTATAAGTGAAATTATCACAACCAAACATAAAAAGATACAACTGCCCACTATAAACCACTTTATCCCTTTTATAGCGTACTTCAATGTTTTATTTTGGAAAACCGAATCCATATCCTGGGAAACCCGATATATGGAATCTATTTTCTCATTTGTAAACGAAGATTCCCTCACCTCCTGCACATCAACGTCTTTCACAAGTTCATCCAAAGCCATATCAAAGAAATCACTCAGCATTACTAATCTGGTAAAGTCTGGATATGATTGTCCTGTCTCCCATTTTGAAACTGTCTGTCTTGATACCTGCATTTCCATTCCCAATTCCTCTTGGGAAAGTCCCTTTTCTTTTCTTAATTTTAAAAGTTTTTCATTAAATTTCATTTCATGCTGCCTCCTTTTTTTCAGCCTACAACAAAATTTATTTAGCTTCAAGCAATTGAGTTTGTCAATTTGTCAATAATAGCACACATTTCACAAGTCCCTGAATTTTAACATTGTGTTAACGGCCTATAACATGCCTTACATACATCCCGCTTTTCTTTTATTTGCAATTTAAACATTGTATTTAATTGTGCATTTTACCGCTGGCTTGTTTGTAACAGTTGCCCGCTGGCTTGGCCCGTTGCAACACGCAAAAAAGCCGCTTACCCTTAAAATCCATAAGAATAAGCGTCTTCATGGTGATGTGCCTAAGGCCATGTTATATTAGTTTGCAAATAACCTTCCTGCCCATAAGGATTTTTACTTTATGTACCTTCGCCTGCCCGCATCCTGTCCATTGCAGGCCCAAACCATTCGGAGGGCATATGAGATTGATGCAGGCCGGATTCCCGAAATCCAATAACCAGTTAAGCGCATCATTTGTCCTATTAATCCTCCTGTAATCTGCAGGAAATTTCTTTACATCCGCAATAGATAGACATTTTTCCCCTACTTTTTATTTCCCAGTTCCATCAACTTCAGGTAATGGGGGATATCCTCTGTTACAGGATGTATCCTAAAAGGAGCACCGCAGCATCCGCAATGCCATTTTTCTTCCTGTCCAAACACATATTTTACTCCGAACCTACAGGTGCCGTTCCTGCGGTTCTGGCACCCGGTATCACTGCAGCGGAACATCTCCGCTATCCTTTCGGGACATTCACCTAAATAATCCAGGCATTTCTGGGCATTCCGGATTCGCAGTTCCAGATACAAATTTCCCATATCAGAGGCCAGTGCATAATCATAGGCTGAGGATTTTCTGCAAAAATACCGGACAGAAGGGCCCTCATTTGCATCTCCCTTCCTCCTTACAGCTCCATACCCCGTGAGGATTTCATCCAAAGCCCCCACCACCTCCCGGTCCGCCTTATCGTGCATTTTATCAGCCACATAATCACAGCCCCCTGCAACATTGCATGTATGCAAATCCTCAGCCAATATTTTATGATTCCAGCCAATAAACGCATTGCTGAACGCTGCCATATTGGAATAATAATTCTTTACATCTTTGAGCTGTGTATTTTTTACCTTTTGGGCAACGGCAAAAAGGACTGCCAAAACATTCCGGTTATCAGGATAATCAATTTCCAGATAATTTCCCGAGGACAATTGATACTTTTTTATGCCGCCAAATACAAAGCCATAATCACACAAAGCTTCTAACAGGAAATTCGTCCTTTTGGCCTTATTTATTTTTCTGACCTGCGCCGTATCTGCCAAAAACACAGTTCCCTGAAAGCTGCCGCACGCAAACAGCCAAAACAGGAAGTAAAACAACTGCCAGGGCGCGCTCCTTACCGCTCTTGCCTGACTGGAAAAATAATCATATTCCTCCGCCTGATATAACGGCAAACCGAATTTTTGCGGGGTGTCCGCCATATCAGTATACATCTGGTAAAATAGTTCTCCTATCTCCCGGAACGCACTCTCAAACGCCCCATAAGAAATCCCTTGTAAAAAATCAGGATGTATTTCCAATTTTTCCGGGATGTCAACCAATTCATTGCGGCGTATCAAAGCCCATTTGCTAATCAAAAGTTCTTCCTTGTTCGCAATTGTTAAATTAAGCCCTTGTGCATGACCCATCTTACTGCCTCGCGTTAATAATGCTTGATTGTTCCTGCCCACGGATTCTTATGGGTACATATATATCCATTTGGCCATAACTTAACGCATTTTTAATCTCATCTGTGAGATTAACCATATGCCCCATCATCCTGCGCCCCTTTCGTTCGTCAAGTTCAAATCCACTGTTTTCGATCCACTTTAAAATGCCTGAATAAACTCTGCCGCCCATATCCAGACAGCCCTCATATCTTCCTCAAACCAGAGAAAATCCGGAGCGCAGTCTCTTCATCTATATCTTTCCTTTGCCTCCACCTCGCTGGCGGTGCCCCTTCCCCAACAGCCATATGCGTAGTGATACGCAATTTCTAAACTTCTTAAACTCTTTGGTCCTCTTGCCTCATCGCCCTATGGCCTATCTATAAGATACATATTCTTCCAAATTGCGCCTCTTTAAGTGATCTTTGGAAGGTTCCGCATCCGAATAGCCCATAATTAAGATGGCAACTGGTTCCACATTGTCAGGCAGCCCAAACTCAACCCGAACTGCTTCCGGGATGAAATACATGATCCACGTAGAACCGATGCCTAAATCCGACGCCTCCAGCATCATGTGTGTGGCGACAATACTTGCGTCGATATCGCCACTGTGTTTATGGTCATAACCACGCTCCCAGCATTTTTCCTTATCATAACAAACAATAAATGCCAGCGGTGCATTATAATGGCACTCGGTACATTTTTTTAATGTTTCAAGTCCCTGCGGGGAGTGAACTACGATGACTTTCTGCGGCTGGTTATTATGGGCGGTGGGCGCGGCATTTCCCGCCATGAGAATCTGATCTATTATTGCCTTTGGAATAGGTATCTGCCTGAAATTACGCACAGAATACCGTTTTACTGCTAATTCCTGAAAATTCATTTATAAATCTCTCCTTTCCTTACCCTTTCAAAGTGTACTGTTTGCCACGAAGGCCTCATATGCCCTGATCCCCCTGTCCCTCATATTAAAATCGCAAATACCGCTATTGATTAACCGAATGGGATAAAACATAGCCTCAGCAATTGATATTCTATAGTCATCCATGAACATCTCATAGGAATATCCTTTCACATTCTGGCATAAGCACTGGTAATAATGTTCAAGAAGCGGTTTTGAACGCTCTTTATCCGGCTCAATATGGAGAGCCATGAGCATTGCCAGGTCTTCCGTACATAGCCCCGCACGGACAGCTTCCTAGGTTCTGGCTTTGGAATCGGGATAGAAAGCCCTAAAGCTTCCAGGGATTCAAATACATTTTCCAAAGTATGTATCCAAAAATCATCATCTAATCTGGCAGGGGCAATACCAGACACTTTACGTCACGCCGAATTTAAATCATTCATCCAAAATCACGAAGCAATTATATATCTGTTAGCCCATTTCAATCAAAAAAATTTAACTATATCTTGCTGAAAAGGTATTATCGTTGTGTAAATCTTCTTAAGTTTCCCTTCAACACAAACCACCTGCAAGGATTTCGTCTTATCAATAACTTTCTCAGAAAATATCATAGCTATATACTGTATAAACAGCCGTCCTTGATCGCAGATGAATATATACTTATCCAAATAGGAGGGATATGCCTATCGCTTTAGACAGCAGTACCATGTTCATCAACCAATCTTGCTACCTTGGAAAAATTCTGGTTTGCTTCTGTTTTTTATATCAGACTCTTTTTGTTACATCTACACCATTTCTACACCAGAATCAGCAGCCGGAAAACGTTGGGCACAGAAACGGTCAAACTGCCTCATCCGGACATGGTACGAGCTTTCGGAATAACCAATGGAACATTTAAACTGTATGTATTTCTCGATGTACCGTGCAAAATTACTGATATGAGCCGTCCTGTTCACTGATACACCTCCGATCTCAGGGGGGCATAAGTGAAGTCCAGCGAACACTCACGCAGGATCTCAGGGGCGAGCGGGAGATACCGTTTCAGTACGGTCACATTGCCCAAGTATCTGTGAAATCATCTGGGCATCTGCGGAAGATTCCATAAGCCACTTGCCCACGGTCCGACGGAATGCGTGGAATGATTTTCCATCCCAGGCTTCCTTGTCCTGCAGGCATTAACATGGCGGTTGAAGATGTGTGGTGTTAGTATATAAGTGTGGACAGGAAAAGTTGAACAACCTATACTATCAAGTGAAAGGACAAAGGAGATGTTCAACATGGCAAAAAACCAAAAATCCTACACTCCGGAATTCAAGCAGCAGATCGTGGACCTGTACAATGCCGGAGGAACCTCGTACCCTCAACTGGAACGTGAATATGGCGTAAACCGGAGTACTATTAGCGGCTGGGTAAGACAGCTCTCTCCCATGAAAGTATCAGATGATGAGATTGTCACCCTTAAGGAGTATAAGGCCCTCCAGAAAGAAAACCAGCGCCTTAAAACCGGAAACGAAATATTAAAGAAAGCGGCTACCATATCCGCAAAAGAACAATAGCCGGGATTGTGGCTTTTATCCAGGACAACTTAACCAACTACTCCGTGCCCCAGCTTTGCAGCGCTTTGAAATTCCCAAGAAGCACCTATTACAAGGCCCTGGTTTGTGTACCTTCAAACAGGCGGCAGGGGCACAAAGAGTTTGGCCGGAAAGTGAAGCAGGCATACGAGGGTTCCAGGCAAAGGTACGGGGCCTTCAAAATATGCCGCATACCCAATGGAAACGGGACACCCTGCAGTGCCAAGCGTGTCCAGCGGCATATGGCAGAGAAGGGGTTACGTCCTGCCGTGGTAAAGAAATACAACCACTATGCCAATCATGGCAGTGTCCCGGATGGTAAAGCGGATCTCCTAAAACGTGATTTTGGGGCGGAAACCATTAACCAAAAGTGGCGCACAGACATTACCTATATCCATGTGCAGAAAGAAGGATGGGCCTACCTGGCCTCTGTCATGGGTCTGTGCAGCCGAAAGACCATTGGCTATGCCTATGGTACATCTATGGCAGCACAACTAGCAGTGAAAGCGGTAGGTGATGCCTGCCTAAACGTCAGGGATACCAAAGGGATCATTTTACATAGCGGCCTTGGAATCCAGTATACGGGCCAGGCATTTGAAGGTTGCCTGGGCAGTAAAGGAATCCTGCATTCCTTTAGCCGTAAGGGAAATCCATACGATAATGCCTGTATCGAACCGTTCCATTCCGTACTGAAAAAGGAAAAAATTTATCTGACACCGTTGCACAATCTTTCCACTTTTTTGTTTAAAGCATTGACATAGATTTAGTCAGTTTTTTGTTTGGCTTCCATGACACGACGGGGCAGTTTTCAAAGGAATTTACTGGCATTGCATTATCGCCTTTCATATAGTTTGTATTATGATGTTAACATTTATGACATAAAATATCAATGTTACAATTAAAAACAGTATGGTTTTTAATTGGCAAACAGAAGAAGTCTGTGAAAATTATGAAGTAATTTTTTAAAGTTTAATCATTTTTACATCTGAAATTCGTTATATATATTGGGAGGCAAAATGGGAGAAGATAAAATAGAAGATAAAATTATAGAAAAAATTCAATGCGGGGATTCAGGAGCTATTGAGAACTTAGTTCAATTGTATTATTCTGATATATTGCAATACTGTATTTTACATACTGCGGACTGGAATACTGCTGAAGATGCAACACAGGAAACATTTTTGAAAGTAATACGATATTTAGATCAATATGTTCATAAAGGGAAATTCCGTTCCTTTTTATATAAAATTGCCAAAAATACGTGTATTGATATTGGAAGGAAAAAAAATAAAATAGATATTCAGCCTGAACAGTTCTTATATAAATTAACCTGTAACGAGGAAGGCTATGAAGATATACAGGAAAATCTGCAATTACGGCAATTAGTCAAAGGGTTGCCCGAAAAAATGCAGGAGATTGTAATACTTAGATTTTCTCAGGAATTAACAATGCGGGAGATAGCAGATATTGTCAATCTTCCTATGCGGACAGTGCAGTCTCAACTGCGGTTAGCATTAAAAATATTAAAAAAGGAGATGGGAGAAAAAGACTGTGAATAAATTATTAAAAAAACATTTAAAAGAAGCATTACAGCATATGGACAGACCAGTCAATGATATTCATATGCGGCAAACCTGTGAAGCGGTAAAATGGGAATGGACGAAAAAACATAAAGACAGAATAAGATTTTGGGATTTGTTTAAAGTGCAGATTCGCTTTCTTGGATGGAGGGTATGGCTGGTACAAAACTTATTTCTTATTACAATATACATCTTGTTCGAAAGTATGAGTGACCATTTTTGGGTTGCAAACAATCGGTATACGTCAATATTGTTGTATATCAATATCGTTATTACTTTCAGCAGTGCCATTCATTTATAGGTCAGTCAAATATAAAACACAGGAAATTGAAATGGCATCTTATTTTTCCAGAGCAAAATTTATATTAGTGAATTTATTGATGCTTGGCATAGGAAACGTAATTGTTTTGGGCGTAGTGTTTGGGCTGGCAGTTGTAAAAACTTCTCTAAGTATGGGTGGCATATTATTGTATTTAGGAGTTCCTTATTTAACTACAGGCTGTGAATTGCTCCATTTGCTGGGGCATACTTCGGCTGGACAGTTCTCAAAAAAAACGATAATATCCATAACTGCGTTAGGATTTGTTTTGGTATTAATAAATCAGTTTTATGATTTTTTCTCTATACAGTCTTTTTCAGGCAGCTGGTTTATTGTATGCAGTGGACTCGTAATTTATATAATATATCAAGTTCGATATATTGCGTTTCAATCGCCGTATGTTGACACCTATTGATTTAGGATTAGGAAGGATAAATATTTATGGAATTATTAATCGATCATGTTTCTAAGAGTTTTAAAGATAAAAAAGCTGTAAGGGATTTTTCCCTGAATATCACGCCGGGAGTATGGGGGTTACTGGGGGCTAACGGCGCTGGAAAGACTACATTGATACGAATCATTACAGGAATTATGAAGCCGGGGGCAGGACAAGTTGTATATGATGGGATACCGATTGAAATACTGAAAGAGAAATATAAGGATATATTAGGATATCTGCCGCAGGAATTTGGATTTCCACCAGAATTTTCGGTGAAAGATTATCTAGAATATATTGCGTCATTGAAGGGGCTTACAATTCAGGACACCAGAAGAAAAATGGAAGAATTACTGACGGAGCTGTCTTTAACGGATATTTACCGCAAAAAAATTGCAAAACTGTCAGGCGGAACAAAACAGCGAGTGGGAATCGCACAGGCATTGCTCAATGAACCGGAAATATTAATCTTAGATGAGCCTACCAGCGGATTAGATCCAGGAGAGCGTATCCGTTTTCGGAATATGCTTGCAAAATTTGCGCAGAATCGTGTCGTTTTGATATCCACACATATTGTTTCTGATGTGGAATATATTGCAACAGAAAATGCGATTATGAAAGAGGGGAAACTAATCGCTTCGGGAAAAACAGAAGAGTTAGAGAAGCTGGTGGATGGAAAAGTGTGGTGCGCTGTGATATCAGCGGAGCATCTGCCAAAATATGGGAGCAAGACCAGAATTATCAATATGAAAAGCCAGGACAATGGGAATATTCTGGTACGTTATCTTGCAGATGAGCCGTTTATTGATCATTCTGAAAAAGCATCCCCCAATTTGGATGATGTATATTTTTGGTTGTTTCCAAGGGAAGGACAGGTAGAAAAAGTATGAGATTACTGTATCTGGAAATAAAAAGGATGTTGAAGGTAAAACGTATCAGGATTGTATTGATACTGGCAGTCTGTCTTTCCATATTGTTGGCATATTTGCCTGTAACTTTTGAATCCGTCAGCTATACTGAGGAAACAGGAAATATCGTTGAGTTAAAAGGCATTGAGGCTGTAAGGTATAAAAAGAATTTACAGAAAGACATTGCAGGGGTTGTCACTGATCAAAAAGTCCGCATGGCGGTTGAGGAGTGTCAGAAAGTTTTTCATGAATATGGTGTACGCGATTACTATGAGCTTCCGGATGAGATTTATGTAAAAAGAATTCTTCCAGTTATTCCCCTAGCAAAAGGAGTCAGAGAGGTTTTTGCAAATCCTTCTACTGGTATGGCTCCGAATATTTTAGAAATAGATGCCGCAGAAATAGAAGACTATTACGCCAAGTGTGAGGAATGGGCTGCAAGTCTAATGGAAATAGAACAGAAGGACAATCCTGCAGCACAGGATTTTGCAGTAAGAACGTATCATAATGTTGAAAAACCTTATCAGTATTATCCGGGAACAAGCAGGAATGCAATGGATTATCAGATATTGCTGGCTTTGGGTATTCTGATCCTCTGTACAATGATATCGACTCCAGTATTTTCTTCTGATTATCAGACAGGAGCTAATGACATTTTTCGGACAACAAAAAAAGGAGGAATTTATTACGGAAATATAAAGATTGCTGCGGGCATACTTGTCTGTAGCGGTGTATATTTAGCCTGTATGGCTTTATATCTTATCATCTCAAATGGTTTATTTGGGTGGGAATGTACTAAGACATCAGTTCAGATGGTATATTCCATTGTTAATCTGCCGGATTTTAATATAGGGGAATTACAGCTTGCTGTCATGTTCGGAGGGTTGCTTTCTGTTTGGGCGACAATGGGTATCACGCTTTATTTCTCTTCAATAAGCAGAAATACGGTTGTATCTCTGTCACTGGGATTCGTACTGTGTATATTGCCATTGTTTGTGTATGTCATCATTCCTGACAAGGTTGGATTATGGATGAATTGTATTCTGCCATCAGGCGGTGTTTGTCTGCAGACCAGTTATCTGTTTCAACTGATAGATTTTCAATTTCTTAATATAGGCGGACTGTCAGTCTGGGTGCCTTATGCAATGGTAGCTTTTGCAATTGTTGAGATTCCACTGTTTTTAGTCGTAACGATTCGGTGTTATCTGAATTATAAGGTGAGTTAAATAAGGCAGTTATATGAAATTTGGAGATGGGAAGCATATAAAACGTTTAAATGCGTATGAAAAAGAGAAGGTAGGTATAAATATGACAAACACTGTAATATTAAATAATTTTAAAGCTTTTTTTGAGGATTTAAAGTAGAACTACAAGTATTCAAGACTAGGTAAAACATTTGCAACAACAAATAACTTTTATTTTTATGATACTGGCACAGGTAAAGTATTGAGCGTAACATTATCTGTATATAAGATTCTAGAATGTTTGCTGGAAACGGATACGTTTGACTCAATTTTTCAATTAGGCATTGCGAATGAAGAGTTATACGCTTCTTTGCAGGAGATTAAAGAAGCTGTACAAAATGAGAATATTTTACAAGCACCGCCAGTTTTGACTATTACCGAAGGAGGTGAATACGCAAGCGATTGCCTTCTTCCTGAACACAGCCGGAAACGGGGAACTGGGGTTATCAGAGGGGAGCGTCTATGGTTTTTGCCGGAAATTTGCGGAAATGTCGGAGGAAAGCATTCTGCATTTGGAAGGGAAACTGCTTGCCCAAAATGTAGTTGCAACGGATGCCACAACTGTAACGGTAAATGGGGAACAGAAATATATACGCAATTTCAGCACAGAGGATACCGTGCTTTACCATGCCATGAACAGCAAATCAATAGAATCCCTGAAGAGGCTGGATTTTCTGAAACGATATGCAGGCATCCTTGTTCATGACCACGAAACAGCACTCTACCATTTTGGAATAGAGCATGCAGAATGCAATGTGCACATCATTTGCTATTTACGTAAGAATACGGAAGAAACAGGGAACCGATGGTCAGATAAGATGATTTCATTACTGTGTGGAATGAATCAATACCGGAAAGATCTGGCGGCACAGGGATTGGATGCCATGCCTGTCGAAGAGATAATGGAGGATGAAGAGAAGTCTTTTTCCATTCTAAAGCAGGGACGAGAAGAGCATAAAGCCACATCCCACAAATATGCGAAGCAGGATGAAGCGGCACTTCTAGGCAGGATGGAAAAGTACAGCCACAACCATCTTTTATTTCTGCATGACTTTATTTAGGGGCACACCGGCTATATTTTAGCTGGTGCAATGTTGGTTTGCTCAGCCGGAAGGCTGAACTGTTACCAAGTTTTTGTATTAATTGTAATCGTTCAGCTTTCGGCTTCCTGTTACAGGCATCAAGCCATTCAAAAAACTGCCATTTCAACTTGAAGTTCTTTTGCCTGCATATCAGACGCATTTTTTATCCAGCTTATATCAAATCCGCAAGTACTTAAATACTCGCTTATATTTTTAATTGGAAGTACATCGCGGTATGATTTTGCATTTCCTGTCTTTTTTAAGGACTCTGGCAAAAAAATAGAAAAACTTTCTCTGTTTTGAAATCTGCCTACCATTCTATCACCATATTTTTGTTTATCCATGATTGTATAGTAAGAACGCCGCTCTTCTGCTTTATGTAACGAAATACATATCGTATGAGTTGGCGATATTGTGTCTTCTTCTAAACCATAAATCCAAGACATTAAATTGTGGTAGTTAAAAAAATCCATTGCTGTTGGACAACTGAGCAAAATCCATAAACTGTTATTTATAGGCGTAATTTTAAATTTGTACTTACGTTTTTTTCCGGCGAAAATCTTGGAATAGTCAATGATTTTTGCTTCCACATAATCCACATTTGTATCTTTGACACAAATATATTTCTCGTATTCTGACATTTTCAACGGAAAGATTCCATTTCTTAATTTAGGGACACGATAAGGTTGCGGCTCTTCCTGTGTATATTTAATTTGTAGAAACGCTTCTATCAATTCTTTGTTGTCCTTTTCAATTACCAAGTCTAACGGGCTTGTTGCAAACTTATTTAACGCATATGGATTTGCCCCCAATTTTAATAATTCTTTTGCTATTGCATTTCGTTCATTGGTCGTATAACGCACAATTTTATGCAATAGTGTATCCCCACATCTATCACTTTTCAAATTCAAATTGGGATGATATTTTAAGATTTCTCTTAGAAACTTCCAATCTTCCTTTGATTCTGTTACCATAATCGCTGTACTTCCTGTGACATTTTGTATATCTACATTAATTCCCCGCTGCAGCAGATCCTTTGCAATATCTAGTTTCTCCAAGAGAACGGCTACATAGAGAAAACTGCAATCATTACTATCTGTATAATTAATATTCTGTATTTTGCCCACTACTTTTTCATAATCCTGATATGTCGTTCCATTTGTTCTGATAATATGAAGGAGTTCTTCTTCATCATTTAAAAAACTGTAATTTACCATAACCTCTATCTCCGAACTGATATTCTACCCAAGAGAGCTATTTTTATTTTCTTTACCTTCTATCAGCTATTATCCACCTTAATTCGGAAAAACCAAAGTCGCATTTTCCAGCTCATCTGTATCTTTTTCTGAAATATAAATTTGGGCAGATGCAGACAAATCATTGCCTTTAAACCTTTCATTTTGAAATAATGTGCTTATCATTGGCCAATTTTTACTTGCATCCTCTGTTTCAAGCCAAATTGCCATTAATGGTCCTGGCTGCCCTTCTTCTGTATCAATATAATCATATCCATTATCTTTTATAGCAGCGTTTGACACTTCCTCAATGCGATCTGGAATGCAATAGCGCAAATCCATATCAGGATTTTCAAGTTTACCTGGGTTTAACACCACAATAATTGTTTGCATGAACCTACCTCCATAAGTATGATTTGTTTTCAATATACAACACTTGCTTGTCAATTGCAAGCAATAAAAATTTGTAACAGTTCAGCCATACAAAATTAAATATATATTATAAATGAGTATGGCTGGACTGTTACAATAATTTAACGATAAACCTTTTTGAGTATTGACAAGTTGCGATATATCATGTTAGAATGTCACCATTATCAAGAAAGAGGTGAAAAGATGCGGAAATAATCTACTTTTGATCACATGAAGTTTGAAACAGTATGCAATTATTGGAGGTACTGTTTATCATGTTGCCAAAAGTGGATTATGTTCTCATAACCTCTTTTTCTTATTTTGTAAAAGGCGATCATAAGATATGCGGCCATAGCCACAGAAAGTGACGTATTTTTTCCGTGTAGTGATTGGCTGTATCAATGCTCTAAAAAAGAGGTTATAGTATGTAATGGAACTGTTTGGCGACAAATGGTTCTTTTTTTGTGCCGCCCCTGCAGCGGAAATATGCTGCAAAAACATCGCACGGGAAGCGCGGCGCGTAATGATATCAGCATTCCACTCTCGATTGTACCAAAATGGCATAAAAAGAACCCTTGAGCTTGAAAGGAGAATTGATATGGCACAAATAAATGTAACAAATCTGACTTTTTCTTATGAAGGAAATTTTGATACTATTTTTGAAAATGTATCTTTTTGTATTGATACAGATTGGAAATTAGGCTTTATAGGCCGAAATGGGAAGGGAAAAACAACCTTTTTGAATCTGCTTTTGGGAAAATATGAATATGCTGGCTCAATTAGCAGCTCAACGGTATTTGATTATTTTCCGTACCAGATTTCACAGGAGCAGATGCAGCTTCCTGCTGCCGAGTTGATAGACAATCTAAAAAATCAATGTGAATTCTGGCGCGTTATCTGTGAGTTAGAACAGCTATCCGAAAATACAGAAATTTTATACCGGCCTTTTTATACCCTAAGTCTTGGAGAACGGACAAAGGTTCTGCTTGCGGTTTTGTTTTCCGGCGAAAATGATTTTCTGCTGATTGATGAACCCACCAACCATTTAGATCAGGCATCCAGAGAACATGTCAAAAACTATCTTGCGTCCAAAAAAGGCTTTATTCTTGTATCGCATGACCGCGATCTTTTAGATGCTTGTATCGATCATGTTCTTGTCCTAAACCGTCAGACAATTGAAGTGCAAAATGGAAATTTTACAAGCTGGTGGGAAAATAAACAGCGTGCTGATCAATTTGCATTGGCAGAAAATGAAAAACATTTGAAAGAGATTGGCAAGCTAAAGCAAGCTGCTTCACGCACCGCCATGTGGGCCGACAAAAACGAAAGCACAAAAATAGGCTACGATCCTATTAAGGAACACGATCGGTGCAAAGGCACACGCGCCTATATTGGAGCAAAAACAAAAAAAATGCAAAGCCGCTCAACACAAATGATAAATCGCATGAATCAAGAAATCAAAGAAAAGGAAGGTCTTTTAGTTGACTTAGAGCAGCCTGTTGACCTAAAGCTCATTTCCTTAGTGCATCACAAAAATACACTTGTAACTTTCCGAGATTATTGTCTCCAATATTCTGACGCTCAAAATCCTGTTTTGACAAACCTGACTTTTTCAGTTCAAAAGGGAGAACGAATCGCAATTCATGGCGAAAATGGCTGCGGAAAGTCCACTCTGATTAAAATGATTTTGCAAAAATCAGGGTGGACACATTCCACAATGAATGTCCTAGAATCCGGAACCGGACAAACTGCGTCAGGATTGGTGATTTCATATGTGAATCAGGACACCTCTATGTTAAGCGGCACTATCCAGAAGTTTTGTGCAAAACAAAATCTGTCAGAAAGTCTTTTTTGTGCAATTCTTCGCCAACTCGACATGGAACGCGTACAATTCCAGAAAAATATGGAAGATTTTTCTGAAGGCCAGAAAAAGAAAGTTCTTATTGCGGCAAGTTTGCTTACCCCAGCACACTTATATATTTGGGACGAACCACTAAACTTTATTGATGTATTCTCCAGAATGCAAATTGAAAAACTTCTGTTGGAGTATCAGCCCACTATGCTGTTTGTCGAACACGATACAAGATTTCGTGAAAAAATTGCAACCACAACAATCAGCTTATAATTGATGCTTTGTCTGGAATACGCAAATTTATTGCATTATAAATGTATATACAAGATATTGTAAAATATTGTGGAACTATAATACTTTATCTTGTATATACAATACTTATTGCGCTCCTCCAAATTCATGAACTGCCGTTTCGTACAGATTATTCCCCTGTGAATCAATCACTACAATAACAGGAAAATTTTCGACCTCCAGTCTCCGAATAGCCTCTGTTCCCAAATCATCATATGCTACTACTTCTGATGCGGTAATTGACTTGGATAAAAGTGCACCCGCGCCGCCTACTGCTGCAAAATATACAGCTCCATTGCGAACAATCGCCTCCTTCACTGCATCGCTTCTTTTCCCTTTTCCAATCATTCCCTTTAATCCAAGATCTAAAAGTCTTGGTGCATATTTGTCCATCCTGCTTGCTGTTGTCGGTCCTGCGGACCCAATAGGACGCCCCTCTCTTGCTGGAGATGGTCCCATATAATAAATAATATTGTTCGGCAATTCTATTGGAAGCTGTTCATTTTGATTCAGCGTTTCATCCATGCGCTGATGAGCCGCGTCCCGTGCAGTGTATATTGTTCCTGATAAATATACATAATCGCCTGCTCTCAGTGTTTTGGCATCTTCTTCGGTGATTGGTGCTTTGATGTATTTATCCATTTCTATTCATTCTCCTTTTTAATTCAGCTAAAAAGAAACTCTCCTAAAGAAATGTATCCTTAGAATTTCTTTTCAATCCACTTTTCAACAGCTGTCCTAGAGCGTGTTTGAAAAATGCTTTCTGTGAGATGTGCTTCACACTTAGTGGA
>OFHA01001511.1_pt1 | contig 15878 bp, 13 predicted proteins | sample 1521891 | NCBI WGS metagenome assembly OFHA01 (sample SAMEA3504089, study PRJEB24116) | mouse gut metagenome | biome: mouse gut; feature: mouse-associated habitat; material: faeces | place: Denmark | collected 2011
AGCTGTTAAGCTCGCTACCGTTAGCCATTGATTATGAAGTGCTGTTTAGTGATGTGCCCTGCGTCTGGTTACGCAAAGATCATCCGGCACTGCATGAAGCATGGAATCTGGACACCTTTTTACGTTATCCGCATATCAGCATTTGCTGGGAACAGAGCGATACCTGGGCGCTGGACAATGTGTTACAGGAGCTGGGGCGCGAACGCACGATTGCTATGAGCCTGCCGGAATTCGAGCAGTCACTGTTTATGGCAGCACAGCCCGACAATCTGCTACTGGCGACCGCGCCGCGCTACTGCCAGTACTACAATCAACTCCACCAACTGCCGTTGGTTGCTCTTCCTCTCCCGTTTGATGAAAGCCAGCAAAAAAAGCTGGAAGTCCCTTTTACCCTTCTGTGGCATAAACGGAACAGCCGTAATCCGAAGATCGTCTGGTTACGGGAAACCATTAAAAATCTTTACGCGTCGATGGCATAACCGAATCGTATGAAACGCGACCCAATTTCACAATGAAATGTAAAAAAGTTGTAATAAACTTATCTGAATCGAACTTTTAGCCGCTTTAGTCTGTCCATCATTCCAGTAAATGATTACTCTTGTATTCATAATGGACCATTAAGCATGGAGCGAAAAATGGCGACTCACTTTGCCCGAGGGATTTTAACGGAAGGACATCTGATTTCTGTTCGTCTCCCCTCCCTGTGTCATCAAGAAGCCCGAAACATTCCCCCTCATCGTCAAAGCCGTTTTCTGGCGTCCAGAGGTTTACTCGCAGAACTGATGTTCATGCTGTATGGCATTGGCGAATTGCCGGAAATCGTCACCCTGCCGAAAGGAAAACCGGTTTTCAGCGATAAAAATTTGCCTTCGTTTTCTATTTCCTATGCCGGGAATATGGTCGGCGTGGCGTTAACAACCGAAGGTGAATGTGGCCTCGATATGGAACTACAGCGTGCGACACGCGGGTTTCATAGCCCACACGCGCCCGATAACCACACCTTTTCCAGCAATGAATCGCTATGGATCAGTAAACAAAACGATCCTAACGAAGCGCGGGCGCAGCTCATCACGCTGCGCCGAAGCGTGCTAAAACTAACCGGTGATGTTTTGAATGACGATCCGCGCGATCTGCAACTACTGCCCATTGCCGGACGCCTGAAATGTGCTCATGTAAATCATGTAGAAGCGTTATGCGACGCGGAGGACGTGCTGGTGTGGTCCGTGGCGGTCACGCCCACGATTGAAAAGCTCAGTGTCTGGGAGTTAGATGGCAAACACGGCTGGAAAAGCCTGCCCGATATTCACAGCCGCGCCAACAATCCTACCAGCCGGATGATGCGTTTTGCCCAGCTCTCTACCGTGAAGGCTTTTTCGCCAAATTGATAGACAACTACAGGAGTCATCATGTCTGAAAAATTGCAGGTGGTTACGTTACTGGGGAGCCTGCGCAAAGGCTCATTTAATGGCATGGTTGCACGTACCCTGCCGAAAATTGCTCCGGCGAGCATGGAAATCAATGCGTTACCTTCCATTGCCGACATTCCCCTGTATGACGCTGACGTACAGCAGGAAGACGGTTTTCCAGCAACAGTTGAAGCTCTGGCGGAACAGATCCGTCAGGCTGACGGTGTGGTAATCGTCACGCCGGAATATAACTACTCGGTACCGGGTGGGCTGAAAAATGCCATCGACTGGCTTTCCCGCCTGCCGGATCAACCGCTGGCAGGTAAACCGGTATTGATTCAGACCAGCTCAATGGGCGTGATTGGCGGCGCGCGCTGTCAGTATCACCTGCGCCAGATTCTGGTTTTCCTCGATGCAATGGTGATGAACAAGCCAGAATTTATGGGCGGCGTGATTCAGAACAAAGTTGATCCGCAAACCGGGGAAGTGATTGATCAGAGTACGCTGGACCACCTGACCGGGCAATTGACCGCATTTGGTGAGTTTATTCAGCGAGTTAAGATCTAAATAAAAAACCCGCCAGCAATCATGCATGGCGGGTTTTTAACGCGCTATCGATTTTAGTGAGCGTCGATAAAGACAATCTTCAGGATAAACAGCAGCGCAACGATGATTACGCACGGGCTAAGGTCACGCAGACGTCCGGTACCAATCTTCATCACGCAGTAGGAGATAAAGCCCAGCGCGATACCTTCAGTAATCGAGAAGCTGAACGGCATCATCACAGCGGTAATAAACGCCGGAACAGATTCAGTAAGATCCTGCCAGTTCACGCGAGCAAGACTTGAGGTCATCAACACGCCAACGTAAATCAGCGCACCAGCTGCAGCGTAGCCTGGCACCATCCCCGCCAGCGGCGACAGGAAGATAACCAGCAGGAACAGCAGACCAACAACCACTGCCGTCAGACCGGTACGACCGCCAACGGAAACGCCGGAAGAAGATTCAATATACGCCGTAACAGAAGAAGTACCGATAAACGAACCGGTCACCGAAGAGATACTGTCGACATACAGCGCCTGCTTCATGCGCGGGAATTTACCTTTCTCATCAGCCAGACCTGCTTTATCGGTCACGCCAATCAGCGTACCGGAGGAGTCAAACAAGTTGACCAGCATGAAAGAGAAAATCACCCCTGCCAGCCCGAGGTTAAACGACCCGGCTAAATCTACATGACCCACGACAGTCATTACGCTCGGCGGCGCAGAAACGATGCCATTATAGTGGACATCACCCAGCATCCAGCCCAGCAGCGTTGTCACCACGATGGAAACCAGCACCGCCGCGTGAATATTGCGCGAGGCCAGAATGGCGATGATGAAGAAGCCGAGGATCCCCAGCAGCACGCTGTGAGAAGTCAGATTACCGATGCTCACCAGCGTTTCCGGGTTAGCGACAATCACACCTGCGTTTTTCAGCCCCATCATGCCAATAAACAGACCGATACCACTGGTGATGCCCACACGTAGGCTTACCGGGATGTTGGCTATCATCCAGTAGCGAACGCGGAAAATCGTCAGTAACAGCAGACCAATCGCGCCCCAGAAGATTGCGCCCATCCCGACTTGCCACGGCAAGCCCATCGCCTGTACAACGACAAAAGCGAAGAACGCATTCAGGCCCATTGCCGGTGCCAGTGCAACTGGCAGGTTAGCAAACAGCCCCATCATAATACTGCCGAATGCAGCAATCAGACAGGTCGTGACGAAGACGGCGCTGGTATCCATGCCAGCAACGCCAAGAATTTGCGGGTTAACAAAAACGATGTAAACCATCGTCAGGAAGGTGGTAAAACCGGCGATCACTTCGGTCCGTGCCGTCGTGCCATGTTCGCGCAGTTTAAACACGCGTTCCAGCATCCCCTGGCCAGAAGCCTGGGTTGTGTGTTGTTGACTCATTATCTATTTCCGAACAAGGAGGGAAAATCCGTCGCTATCGTATACCAAAATGAGACAATATGGACGGCTGAAGATAACTTTTTTTCATTGTATTTGCTTATACGGCAACGATTGCGTCATGCAAATTGGCATGACGAAAACGTTAAACTAACGATAAAGGAAAGACATGTCCCAGATAGAAGCGGTATTTTTCGACTGCGACGGTACGCTGGTCGATAGCGAGGTCATTTGCTCTCGCGCCTATGTCACGATGTTCAGGGAATTTGGCATTCACGTTGACCTGGAAGAGATTTTTACCCGTTTTAAAGGCGTAAAACTCTACGAAATCATCGACATCATCAGTAAAGAACAGGGCGTGACGATGGTCCAGGCCGATGCCGAACACGTTTACCGCGCAGAAGTAGCACGTCTGTTTGATACCGAACTTGAGGACATCGCAGGAGCGAACGAATTGCTGGCAAGCATTAACGTGCCGATGTGCGTCGTCTCTAACGGTCCGGTCAGCAAAATGCAGCATTCGCTTGGTAAGCTCAACATGCTGCACTACTTCCCGGAAAAACTGTTCAGCGGCTATGATATCCAGCGTTGGAAGCCCGATCCGGCATTAATGTTCCATGCGGCAAAAGCGATGAATGTGAACGTTGAAAACTGCATTCTGGTCGATGACTCCAGCGCAGGTGCGCAATCAGGGATAGATGCCGGAATGGAAGTGTTTTACTTCTGCGCTGACCCGCACAATAAACCGATCGTTCACCCGAAAGTCACCACCTTTACCCATCTTTCGCAATTACCGGAACTGTGGAAGGCGCGTGGTTGGGATATTACGGCATAGTTATTCACACTCCCTTCACTTACTCCACTTAAATTGGCACGCAAAGGTAAGTAAAGGGAGTTTGATATGTCTGTTTCACGTCGGGTAATTCATCACGGACTGTATTTTGCGGTTTTAGGGCCGTTAATTGGTGTTCTGTTTCTTGTCCTCTACATATTCTTCGCAAAAGAACCGCTGATTCTTTTGGTAATAATACAGGTACTTCCATTGTTTCTCTTAATGTCGATAACTACGGGAGCTATTCCTGCAATGTTAACTGGCGTAATGGTCGCCTGTCTGCCGGAAAAGATCGGGTCACAGAAACGTTATCGTTGTCTGGTTGGCGGCATAGGTGGAGTCGTTATCACCGAGATCTATTGCGCTGTTATCGTACATATTAAGGACATGGCTTCCTCAGCGTTATTTGAAAACATTCTTTCTGGTGAAAATCTCGTTGTCCGCATCATCCCAGCATTGCTGGCAGGCGTGGTGATGAGCAGAATCATTACACGTCTACCCGGATTGGATATTTCATGTCCTGAAACAGACTCTTTAAGCTAAGCGGAATGTTTTATCTATTTGTCATTAAATGTTGGAGAACAGGCCGGAGCGTAATTCACACATCCGGCCTTATTTTTAAGCTTAACCGAGCGCTAATTCTGCGGCAGCGGCTTTATCAGCGATTACCATCAGCGAAGGATGCAGCTGCAACACGGAAGCTGGAACATCTTCGGTAACCGGACCTTGCAGAACATTTTTCAGTGCTTGCGCTTTACCTGCGCCACTGACAATTATCAGCAAGTTTTTCGCCGCCATGATGCTTTTCGGCCCCATCGTCACGTAGCTGTCAGGCACTAATGAAAAGTCGCCGCCCAACTCGCCATGCGCCACAATATCAACCATCTCTCCCTGGATCGGGAACTCCACGGTTTGCTCATGGAAATGGGTCGTATTTGGCAGATTGCCACAAAAATGACCATCTACACCTAATCCCAACACCACCAAATCCAGGCCGCCTTCACGCGCCAGTTTCTGATCATGCTCGCGGTAGTTATCAATAGTGAGCTTCTGGATATTCTCTTCTTTGATCCCCGCAGGGGTGAAAAACAGATTACGCAGATTGGTAATCGTTACGCCTTCCCCTTCTTTACCGCGAAATGGAATTTCATCGAAATTGTAGAAATAGCAGTTATCGTACCAGGGCTTACCTTTAACCAGAGTGATGAGATATTCGTACATGCCTTTGGGCGTGCTACCGGCGGTAATTGCCAGGTTAACGCGACGCATCTTTGACATATAACCAAGCAGATGATGCGCCGCGACACGGCTCATTTCCTGGTAATCTTCGGTAATGATTAATTTCATCTTAATGCCTTATATTATTTGAATAATTTCTGTACGAAGGCTGCATAGGCAGGCCGCCAGACATCCATTTCATGGTTCAGACCCGGATATTCCTGGTAATCAAACTTAATTTTTTTCTGCTCAAGCTCAGTTTTCAGCCCGGCGATATCCTTGCCGGTTACAACATCTTTATCCCCAACAACCACAGTAAAATTACGTAGTTGCTGGTTAATAGCTGCCGGCTCGTTCAGCCGGGCAGCGACCCCTTCATCTGGTACGGTCGTCGTGGTAACACCACTGAATGTGGCCAGCCAGCCAAAGCTTTCCAGATGATTCATTCCCGATACCAGTGCCTGATACCCACCTTGTGAAAGCCCTGCCAGTGCGCGACCATCGGCATCTTTACGGACATTAAAACGCTTGCTAATCAGCGGGATAATATCGTTCATCAGTTCGCGATCTGCCGCTTTAGCATTTAACGGATAAAAGACTTTACGTCTCTCCTGAGGAACGAAATCTTCGGGAATAATGCCCTTCGCATCGGTTTCGGTATCCGGGATCACCACCAGCATCGGTTTAATTTTCCCTTCAGCCAGCAGGTTATCCATGATTTGCGGGATACGCCCCTGATCAATAGCGGAACGTCCGGTATCACCAAAGCCGTGATAGAAATAGAGCACTGGCAAAGGCTCGCCTATGCCGGTGTATCCTGGCGGGGTCCAGACATACATCTGACGTTCGGATTGCAATGCGTTGGAGTGGTAAGTTATGGCGATCAAATCACCATGCACAACAGAACGTGTATCCAGATAACTGCCCGGTACCAGAATCATACTGGAGTTAACCTGACGCTGAGGCTTAGTCATTGCCGTGCCTGTATCAATGCTGCGTACACCATCAACATTGAAAAAATACTCGTACAGATTGCCTTTCAGGACAGGCGTGCGCCACGACCAGACTCCCGCTTCATCTTTGGTCATCGGGTGAATATTGTCCGGAACCGGAACACCCACCACTACGGAGACATTTTTTGCCCCAGGGGCAAAGTAGCGAAAGGTCACGCTGTTATCGGTATTGACCTGAGTCACATACTGTTTCACCGGAATAGTGGGTGCCGGGCTGGCTGGCATATCCGCTGCTATGGCCCATTGAGCAGAAATACCGCTGGCAATAGCCAGCGTTAAAGCAGCAATTTTTATATTCATCGTAATATTCCTTTTATTAAGTTCCATTACCACCAGATTTCAGCCTGGGCACCGACAGCAAACTGGTCGTCTTTATTGTCTTCAAAGGTGAAGCCATCCAGTTCATTTTCCAGAGCTTTGATATACGTAGCGTAGAAACGAATTTCCGGGCGCGAGGTCAACATACTGGTATTGACTTTAAAGGTATGGAAGAGCGTGGTTTTATAACCAGATTCATTATATTTATTGCTATTCGCATCTTTGTTTTGCTGGGTGAAATAGCCCAGTTCAACACCTGTCTGGTTATATTGGTCCCAAATATAGGCCGGGCGAACAACCGCACGAATAGATTCGAAATCAGAATGTGCGCCTGTTTCGTAGCTATAAATATCGTTACCGAAGGAGTAAACAATCGCGTTAGCCACAATAAAATGATCGCCGATATAAGCTTCGCCCTGCGAAGTCAGACGAACTGCAGTTCCGCCTGTATGATCACCATAATAACGACCATTAAAGGTAGTAAATGGACTTGCACCAGCATAACGACCAAAGTTACTGGCGATAGAGTTATTCGCAACCAGGAAGGAGAATTCGTTGAAGCCACCCTTATCAAATTTCTGCGTTAAAGATGTACCAAACATCCAGGTATCTTTCCAGTCATAATACCCGTTATTATCCTGATTATCTTTTTCCGATGCGCTTTCATTTGCTGAGACATAACGACCGCTCACCATTAAGGTGGCTTTATCCCATAACGGGATATCTTTATAGCGTAAATCAATGGTATTGGTATTAATCTGCTGTTTGTTTTGCAGGCTGCGATCGTAATCATCGACATCTTCACGAACCAGCGCGATATCAATTTTACCCGGACCGACTTTCCAGTTTTCCAGACCTACACCTGCGGCAGCATCGGTACGCTGCGTTTTCCAGTCAAGCATCTGGATTTCAATTTTCGGCGCACCGTGTTTACCCACCCAGAAATCAGCCTCTGGCGCAAAGGGCAGGAAACCTTTGGTGGTAACATACATATCAGAGAACTGCATAAAGTTCTCGCCACCGGCGTTATCGCCAAACCAGCCAGTAGAGTACTGCTGACCCACGTTACCATCCATCATCACGATGGCATCAACCCGTTTGCCGTTTTCGTTGTAGACACGTTGTTTTAACTGCAAATCAAACCAGCCGGAGTATTCGTTACCAAAGCGGCCCAGAGAACCAATTGCCCATGATTTAGGTGAACCATGAGAGGCTGTTCCCCAACCAGAACGGTAGTAGCCGTTGTAACTAAAGCCGATTTCATCTTTCACAAATTTACTGAAATCTTTCAGAGTCATGGAAGAATAAATCGAGCCTGTCTCACTGGCATTTTTCTCTTCATTTTTAACCAGTACAGCATCAGGCTTTGCGGCACGACTGGTCGGGAATGGATTGGCGGCATACCCTTGATCATTCGTACTTACGCTACGATTCACCGTCGCTGGCGTATACTTTTTCTTCTCTTCATCTTTATATTTTTTCAGTTCGCTTTGCGTTTCTCTTAACGCCTTTTCTAATAGCTCAAGGCGTTGTTCCACTGTTAATGATTCAGCCAATGATTGTGCGGAAAAGGCTAACGGTGCCATTAATAAGATGGCAGAGGTAATAATATTTCGTCTAAACATAATATCCCTTTATGGTGCAAAGAAAGAATTAACGCATCGCATCCAGACTGTTCTGAATGCGACGATATTTAAGGTGCTTTATTGGTTATTTTTTTAATGATAGCCCCCGAGTTTTGATCACTTCTGCATACCATTCGAAGCTTTTCTTGCGCGTTCTTGTGAGGCTTCCTTCACCATTATCATCACGATCCACATAAATAAAGCCGTAGCGCTTAGACATTTGTGAATGAGATGCACTGACTAAATCAATTGGCCCCCAACTGGTGTACCCCATAATATCCACACCATCGGCAATCGCTTCATTTACCTGTACAAGGTGATCGTTTAAATAGGCAATTCGATAATCGTCCTGTATCGAACCATCCACTTCAACGCTGTCTTTTGCGCCTAATCCGTTCTCGACAATAAATAACGGTTTTTGATAACGATCCCAAAGCGTATTTAACAGAATCCGTAATCCAACCGGATCAATTTGCCACCCCCACTCTGAACTTTTCAGATGCGGATTTGGGATCATATTCAGTATGTTGCCCTGCGCATTTTTATTAATGCTTTCGTCGTGGGAAACACAACCGGTCATGTAATAACTAAAAGAGATGAAATCTACGGTATGTTTTAAATCTTCTGCGTCACTTTCAGTCATCTCAATGGTGATATTGTGGTCGCGGAAGAAACGCTGCATATAGCCGGGATACTGACCACGCGCCTGAACATCACCAAAGAACATCCAGCGCCGGTTCTCTTCCATGGCCTGCAACATATCCTGTGGCTGGCAGGTGAGGGGGTAAACCAGCCCACCGAGAAGCATATTGCCAATTTTCGCTTCGGGGATCAGGCTATGACAGGCTTTAACTGCCCGCGCACTGGCAACCAGTTGATGATGGATCGCCTGATAAACTTCCGCCTCGCCACTCTCTTCTGCCAGCCCCACGCCCGTGAATGGCGCGTGTAATGACATGTTGATTTCATTAAATGTCAGCCAATATTTTACAAGCCCTTTATATCTTGTAAAAAGTGTACGACATAAATTTTCATAAAATGCTATCATTTTACGATTTCTCCAACCGCCATATGTTTTAATCAAATGCATAGGACAATCAAAATGTACGATTGTGACAAGTGGCTCTATGCCATATTTATGACATTCTTGAAATACAGACTCATAAAAAGCTAATCCCTTTTCATTTGGTGTTGTTTCATCACCGTTTGGGAATATTCTGCTCCAAGCAATACTTAAACGATATACTTTAAATCCCATTTCTGCAAATAATTTAATATCTTCTTTATAATGATGGTACATATCAATACCTAATTTTGCAGGATATTCATATTCTGGCAAAAAATTATACATTTTCATTTTGCCGCAAATGACTTTCTCTCTATCATTGCCTTTTGGGCAAACATCAACATTTGCCAATCCTCTGCCATCCTGGTCAAATCCGCCTTCGCATTGGTTTGCAGCAGTTGCACCGCCCCATAAAAATCCTTTTGGAAATCCCATATTTATCTACTCCTTTCATTAGTGCATTATCGTAATGAGTGCATCACCGTATTCTGCTGTTTTTTGTTCTGTTGCAATCATATCTAAAAAGTCATCTGCATTTGTAACAAGTACAGGTGTTTCAATAGAATAACCCTCTGCTACAATAGCGTCTTTATCAAATTCTACAAGTACATCTCCCACAGAAATTTTATCTCCTTGTTTTGCTTTTGCTGTAAAATGTTTTCCATTTAATTCTACCGTGTTCATACCAATATGTATTAACAATTCTGCACCATCATCAGATGTAATACCCATCGCATGAAGTGTTGGAAATATGGTTGTTAATGTACCATTTACTGGTGAAACTACTTTTCCTTCTTCTGGCACTACTACAACACCTTTTCCTAATATTCCCATTGCAAATGCTTCGTCTTTACATTCTGTTAATGGTAACACACTTCCTTTTAATGGACTTGCTATGACTTCTTTTTTAAGTAAAGCTGCTGTTGTTTGTATTTCTGGTGTATTATTTTCTGCTCTTTCTGTTACTGTTTGTTTTTCACGATATGCTACAAACATCATAATAAACGCTAATATCATAGCGATTGCTGCACCGCTTATTGCTATGATAATATTGCCATTTGTGCCATCTGGATTTATCATAGCGGGGAATTCAAATATACCCATACCACCTGCAAAGAATTTTCTAAAATTAAAATGTCCATAATAACCGCCTACAATTGCACCTACTATACAGCTAATAATAAAAGGCTTTTTCATAGGTAATGTAATACCATATATTGCTGGCTCTGTTACACCGAATATACTGGAGATTACATTTGGTAATGCTAATTGTTTCATTTTTTTGTCTTTTGATTTACAGAATATCGCTAATACAACGCCTGCTGTTGCAAATGTACAGCCAAAAAATGGCATCATAATATTATCATATCCCAATGTTACCATATTGTTGATATAAACAGGAATAAATCCCCAATGCATACCAAATATAACAAGTATTTGCCATGTACCGCCTACAACTGCACCTGCTAATAATGGGCTAAATTCTCTTATTTTAAATACAAATTGAGAAATCAGCATAGAGCCGAATGTTGTAACAGGACCAATTAATAAAAATCCCACTGGTAATGCTACTAACAATACCAACATTGGTACAAAAAAGAATTTTACTAAATCTGGTATAAATTTGTTGAAAAATTTTTCACATTTCGATGCAAAATATACTATAAATATAACTGGTATGACTGTTGACGTATAATCCATTGCTATCATAGGCAATCCCAAAAATGTCATATGAATATCAGATTCAAATACTGTACCTGTAAACAATGTATATAATGGTTCTCCTGCTGCGGACAATGTACTTCCTTGTAATGCTGGATAACACATTGCTGCGCCGATTGCCAAGCCGAGCATAGGTTTTAAACCAAATTTTTTTGCAGAAGTATAACCTAAAAACATAGGTAAAAACATAAACAACGCATCACCAATACCATTTAACATGGTGTAAATTCCTGCGGTATCTGTATACAGTCCTAACGCTACAAATAGGGCATTTAAACCTTTAAGCATACCACATGCAGACATCACTCCCAATATTGGCTGAAAAATATTAGATACAATATCAATTAAATTGCTCTTTTTTTGTTCTTCTTCCTCTGTTGCTGCCGCTTTCCCTTCTAAGCCAATTAAAGGGCATACATCTGCATACACATCTGCAACGTGATTGCCTATGACTACCTGATATTGTCCGCCACTTTTCATAACCGTAACAACACCATCCATGTTTTTTAACACATCATCATTTGCTTTGCTTTCATCTTTCAGTTTAAAGCGTAAACGTGTAATACAATGTGTTAAACCGCTTACATTCTCCTTTCCTCCTATTTGTTTTACAATTTCTTTTGCTAATGCTTCATACTTACCCATACTGTTTTCCTCCATTCTTGATAAATATTATTTATAATCATGAAGGTTTAGCCAACTGAATGTCACTACCCTAGTATTAACGGTTTTGTTGTATTGCTTTTTCAATATGTATTGTTAAATATAATTGTTCTTCTTCACTCACTGTATAAGAATAACTACTTGCTATATATGATGTAATTTTTAATGTACATTCGTAAGCAGATTGATATTTTGTTTTGACAAGTGCTAATAAATCTTCATCTTGTTGTCCTTCGTAATTATTTTTTTGAAATAATCTTAATGCAAAAAATTTTAAATGTGTTACAAATCTATGATAATATACAGACTCCTCATCAAATTTCATTTGAAAATGATATTTTACAATATTCACAATTTGATGAATGAGTTTTGTCACTTCTCCTATTTCTTGTATACCATTATAGTTATCGTCCATTTGTGCATTCACAATATGTAGTGCAATAAATCCTGCTTCATCTTCAGGCAAACGCACATCAAATGCTTCTTCTATTATATCTAATGCTTTTAAACCAATTTGAAATTCTTCTCTATAAAATTTTTTAATATCCCATAGCATAATATTTTTGACGCAAATACCTTCTCTTTGCCTGATAATTGCCATATGCATATGGTCTAATAATGTGATATATATAAAATCGTTTAGATTTCTTTCTGCTTTTGTTCTAGCATATTCAATTATTTTTTCGCTTACCTCTACATATTCCATAGGAATATCTTTTAATAGTTGTTGTAATTTTGTGTTGGTGTCTTTATTTTCTAATGCAAAAACTTTATCAATATTATTTTCGTCTATGCTGTCACCTACCTTTTTTTTGAAAGCAATGCCACAACCCATTACAATTTTTTCTGTTTTTCCTTGGTATATTACAACTACATTATTATTGAGTATTTTTCCAATTTTCATGTAATCCTCCCTTAAAAAAAGACCTATTTACACAAAAACAGAAAGACAAATAAAAATTTATCTTGATTTTTGTATAAATAGGTCTAGCTTGTACTGAAACAATCACTATCCATTTTTCATTATTGTATGTGATGTTACTCTATTTGTCAATACTTCATATTATAAATTTTAAAACAATATTATTGTGCACTTTTTACATAAAAATAGTATAGTAATGTATTTGTCAATTTATTATGAATGATAAAAATCAATACCTTTCTCCTTCTAGGAAGTGGCTAAACAAGCATTTTTAAAATAGGGGAACTCTACCCCTTCAAAAACATGCTTGTAATATGGAAAACATTGGAGCGTTGCTTCAAACCTCACTCGCTTTTAAAAAAGCGAGACAAAACTTTACTGGAAAACTTCGTTTTACTGATGACAAACAGAAATAAAAATTACTTTTAAAATTACTCTTTTTGGATATTTTTCTTCTATTGTGATTCCATTATATCAAAATGATAATCAATACCCTCAGCATATGCTGAGGGTATTGATTTTAACATGATTATTTCATCCATTTTCCATCAATGATATCTTTTGCATATCTTGTTAATGGGAAAATATCATTTTTTTCTATGTATTTGATATCAAATTTTCTATTTAAAGCTGCAAAATGTTTCAAACCAAATGCAATACGGTTTAAATAGGAATATACACCTATTGCACCCGCAGAAAAATCATTTGCTTTATTGCCCTGACACTCCCATACCTAAAGGCATGGGGTTCTTAATTACATAAACTTCTAAATATACTCGAAAGCATATAAAACTAATCTATTTCATTAAGACTTTCACTATCAAAGATACCTTTGTATCCATTAGCGATAGTATGAGGCTCGTATCAAAACCTTTTATTTTTATGGTTTCATTATACCATTTCTTGTTCATAAAAGCAACATTAACATATATCAATAAAAAAATGCTTTCATACCACCCCTAAATGAGTGGGCTTTTCGCATTTAGCTTGTAAAATATTTTTGATATGTTTTCTATTGTTTTCTAATAAAATATATACAAAACAAATAGAAAAAACCATAATTTTACTTATCATTATATCATAAATTTTTCATTTATAGTATATCGTATTCTGCTTTTTATACAAATATATACAAATATTTTATCATTCTATATCATAATTTTGTGAATTGACATCATATGCTTTTATGACATAACAAGCTCTACCATTTTCTTTTGCTTTATATAATACTTCATCTGTTTCTGTTAATAAATGTTTGACATTTTGAGGGAAAACAAATTGATATGCACCTATACTACAACTTATTTTTCTTTCAGATAATATGCCAGAAATCACATCAAGAAATTGTTGCAGACGTTGTTTTAATTCTTGTTCTGATATAGATTTTTCAATCATCACAGCAAATTCATCGCCTCCAATTCTTCCCGCCTTTCCGTCATCTCCTATCATATTTTGTAAATTTGTAGCAATCTCTTTTAAAACTTTATCTCCCACAGCATGACCAAATGTATCATTGATTACTTTGAAATAATCTACATCTATAAATAAAAACCAGCCTGTTTGTTTTGACTCTGTACTGTTTACTTTCTGCGCTTTCTCACAATGATACAAAAACATTCTTCTGCCCATTATACCAGTCAACTCATCTATTTCCCCCTTATATTCTTTGTATGACATATATTTATAAATAGAAATTAAAAAAATCATTGAAATAATATTCAAAGCAAGCAAAGATATTAAAAACTGTATCTGCAAAAGCAATAAATCCATAGAAATTTCATTGGATACTGTTACACCATGCCATTTTAACATATAGTATTGTCTTTCAGAAAAATAAATTGCAGCAAAAATAGCCATACATAACATAAAAAATTCAAATGCAACAAAAAATACATTCATTTTTCGTGAAGAATATGGATTGTTGCTAGATTGATTAATATATGATTTAATGTTTTGTATGGTATCACTTTGATAAATTGCCCACAATGATTCAACAGTTATCACACAAATCAATGCAAAAATTGTGTTGTTTAAATTCCAACGAAATGTTGAATAATAGTGATAACCAAGCTGTGGAAATAATATTCCCATTGTTGTATAAACAATCAATGAATGTATTTTGGGTGCGATTGCAGAAAGTACCCCTATCCATATACGATAGTGTTTTCTTTTTTCTGCGAACAAAAATGCCATTCCAATAAAAAAGCCAAACAATGCCCTTGTTCCAATACTTAAAAAAATACTGCTGACAGGAGCACCACTCAAAAATGGAGAAAATACTGCATCTGAAGGCATAACATAATAAGCAGATGCTTTATACATACTCGCTATACCAAATATACAACCTATAATTAGAGATTGTATTGGTCCAAAAAGACAACCTGCAACAAGTATAGGAAGATATGCTATTGTAACAGAAATAGGTGAAATATGAATATAGCCCAAAGATGTAAATGACATTAACAGTTCAATCGCAATTAATATGCCAAAAGAATACCGCTCAAAATAATGATTATTCTTCATTTTTTTTGTTACTTTCATTAAAATGCCCCTCTCATTATCAAAATCAATATTTTATATATGCTATATATTGTTGCTGTGAAACTGACAATACTTTGTTAATTATAGTATTCTTTTCTATATAATCAAACGAAAATTATATAATAAATTCTATTCATATATATACTTTTTTACTAAATATAATTGCATAATTTTACACCATTTTAAGTAAAATGTCAATATTTTAACAAATGAATTGTATACTGTTTTCAAAGACTTCTTATTGATTTCACGATTTGAATGGATTTATTATAAAAATACCATTTTATATCATAATCATTCTATGCACAATAATAGGGACATCTCAAAACAGATGTCCCTTTCTTTTATTATAAAAATATATATTTACATACAAATAATATCGCTAGTATATACATTAATGGTGTAATTTTATTTGCTTTTTTACAGCATAAATTGATGACTACATAAGAAATGACACCTATTGAAATTTCCTCTGATATACTATAAGCAAGAGGCATAACAAGCATACATAAATATGCTGAAATGGCTTCTGATGCATCATTAAAGTTAACATTCAATATTGCAGATACCATAAGGAATCCTACAAAAATCAACGCA
>OFHA01001512.1_pt1 | contig 15868 bp, 15 predicted proteins | sample 1521891 | NCBI WGS metagenome assembly OFHA01 (sample SAMEA3504089, study PRJEB24116) | mouse gut metagenome | biome: mouse gut; feature: mouse-associated habitat; material: faeces | place: Denmark | collected 2011
AGTTTTTTTAGGCGGCCTGTGCTAAAATCGGAATAATCATAGAATCGGAATAATCAATATAAAAATCCTTTCCGCCAATTTCAAGATGATATTGCTGTCCCATAAAGGCAAAACCGGTTCCTAATTCCATCAATAGCGAAGTAACATTCCTTACCAACTCATTTTCTATATCTGTTTCCAACATATCCTCTGTATAATTGATAAAATCAAACATATATGGATCTTTCATAGTGCTTATAACAATATCCTTTTGTTCAATAGGCAATCTGTTTTCAAAATTGAAATCTTATTTGCTACAACTTGCCTCTCATACAGCTGACTCTTCACTTGGGATGTCAAATCATCTACCGACCATCCATGCTCTAAAGTTTTTTCCAAATGCCACACATATTCTTCTTTGCTTGACACCTTACTCATCAACACTTGATGATGGCTCCAAGTAATAATCTCCATAATTGGTATGTGTGCAGTTGAATTGGTAAAACGGTATTTACTCAATTCAAATCAACTTATAATTTGCCATGTTTTCCACAGCATTTTTTAAATTTCTTGCCTGAACCACACGGGCATGGATCATTGGGATAAATCTTTTTAAAAGAATTATCCCCCTGTCCAAACACATTGTTTTGAGAAGAATTATTTGGAACAATCACTGCGTTACTGTCAAAGTCAACACATACCCCCATCTCTTTCAATTCCTCCGATGCGCTTTTCAAAAGACTAGCTGCCTCCGCACTTCCGGGTACAACTGTAGGCCTTTGGGAAAAGCGACCTTCCTCCATCCCTTTTCTCATCATTTCATTCGGCGTATGTCCTCTATGTATCTGCATTCTGGTGCTATTATTTAATTCTTGGAGAAGTGGAATAATTTCCTCAATTTTAATATCGTCTAATAAATCTTCATAAACATCTATAAAATATTGAACAATCTCAGTAAAATCTATGTCAAATTGTATTTTATCCCATATCTCCATTGCCTCTGCATTGGCCTCGTCAAATGTCATTCCTATTTCATGCTGTAAAAACTCTCTAAAATTCTGATATGCTGGTTCTTGAGATAAATATAAGTTTCTTGAATAATCCAGTACTTCCTGAGCATTAGGAATATAAAAATCCTTGCCCGCTTGTATGTCCAATAAATTTTTATAGCGGTCATCATATGCCAAATACTCCGCGACAATAAATCTTTGCCCTTCTTCCATATGACATTCCGTCATGTCGTCGGGAAATTCACTACACATTTTTTCTAATTGTTCCTCTGAAATATGATATCCCTTTCTCACATTATATATTTTTCGGAGTACATCTTTGTCAAAAACGCCATAAAAAGCCTCACCAAAATTAAGACACTGAGATAACCATGACATTTTACGGGCATACTTCCGAAATTCCGGCGTATTTATTTTTTCATAAGCTATTTTCACATCTACCGGAACATCAAGCTGTTCCCTTTTATTCAGAAATGCGTAATCGCTTTCATGAAGAAATAAAGCGTCATCCATTTCTTCGGGTGTCGGAATGAGTGGCTCTCTCATCGCACGTTCCAATAGTATTCTGCACTCCGGTGACAGCACAGCGATTCGCCTTCTCATGACTGTTGGCATAAGCAACTCATTCGCTATTTTCTCTGCAAGTTCATCCTTTTTTAGTCCTGATGTTCTTTTTATTTCCAAATCTCTTGCATAATTCAACAGGCTCTCTTTATCATACATCCTCAATATGTGCTTAAGCATGATACCTTCCGGTCCATAAAACACCTTTCGCATAGCCATCTTACTGTTTCTCCTCAAATAATGATTGATTATCTCTTACACTCTTCAAAAGATAAGAATTCCAATTTTTTATCTTTTGAATATATTTTAGGGTAGTCTCATATAGCAGAAATCTTTGTTTTGGAGTAATTTTAAGGCACTTTGGGGTAGTTTTGGAGTCATTTTGGGGTGGTTTTGGGGTAATTGGGGATACAATATCCAAAATCATTTTACTTCCCAATAGCCTCCCCGTGAAGCGCCTATATGCTCGATCAATCCTTTTCTTTTCAATTTTTTTAACTGATATTTCACGCCATCTTCTGAAATCATTAACAGCTTTGACAATTCCTTTCTTGAAATATACGGATTATTACGCAAAGCATTCAGAAATACTTCTTCTGTGCGTTGGACATATTGTTCAGCTGCTTGTGAAACATCATTTATTTCACTTTTATTATCTCTGTTTTCCCCATAATTCAAATTTTTCAATATAACTGTAAATTCCACTCTTGATGAGATAAACTGCGGCGCTTTACTTTCATCATAATTATTTGCATTCTTGTATGCATTTATTATCTTCGTCAGTCCACTGCCCTTACGCTCCATATATCCTAACCGCTGAAACACATCTGCCAAAACAGGATTGCGCCTTGTCGAAGGAATTGCATCTATAACCCGTTCCTGTACTAAGGTTCCGTCCGGCATTCCTCCGGGCGAGTATATCACCAGCCGATCGTCAAACATATCTATATGGACTTCACTGCCATTTACCAAATAATCCCGATGCACCAATGCATTAACTAATGCTTCAAAATAACTCCGTTCACAATATTCCGGCATATCAATCCTCGAATTGGCTGTCTTTTTCCACATTGTTTTCATATTTCTTTTGATAAATGCAGCTCCTTCATTCAAAAGACTGATTAAACTTCCTGAATATTCTGCATCATCAAAAGCATCCATAATGCCGCCACCCTTATCCAATCCATTCCATCTTGTGCAGAAAACCCTTGACCATCTAATAGGCGAATCATCTGCCAGCAATGCTCCGGCATTTGTAAGTTTTCCCTTATCATCTACTAAACCAAATGACACCAGCTCTTTATCTTCCAAGCTTTCTCCTGTCCATGCTTTATACCGCTCACGTAATTTGCTGAACGCATAATCCGATACACTGTAGGTTGTACCCAACGCATCATAGGATGAATTCTTTCCACGCAGCACCAATCGCTTTAATTCTGTTGCGTCTGCTTTCACACTCTCATTCCCCAGACGGACATATGCTTCCATTACACCATCTGCCAAATAATAATATGGAGTTTCCTCCCCCTGCCGAATGTTTAGCAAAATTAATGTCTTATTATCTTCCGTTCTATAAAAACTAAGATGAAATTCCGGAATCGGATCAAGACGTGTCTTTATCTGTTCACTAATAATCTCTGCATCCTTCTCTGCGTCCAAGAGCCCTCTTACTTCATTATCATTCGAGACACCAAAAATCAAGGTTCCACCAACGCCATTTGCAAAAGCGCTGACACTTTTGCACCAGCTTTTTGGTCTTTTCACTTCTAACGCAAGTTTTTTATCATAATCTGTTGCCTCACCAATAATATCTTTTAAATTCATCCTGCCCATCTCCATTATATATTTACCACACACTATTTTCTGACATTCATTAAATGATTTATCTGCGTGTTCTAAATCTATACTCCTGCTTTAATCTCTCAAATATTTCAAAAGCTACCGGACATATTTCTATCGTATCTAATATACTCAGCAAACTTGACAATCTTTCAGGCTGGTCGGTATATGGATATTTTTTGCAGCTATCAGGTTTACAATCGCCCAATTTACAGTTACCGTCTTCCTGCAAAAAATCACATGGTTTATGCTTGGTCTGATAGTTTATGCCATAATCTTCTTTTTCCAAGTAAGTATCAATAAACTGTTCAGGCGTTATTTCTAAATATTGTGCATCCCTGTCAATATCTTCCACTGGAATACTTCCTTTATACATCTTGCAACAGTTTCTGCATTTGCTGCAGTCATAGTCTGCAAAGAGTTCTTTATGTAAGTGTAGGAATTGCCTGTCTAACTCTTTCTCATCTGCATGGCATTTTAAGAAAGTGCGAAACTTAAAATTTTCGTTTTCTTTCTTCTTGGCTTCTGCTCTTATTGTATCTGGATGTATCATACACCTTCTCCTTTCGCATCCCAAACAACTCAATTGATTATTCTAATTCCTTTAAAATATCTCTGAAATTTTCTTTACATTTCTTTAATGTTTTATCCCAAAAATCTATATCATTTGATGCATATTGTTTTGCATTCATATAACCATTCAGTACAGCTTGCTTATGCTGCATTATCTGATTACTTAACATGTTTTCTCCTGCTACAGAAAGATATGTGCCATTCTCCTGAATTTTCTCTATACTATCATAAGAAAGGAATGTATAAATCCTTCCATCTTGCAGCAATTTATTTGTCGTAGTAAATATTGCCGAAGATAAATTAAAATATCCACTAAATTGGTTAATCCTATCACTATTGACATAATTTCTTAATTCGATAATCAGCTCAAGCCACTTCTCTATTTTAGATAAGTTACATCTAATTTCAAATGAAAGATTCTTTTTGTCATTAGCATTTTGCTTTTTGGCTCTAAAACAATCTACTCCAATAGTAACCCCAATACCCGCAACGATTCCAACAAATACAGATATTCCATACATAATTCCATCAATCATCTTAACATTCTCACTATCGCTTTAGTTCCTACAATAGCAATACTTCAATTTCATGCTCACTAAATACACCTGATTGCTTTAATAACTTCTTAAAACACGCCTTTATTGTCTCTTTTGCCACACAATGCTTTGCTTCATTCAGATATATAATCCCTATCACAATTTCCAATTGCCTTGCCACATCTTTTTCTGATACATTTCTATAAAAATCTTCATCTACCCGTCTAAGCTGCACGCCATTAGCCATTGTAAACAATTTCGGATGCTTATGTATGTACTCCTGCAACACATTCCACATTGTCTGCTTGTCCTTCGTTTGCAGCGCATCCTTTATCTTACGTGATTTTAATTTAGATTGCGCGGCAACATCACGTGTTTTATCAACTGCCTTAATAATGTTTTTACAGTATGTGATTACTTTTTCTTCATCTGTACACATTATATTTTGCGCATATTGTTCCATGTTCCTATCCTCATTATAGATTAAACTACCCGCCTCTTAATAATTTTTAATCCTGTCCGTGCCGAAAAAATCTTTGCATCGTATGATGTTTCATCATTTATAAAACTATCCAAAATTTTTTTCTGCGACTCTGGTGTCCAATACACCTTCAAATTTTCCCTTGCTCGCGTAATTGCCGTATAGAAAATATTATGTGTAATCATTTCATCTACTTCTTTCGTAATAACAATTTTGACTGAATTGTACTCTAACCCTTGCGCTTTATGAATGGATACCGCATAAGCAATTTGGAATGGTACATTAGTTTCTGCATCTTCATCATCGTTATCATCATCTCCGGCATTTTTCTTTTTTACTGCAAGTCTTACAACTGACTTACCCGGATTTAATTTTGGCATAAGTTCAAGTTCTGTTCCTGAAACATGGATGCTATTTAACACCTTGTCAATCTCAATGGAAAAGAGCACCCTGTTCTCCTCTTCCTCAATATTTACTATTTTTCCTCCAAGATTATTATATAGTATAGGATCATATTTTGAGGAATCACTAAATAAAATCGGATCACCTATTTTATATGTCCAAACTCCTAACACAAATGCTTTGTTCGGATTATCACTTTGCAAAAATCTGTTAATATTATTGATTCCATATAAACCATCATAATTAAGGCACAGAACAATTTCACTTTCTGATGTCCGCTCAAATATTGACTCATCTAACTTTGTCGTATATCCACAATGTCCCATCCATTCAGTAATATTATCTTGATAATTGCGCACCCTACTCCACAGTTCTTGTAATTGCTTGTTTTCTGTCCTATAGAGTTCTGTTAATTCATATTGTGCTTTTACAGGAACAAAATATCTTGCCAAATTAAACCAATTTCCGAACTGAATTGATTCTATCTGATAAATATCCCCCACCAAAACTAGCAATTTAAAATTCTTTTTTCTAAGAACTTCTATCATATCGCGATTGCTAACCATACTACATTCGTCTATAAATAATATATCCACGGTTTTGTCAGCCGGATATGAATAAATAAACTTCTTAATGGTTAAATATTCACCGCTATTGTCTTTAACCCTTCTTCGCAGGTTCTCTACTGCAGGATGGGTATTTGCTATATAGACCTTAGAACCGTCATTCCAAAACTGTGAAATATGTTTTATCAAAGTTGATTTGCCCGTTCCTGCTGCCCCATAAATCATTGCAAGGCTTGAGTTCTCAAACATTCTAAGCAGGATAGCCCTCTTTTCGTCACTATCTATCACATTCGGATTCTCTATAAGCCAATCTTCCACAGAGGCATTATAATCAACCACTCCTTCTTCTGTTAAAGAAATCAGGTTTTGAATTATTTCTTTTGTATCATCCTCATAGCCTTTCACAAAAAGATTTTTACCCATAATTTCCAGTCTTCTATTTTGATGCTTTCTGTATAGACTATCATTATAAATCTTTACCAATTCATCAATATTCTCAAATTTTGCCAGTTCATCTGTTTTTGTATATAACTTCGCATATGTATCTGCATTAATATTGATACGGCGAGCTAGTAATTCGTGTTCTCTTCCTTCTGATTTTATGCATGAAAGCAAATCATATATTGATGGGTTATGGTTGCAAAGGCTTGAATTGAATGGCATTTCCTCAAATGGGAGAACTTTAATATCTAAATAAAGTCCCTTCATTCTATAATTTTCTTCCTTCGACAACTGCGCTTTTATTATTTTGTTATTAAGACCGTATAACAAATAGCGGACACTATTACTGCCTAACCTATTTGTTCTTATCCAATCTCTAGTTCTATCAAAAATATCACATAAAACAATTTTTTGTGCCTTTTCCGTAATTCTTTCTTTAAATGCCTGATACCTTCTATCTGAAAATTCCAGAATTTCAACTAAATTAAGCCCTGTTCTTGATATATAATTCATTAATCCAATATATTCCGAAAGATCGCTACGCACCTCAATATTATATCCAAATATTTTTGCAAAATTTTTCAACTCACATGGTCTTATAGATACGCTCCATGCAGTTACAATCTTAATCGGCATAAATTTTCCAGATATTTCGATGATATCATCATCCAAATCTACCTTTATCGCATAATTAGCAGGAATCTTAAAGGCTGAGAATACCACCAGCTTATTAAATTTACTTGACTCATCATTTGTTGGAATTAAGGTATTTTCGTAATAAACATGATGATTCACAAAAAATGGTTTTGATTTTTGCACATAAAATCGTTCACTATATGTCTCATGAGCTCTCTGATAATGAACTTTATCCAATTTCTCCACAATTTTTTCATAATACTGTTGCAGTGTATCATCCAAATCAATCGGAAACTTGTCTATATTGGAAAGAATTTGCATCTGATATCTTCTATATACAAAATCTTTAATCTGTAGTAAGTATTCATAATATTTTAAAAGCAGTCGTTCTGCCCCATCATTATCCGGCGTATAATGAGAACGCGATTCCTGCAACAGTTGATGGAACTTCCTAAGAAAATAAAATTCATTGCTTGTCTTTAAAAATTCAACAGCCTTCGGTATTGTATCATAATCTACAAAAGCATTTTCGTGTTGCTCCGCATACACCCTGACTGCAATATGTTCCACAAGGTTACGAAAATAACTCAGCATATTCTGTGCAACCTTATCTCTTGTCTTATACTCTAAATCGTCTATATTCTCACATATTGCCTTATCATCTGTTTTTATGTATTCGTCTATTGTTTTCATATCATCATCTGCTTTCTATAACCCATTTGATGTTATCTACCACGACCTATATTTCATTTATATTTTTGTTATATATTGAGATATCTTTCCTCAATCACATATTTTTTTCGTAAACAGTCAACTTTATTCTTATAATGCCTTATTTCTTTAGCTCCGCATATTATATCAATTATCTGTTTTGAATCAGACACTAGAATTCCAAAATTTTTAGCAATATCCAGTGCGCCTGCCTGATGACCGAAATTTGAAATATGCCATCCCAAAATTGCGCCTCGTCCTAATTTAAACCAATCAGGCAGAATTTCACCAACCCTATATGATTTATTATGTACATGTTCTAAAGTCTGAACAAATTCTTTCATATGACCAACATTATCTTTTGACGCATATTTTTTACATTGTCCAACAATTCTTATAGGACCTTTTATGCCAAATAGAAAATGCGCACTGTCTGAAAACGGAATCCTCGCAAAAAAATCGACCCCGCCTTCATTTCCCTTATCAGTTAATGTTATTTTATCTGCGCCAAGAAACTCACATAAGACACAAGCCATTATTTCATATTGTCTATCATCTAATTGATCAATATATTCATATAATTCAGGACGGCATAAATATTGCTCTCTTCTGGTTTTAAATCTTTCACAATCCCCTATCCATTTCACAATCCTATCTTTTTCATCAACAATAGTAAATAAGGGGACTATTCCATTCTGTATATCATCATTATTTTCTTTTTTATACTTATTCCACAATTTTATTTCTTTATTTTGGGCAAGCAGTTCTGCTTTAGCGCAATCATCCGTAATATTTCCCAATATACACTCTTTTAAAATATCGTAAAAGAAATATTCTTTATCTTCATAATGAGTCCTATACATCTTTTGAAAAATTCTTTTGTTCTCTTCTATTGGCATGCATCTAATATCTCACTTATTTTATTCTTCAAATTTGTAAGCATTTCCGTTAATTCATCTTTTTTCTTAGAAATCAATTTAAACGGAATGTCTTCTAAAGCTTTTGTACAATTCTTTATTTTTTCAACTGTTTCAATAGCTGGATCCTGAGACTCCAAATATTTTTTCATATTAGCAGCATTTTGCGCTTTTTCTAAGTCTCCATCGGAACGAAACATTTCAAACTCATTTGTTGCTTCTCGCAATAAAAATGAAACTATTCTTAAATCACTACTTCTTTTTATTTTGCGATTTTCCCAATTTCCTTTTATTTCTATACCATCCAAAACATTTTCTTCATCGCGTGGATAAAGCCAAGATAAAAACTCATTAAATCTGAGATTATCTTCAAATTTATATTCAGAATCATTCCATTTTAACCAATCTTTAAATACCGGATTACTTCTACTGAATATTTCTTGCAAATATGGGTATGCCCTCTCATCGATTTCCTGTGTATAATCTGATTCCTCCGCCGCTTGGATAAACGCTGAATATCCTCGTACCCACTGTCCAGCTCCATACGCAGTTAATCCAAATTTTTTCCCTACCTCAGTTAAAGAAAGATTTTCATCTTCCATTAATTGTACCAGCAATCTCGCCTTATTATATGCAGGCCATTCCTGAATCCCTATAATATGCCTTAATCCCTGAAACACCCATGCGGGTTGTTTCTCTGAGCCAGTATAAATAAGACATTTTATTTCTTTCAGTGATTCTATTACATCTTCTGTCACACTTTCAGAATTTTTTGAATAACTTTCCATAATTGTTTTTGCCGCACATATTCGTCTATTTCCCTCTAATACTACATATTTATTGTCCGATATACTCTTAACTATTATCCTGTCTATAGTAAGGAATCCATTAATTTTGATATTATCCACTAATTTATCAATTGAAAACTCCTGTTCGAGTTTTAGTCGTGTCATCTTCTGTACAGCATCATCTGAAATGTGTTCATCAGATATATCATTCCAATTCTTAGAAATAAATCGTGGATTATTAGGATCCAAAAAAATATTTTCGAGTTCTAACGCTATATCCACCAACTCCTTATTAAGTGTTCCTAAATTTCGTTCCATTTTTACAACCTCCTATTGTATAGTTCACATCTTTACTGTTTGAAATTCTTTTTATGCTAAATGAAATCCAATTATTTTACAGCATAGGTTAATACTTCATTTATCACTGATACAATTCTTCGCTGCTCTTCTAACGGCGGCAAGGGGATCAACATATTTTTACATCTGCCAGCGCTAAAACCATCTTTATCCCCTACAGTATTCCCTTTAATATATTTTTGAATAAATGGACTACAAATGCAAGTATGAATATAAAATCTCAGTCTTGGATCAATCATTCTAATTATCAGAATATGCTGATTGATACTCCCCTTTGTAAAATCATCTGGAATTAAAGCACATCTACCAATAGAACCTCCCGTAATATTAAGAAGAATATCCATTGGCATAACAGTACTGTTTTCTCTTGTTTTAAGCAATTCCTCCGTTATGTATACTAATCCTTCTTCATGAATTCCATCATTATAGATATTTTGTTCTCTAAAAAAACTATATCCTTTCTCTACATAGGCATTTGATTTTTTCCCACCTGCCGGAGTATTACCAGATGATATTTTCGCTGAAATATCTCCCAAACGTACCCATTTCCAATTTGAAGGAATGTTAAATGGTATTGCATCCTCTGTTATTTCAGGTAGTGCTTTTTCCTTTTTTATTTTGCACCCTTTAACAAGTTTAGCTTTTTCTGCTCGAATCTCTTCATATAAATCCTCTGCATTTCCATCTTCTGAAAGCTGTTCAGTTAATTTGCCTTGAATACCAGAATCAATTAACTTAGCTATAAGAATTTCTATGTCATTGGTATATTTTTTTTGCGCTTCATCAATACAATTAATTTCATCCATTATATTTTCAACTAATTTAACAATTCTATCTTGTTCCTGTATAGGAGGAACTGGAATAGGCAAGTTAACCATAAAACCAGCATCTACTCTCGGCATTTTTATTCCATATGATCTTTTATTAATTACTCTGTCTACATACGAATTAGTCAGACAATACTTGATATAATTCGCATTAATATCAGCATATAAATCAAACGAAATTAATTCAGGCGTTGAAATTCCATTTTCATCAGCAACCAATACTTTTTTAAGATACGGGCGTAATTTACTGTATAATACCTGTCCCTTTTTAAAAACGGTCTTTTCTCCAATAGACTTTCTGCTATCTGCTCGCTTTTTTACTAAAAGTCTCCCTCCTGCCTCTATATCTTCTAATTCTAATATCCATGTATTATCTGTTACGTCTATAGCCATTATTTTAGTTGCGGCATCTCCATAAGATGAAATTTCACCTAACTTCATCCATTTCCAGTGTTTTGGAATCGAAAACAACTCATCATATTCGTATTCTTGTGCCAGAAGTTTTTTTCTCTTAGTTGACACTACAGGTAATTGAGCTAATATTTTTCTAATACTATCATCACCATCGCATATGCTTGATAGTTGACCTGATGTAGCCAAGTCAATAATTGATTTTCTTAATGCTGCCGTATCTATCAAACCTCTATTCCTCCCAATAAGGTCTGCAGTCTTTCAACTGCTGCTGCAATACTGTCAGACTCCTCTTGCATATCCCGAAGTATCTCTGCCACTGTTCTCTCATCCTTCTCTTCCAAATCAATCCACTTAAAATCAAGATTATCTGCGTTCCTAACCTCTTCTTCTGTGAAACAACGCCATCGTCCATTCGGATTATCAATACTATACGTGGCAACTCTGTCTTGCTGATGACCAACACAATAGCAATCCACAAATTCCTGAAGATACGCTCTCGTCATTGGCTTTGTCGCTAATGTATGCTTGATACCCGTTCTATAATCATAAATCCAAATTTCCTTAGTTGGCTTCCCTTTCTCAAAGAAAAGCACATTTGTTTTTACGCCATTCGCATAAAATATACCAGTGGGAAGTCTGAGAATGGTATGAAGATTGAAATCTTTCAAAAGTTTTTCCCTTACTTTCTCCGTGCCTCCCATGTCCGTAAGAACGCTGTCTGGAAGCACTACTCCAACACGCCCGTTTCTCTTTACAATAGACATTATATGCTGTAAAAAATTAACCTGATTATCAGACGTTTTTACAAATTCAGGTCTGTTGACCGCAACCTCCACACTTCCCTGCGGTCTGGTTCCAAAGGGTGGATTTGCCAGTATTACATCAAACATTCTGTCGGATGTATCAATCAAAGAATCCTGATATGCAATAGGACTCTTATTGACACCAATATCATGCAGATACAAATTCATAGAAGCAAGCGTTACTACTAAAGATGTATTGTCCGCTCCAAAGAGCGCATTGTTCTTCAAAAACTGCTGCTTTTCTATATCCTTGCTTTGACTCTTCATGTGTTCATAAGCCGCAAGCAGAAAACCTCCAGTACCACAGGCAGGATCTGCAACTGTTTCTGTAATTTTAGGATTGACTACCTCAACAATAGCCTGAATCAATGCTCTCGGCGTAAAATACTGACCTGCTCCGCTTTTCTTGTCCTGTCCGTTTTTTTCAAGAATTGATTCATAGACGGCGCCTTTAAAATCCCCCTCCATCATATACCAGTTTTCTTCGCTTACCATTTCTATAACTTTAGCAAGCATGACCGGACGGTCAATCTTATTCGTTGCCCTTGTAAAAATAGTTCCAATTAATCCTTCATCCCTTGAAAGCTCCCTCAATATTTCTTCATATTTTTCAACAAGATCCGTTCCATTGAGACCAGCTAAATCCTTCCACTTATATCCCTCGGGAACAGTGCTGTTAAGCCCGAGTTCTTCTTTTTCCTCATCCATTTTTAGGAAAAGAATATATGTAAGCTGTGTGATATAGTCTGTAAATCCGACGCCTGCCGCTGCCAAAACATTCGCTATATCCCATACCTTTTTCAATAAAGCCGCTTCACTTTTTTGATTTGCCATTTTAAGCCACCTTTAATATAAATTTTGATAACGCTGCCATTTCCTCTTTAAGCGTTGATGCGCCGAAAATTGTTACAGCCTTCCGCCATAAATCCGTATCTGCCTCATTTAGTTCTGCTACAGAAATTGCCCCGCCATCCATCACATATCCTGCAATCTGTCTCATAATCTGCTCCTGCTCATTTGTTAAAATACGCTGATTCTGTCCGCAATATAGGTTAAATCTTTGTCCATATCCTATGAAAAGGCTTGTAAGCTTCTGATTTCTCTTATACGCATAACGCACTATCTGAATTAAATGCGTTAATGCATTTACATTTGTTTTAATATCAAGTTCTTCAACCTTACCCTCTGAATCAAGAATCTTATAGTTTCTCCATATCTGATAAATACCATACTGTTTGTTTTCTGCAAGAAGCCTGTCTCTAAGTTCTACGAGCATAGTATGCGTAATTACAAGGTCCTCCGAATTATACAGAATCCGAAGCGCCTCTATGCTATCACGATTCTCATTCAAATATTTCTCAAAATGATCAATATAAGCCATCGCTGACTCTTTTGAAAAGCCGGCATAGATTACTTCATCTTCATCATTTGTTATCGCATAATAACCTCGCTGCATTTCAAGTAATTTCTTTCTTGCCGGAATATTGCTAATCAATTTATAGATAAGTCCCATTCTCATAGAATTATCTCGTGATGGACTAATATACTCCACCATAATTCCTTCCGAAAATGCGTTATTGATATTATTTGCTACAGTTCTTGGTGCAAAACCATAGGTTGTTATAAAATAATCAAGATGTCTGCCAAATAATGCATCATTTTCATAGCGTCTGTTAATTGTTGCGCAATAATCCCTAAGAAGCATTAAGTTCTCATCACTGACTTCATTGTGCGCCAAATGTTCAAGAAGCTGTTCCAGGCTCAGCGTCCTCTTTCCACCTCTGGAAGTTGCTACTGGATGTGGTATATATTTTTCATGCTCTGTCACCCCTACAGCATCTACAATGTAATAACATTCTTTTGTATCAGCATTGGGTGTCACTTCTTTCAGCTTATCGTCACTGATGACGCGACAGCCTCGTCCCTTCATCTGGGTATAGAGCACATCAGAGTGTACGTCTTTCATAAAAAGTACAACCTCCAACGGCTTCACATCCGTTCCCGTAGCAACTAATGTGACCGTTACAGCAATACGAAAATCTTTCTCTGTTCTTAACTCTCTGATAAGCCCATTTGAATCTTCTGATGAATAGGTGATTTTTTGCACAAAATTCTGCGGAACCTTACCATTTTCAAATTCGTCCCGAAAAACTTCCTTTGTCATATCAACAATTTCTGTCGCATGGTTATCATCCTTAGCAAAAATCAATGTCTTGGGAACATATTCCCATTTTTGTTCCCTTTCCGGATATAGTTCTGTATAAATAGCTTTTTTATAAGCCATCAATACCTTTCTTATCTGATCCCGATTAATAACAGACCTGTCAAGCTGTATAGGCGCATATTCTATTGGCTGTGTCGCTGTATATGTAACGGGCTCATTCTTACGACGCGGTGTTTCTACAATGTCTGTTCCTGCCTCAATCGTTCCTCCATGCTCAGTAACATCAGTCATTATTCTGTAAGTTCTTGCTGGTACGTTTACACCATCAACAACAGAATCATCATATGTATACATCTCGATAATGTTATTGTTAAAGAAGCTGTACGCTTCTGGTGTGGGTGTGGCAGTAAGACCAAGTATTTTCGCATCTGAAAAGTAATCAAGCACGGCTTTCCACTTCCCATAAATAGATCTATGACATTCATCCACAATAATGAATTGAAAATAATCTGGCGGAAGCTTCAAATCATTGCCAAGCTGAATGCTTTCTGCTGATTCCTGTTCTTCCTCTTTCTTTATGTTCTCATCTTCAACATCCTCATTACTTTCTTCCAGCGCTTGTCCTGTCAAGACTGAAAAAAGCTTCTGGATTGTTGAGATAATAATATCTCCTTTGATATCCTTTTCCTTTTTTAAACGCCTTATCTGATATAACGAACTCATAGTCTGACGATTTTCCGTCTTGTCAAACAGGCTAAACTCCGACTCAGTTTGTCTTGCAAGGTTGTTTCTATCGACAAGAAACAAAATCCTCTTTACCGATGTATAATTCAACAGGCGATAGGATGCCAAACACGCCAAATATGTCTTGCCGGCGCCTGTAGCCAGTACCGCCAAATTCTTTTTATTGCCAGCCTTAATTGATTTTTCAAATTCTATTTCAGCATCATATTGACAGTCACGAAGTCCTCTTTTCTCAAGCCTTGGCAAAGCGCCATACTCAGATACCTTGTTTATAATCTGCAACATTTTCTTAGGAGAATGCATTTCAGTCAGTTCTTCATATTCACTGTCCGAAATGAGCATATTTTTATAGCAAATCTTGTTTCCATTTGCCATATACACAAGCGGGATTAGGCCTTCAAACCACAAGCCATACCATGACTGCGGATGAACTGCATATCTTTCGGCTTGTTTCTCTACTTCTTTTCCTAATGGATCAGATTCCTTCTTTGCTTCTACAACAGCTATCGCTTTATCTTCCACAAAAAGCAGATAGTCACTTTCTGTATTTCCCTGCATTAATGCTTCCTTAACCGCTGATGCACTATTTGGGATATATTCATGTCTGGAAACAACATCCCACCCAGCATTGACAAGCTGATTGTCTATTTTTATGCGTGCTCTTTCTTCTGGCAACATAGTAATTGCACCTTTCATATTCTAATTCAAACTGTATATTTTATAATTATCGCTTCATATATTTTTTAGTCTTAATCCTCTTATCCGCTGGTTTCTCGGCGTCTTTCGGAATAGCCCAAGCATGACCAAATTTTATAGTGCCTTGTATCATACCCTCATTACATATAGTCTGTACTCGCCTTACTGAAAGATTCCATTTTTCTGCAGCTTCTTTAATTGTAATGTATTCCATACTTTCGCTCCCCCAAAAAGCAAAATATTCCATTAATATTATAAGCGCAAAAACGCCGGATATCAACAAAAATATATACAAACATGGAGCAGATTTCTCTGCTCCGAAATTTTACAGACAGTATATAATTTCTTCCCTCACAATCTCCTCTGCCCTCGCCCGAATATTATTCATTCTCCGCACCCAAAGCATCTGATTCTGCGCTT
>OFHA01001515.1_pt1 | contig 15839 bp, 14 predicted proteins | sample 1521891 | NCBI WGS metagenome assembly OFHA01 (sample SAMEA3504089, study PRJEB24116) | mouse gut metagenome | biome: mouse gut; feature: mouse-associated habitat; material: faeces | place: Denmark | collected 2011
AGATATACTGGTCTCACGAAGGAGAGTATAGAGAATTTGAAGGTTTAATAAAATCCAGCATGACTTTTCAGCGGCTTCCTTTCAGGCCTTGAGGAAGTGCAGGAAATCCTGGATAGGTAAATGAAAGCTTGTCATATCTGGCGGCAATTCTTCGAAATGCTTTGAGTTTTAGAAAAAATTTCTCCATCAGAAGGCGTTCCTTATAAAGCCGCCAGTCACACAGGCGCTGAAATTTAGCGCCTTTTCTGGAAGGGATTGCCGGCTCTCCGCCGCGGTCATATATATAATCTATCAGCTTATTGCTGTCATACCCGCGGTCTGCAAGAACACTGCTGTTTTCAATATTTATATGCTCAAGGACAGGAATGGCAAAGTTTATGCCGTTGCGCTGTTCCTCACTAATCATTATGCAGACAGGATAACCGTATGCATCAACGGCTGCATGGATTTTTGTGCTGGCGTCGTCCCGGCTGTGTCCGGTCTCAGCAGAGGGACTGTCCTTTCTGGCACCGGCGCTGTGCTGGCGGGCCTGGACGATGGAGGCATCGAGCGGTATTTCCTGAAGTTCGCATGCTGGGTACACGGAAAATATTGTCAGGAATGCCGTCGCCAATTACGGGCAAGGAACACGCCAAGCCTGATTTACCCACTCATGTCATTGTGAACGATTGCGAGTGCCTTGAAAAAGACTCTATCATAGTGCTTGAACAAATCAGAACGCTCGGCAAACAACGCCTGCAAGAGTACATCGGTACTTTTGACAGGCGTTTAATGATGTCAGCAGATAAGGATTTAGCTATCAGCATCGGCATTTCAAAAAAGGACTAACCCCTCTGTTATATCGTACAAACCCTAATGAATACATTATAGCGAGGTGGTGTTGATAATTGAAATGTCGTGAGTTTATTTATGTCGGAGAGCCTGCTCCGCAAATCACCGAACAGGCATACACAGCGTTTTATCTGCATCTTCAAAAGTCAATACTTGCTTCTTTGGAAAAACGGGAGCTTTTGACCCATTCGCAATATAGCCGCTGTATCGAGGAAATAGAAAAGCAATACAGTCAGAAAAACCGCAGCCAAGCCTGACCGCTTGGCTCTTTACATATTAGAAATGTGCAAATTCATAATTTGCACATTCGACACACAAGCAGGCAGTCATTATACTTAAACTACGGCAGGTCATTGTCGGGAAAGGAGAGGTTTTATGCCAACATTACGATATGAACTCTTAAACCAAGACAGAAAAATGCAGGCAACGAAAAAAAGAGTTGCCGCCTACTGCCGTGTTTCCACGGACAGTGAAGACCAAGCCAATTCTTTTGAAAGCCAGCAGCGGTATTTCCGCCAGTATATTGAGCATAATCCCGATTGGGAGCTTTATGCCATATTTGCCGATGAGGGCATCTCTGGAACGAACACGAAAAAGCGAAAAGAATTTAACCGCATGATTGAGTGTGCAAAAAACGGCGATTTTGATTTGATTATTACAAAGGAAATTTCCCGTTTTGCGAGAAATACCCTTGATAGTATATTCTATACTCGTGACCTCAAAAAGCACGGTGTCGGCGTTATCTTTCTGAACGACAGCATCAACACCCTGGACGGCGATGCGGAGCTTCGTCTTGCCATTATGTCTTCTATCGCACAGGAAGAAAGCCGCAAGACTTCCGAGCGTGTAAAGGCAGGACAGAAAATCAGCCGAGATAACGGTGTTCTTTATGGAAATGGGAATATTTTAGGATATGACCGAGTTGGTGAAACCTATGTTATCAATGAAGAACAGGCGGAAACAGTCAGAATGATATTTGATTTGTATTTGCAGGGATACGGCTCGATGCGGATTGCAGGAATATTGACAGAAAGAAAGAGAAAAACAGCATCGGGGCTTGTAAAATGGAGCGTATCCAATATTATGAGAGCCATAAAAAATGCCACTTATACGGGTACGAAATGTTATAACAAGTCCAGAAGCAACAATTTCCTTGAACAGAAAAGGATTAACAATCTGGATATGTCCACTTATGAATATGTTGAGGGTGACTTCCCTGCTATTGTTTCACAGGAAGTATGGGACAAAGCCCAGAAGATACGAGAAAGCAGAATGAAACCCTCTTTGGTGTCAACTGCAAAAACAACGCACAGCAAGCGTGACTCCAAGGATATATGGGTAAATAAGCTGCGTTGTTCGTGCGGCTCGTCATTCCGAAAAGATAAATGGCATACAAAATTGGATGGTAAGATTTCATACGGTTATCAGTGCTATAACCAGATAAACAACGGAAACAAGAAAAAGAGGGCGGCTCTTGGCTTAGATACCGAGGGATATTGCGACATCAAAATGATAACTGACTGGAAACTTGACTTTATGGCAAAAGAGCTGTTGGAGCATCTCTGGCAGGATAGAAAATCATCCGTAATTATTGCAATAGACCTCATTAAGCGTTATTATAAAGATGATAGGCTTAATGAAAATCAGCACGATATGGTATCCATCAAAGCAAAGATTGAAAAGGCACAGACCCGATTAACCAATCTTATTGCTATGCGGGCAGATGGCGAGCTGTCAAAAGAAGAATATCAAGCCATGAGAAAGCCTATTGATACCGAAATTCAGCAGTTAAAGGAGAAATTAAATCAAGCACCCAATGACGAACAGCCGAAACGAGGACTTGAATTAGATGGGATTATCAGTACACTGAATACGCTGATAGATTTCAGTGGTACAAAGGTAAGTGAGGAAGTCATCAATCAATTTGTATATAGGGTAACGCCAACATCCGATACCACTTTTGATTGGTATGTTAATTTGACTGGAACGGCTGATGTTAAGGCAACATTTACAGCAGAGGGGCGAAAGAGCAGAGCTGTTGTGAAGTTAGAGGAAATCGAACAGATTTCCTCGTTACATAGGAAAGAGAATGAGGACAATGGAATGTTCCTCAAAAACCCCCTTGTTTTTACCTTTCTGCACAGGCAGCTGCCAGCATTGCAGCCACGCTGAGTACCCAGCCCATCTACGTGGACGGTCAGCGGGTGAGCATGACCGCCTACTCCATCGGCGGCAACAATTATGTCCGGCTCCGGGACATCGGCAGAGCGGTAGACTTCGGTGTGACCTATGGTACCGCCACCAACAGCGTCTACATCGACAGCACCCAGCCTTACCGAGAAGAACTTCCCGCCACACCGTCTGCCCCTACAGAAGAAAGTGTACAGGCCACTTTGGCGCAGCTCCGGGAAACCTACCCCACCGGGACAGTGTACCCCACGCCTTATCGCTCCACCAGCGGTGGGCCCTACTACCGGGGGACCCACTGCTCCGGCTGGGCCACGCTGTGTTCGGACGCCGCATTTGGCGATCTCCCATGGCGGAGGGTGGACAACCCAAGCTGGAATCAGATCCGCCCCGGGGATTTGCTCCGCTACGATAACAGCAGCAATGGCCATGTGGTAGTTGTGATCAGTAAAACGGATGAGTACGTCAAGGTCACGGAGAGCGGTCTCAACAACCATGCCCGCTGGGGAGGGCAGTACTTCAAGTGGTGGTTGGAGGAGCAACCTGGGTATACGCTGTATACCCGCTACCCGGAATAAGCACTCACAGTCACAAATGGGCGGCGCCCTGCGTCCGCAGGGTGCCACCCTGGTTTCCCCCGTGTTAGCCCCTGTGCGGCGGTTTGTGCCCATCCCACGGAGTAGGTGGCATCCGTACCCCTCTCATAGGTGAAGCGCGCTGTCGACCCCCTTGCGGGCCGCTGTAAGGAACTGCGAACTGCACCAGCCTTTTTATCTTCTGTGCTTCCTAAAGTGATACAATTCCTTCAACCGCTCCAAAATCTCATAGGCCACGGGGCATACTTCCGCTGCGGAGAGTACGCTATACAGGCTCCACAAGCGGTCAGGCCGATCTGTGTATGGAAAGCCCTTGCATTCCTCTGGCTTGCACTTCTGGATCTGGCACCTGCCATCCATTTCAAGAAACCGGCAGGGGGCAGGCAATTCCAGCCCATCCCGGCCCCGGATCAGGCAATCCTCCAAGAATTTCTGCCGCGTCATGCCGAGATAGGCCGAAATGCTGTTGATTTCTTCTTCCGAAAGGTATGTGCTGTATGCCCTACAGCAGTTCCCACATTGGCAGCAATCATATCCGGAAAACAATTCCTGATGGAGCACCAGGAATTGCCGATCCAGCTCGTCCGGATCTGCATGAATTTTGAGGAAGATTCGGAAACGCAGATTTTCATCCTCCCGCTTCTCAGCGGCAGCGTGGACATCTTTTGGCGAAATCATAGTCGCAAACCCCATTCCCGGCAAATTTCTTATATCCACTATATACTTTTTCCGAGCCATGCGCAAGAGGGCTGTGGCGAATTATGAATTGCACCAGTGTATACAAAGAGAAGCCCAGCAGCACGCCGCAAAATATGTGTCTGTTCTGATAACTCTCACCGTTGACCATGGATATTCCCGCCAGCCTGTGGTATGGTTTGTCGCTACAGGAGGCAAGGACAATGCGAAACACTTTAGAAGATCTCTACTATGGCAACATCACACCCAACGCACAGGACATGGCACCCAATTCAGAGCTGAAACGGGCAACAGACCGGGTGACCCGTTTCGAAAACCAGCTTACGGAGCGGCTTGGTGAAGCCGGACAAGCGGTCTTGGCAAAACTCATCGAATCACAACAGGAAATCGACAGCATCACCGCCATGGAAAACTTCATTCTGGGTTTTCGGTTGGGCGCCAAAATCGTGATGGAGTGCATGGACAACAACGATGGCGACATTAAAACGGGAGGTGAATAGCAAATGGCAAAGCGCAGGCCATCCGGCGACGGCATGGTGCGCAAGCGGGAGGATGGCCGCTGGGAGGGCCGCATCGTAGTGGGACACAAAGAAAACGGTGATTCCATCTTCCGCTACCTCTACGCCGGCACCCAAAAGGAACTGACCGCGAAGCTCCGCCAGAACATCGACATTTACCAGGGCGTCGACCTGACGGAGCGGAGCCGGATGGCCCTCGCGGAATGGCTGGAGCAGTGGCTGGGGCAGATGTCCGCTACCCTTCGGCCCAGCACCCTGGAGCATTATCAGCGAGATATGGAAAACCATGTTGTGCCTTATCTGGGGAAGAAAATGCTCTCCCAAGTGACGGCGGCAGACTTGAGAAAACTTTACGATAGTCTGAAGAAGAATGGTCGGGTGAAGCCCCGTTCCGGCCAGAACCATGGGCTTTCCAGCACCACCGTTCACGGCATCCATACCACGCTCCACCACGCACTCAGTGCAGCAGTGGAACAGGGGCTTATCCCCACCAACCCTGCCGATGAGGTGGAACCGCCCAAGGTGATCCGCCAGCCCGTGAACATCTTGAACGAGGAACAGTTGGACAACTTCATGGACACCATCAAAGCTGACCCCATCTGGCACGACTTCTTCTACACTGAACTGACCACCGGTCTCCGATTGGGTGAAATCTGCGGCCTCATGTGGACGGACTTCGACGGCAGAGCGGGAACACTTCACATCTGCCGCTCCCTCCACCGGGAAAAGGGTGGAGGGCTGGTGGCCGGAGACACCAAAACCTACGCCGGAACCAGGAAAATCCTCCTGCCGCCCAGCACGGCGGAGTTGCTGCGGGCACGGAAGAAAACCTCCTTCTCCCCCTGGATTTTCCACGATCCCCTCCGCCCGGAGGCTCCCGTGAACCCCAGCAGTGCCTACTACCAACTGAAGAAGCTGCTGACCCGGGCCGGACTGCCCGACATCCGCTTCCACGATCTTCGTCACACATTTTCCAGCCATGCCCTGGCCAGCGGGGTGGACGCCAAAACTCTGTCCGGCATTTTAGGCCACACGAAAGCGTCCTTCACGCTGGACACTTACACCCACACCACCGGCGATATGCACAGGCGGGCCGCAGATATCGTGGGCGGTTTCCTGACCGACTACCTTGGAGAGGAGATGAAACCATGGCAAAACGCAGAAAACGGGGCGAGGGAAGCGTCCACCTGAGAAAGGATGGTCGCTGGGAGGGACGGGCGGTTATCGGCTACGATGATAAGGGCCTCCCTGTCACGAAAAATGTCCTCACAAAGAGCAAAGCCGAATGCGTGGCAAAGCTCAAAGCCCTGCAAGACAGCATTCAAGCTCCTACCCCTGAGCAACCCAAACCGGGTATTCTTCTGGGCGATTGGTTGGATTTTTGGTACCAAAGTTACAAAAAGCCCAATCTTCGCCCCAACACCCAGATGTCCTATGAGCGGCGCATCTATCAGCACATTATCCCCGCGCTGGGCGACACTCAGCTGGACAAGCTGACCACCAACGATATCCAGCAATTTTACACCAAGCTCAAGCAGGGCGGTCGGCTGATCCGTGCCGAGATCTATGGCGAGGGCCTGTCCGATCAGACTGTCCGGGGCATCCATGCCACCCTCCACGCCGCGCTGGACAAGGCCGTGGTAGAGAAGCTGATCTTCCGAAACCCAGCCGACGGCTGCCGCCTCCCACCCGCCAGGGCCAGGGAGATGCAGGTGCTGGCCCCGGAGGAGATCCAGCGTCTGCTGATCCAGGCCAAGGAGGACGGCTGCTTTGAACTGCTTCTGCTGGAGCTCTCCACCGGCCTGCGCCGGGGTGAGATCTGCGCCCTCCAATGGGACGATCTGAACTTCCGCACCGGGGAGCTTCGGGTGGAACGGCAAGTTCACCGGGTCAGAGGGGAATTGATGGTCTCCCCGCCCAAAACCAAAGCGGGAAACCGAAGCCTGATCCTTCCCGCCCCCGTATTGGGCGTCCTCAAAAAATACAGGGAAATCGTAAATTCTAAGTGGATGTTCCCCTCTCCACTCAATGAAAGCTCGCCCAGAGATCCCGCCACTGTCCGAAAGCGGCTGCAGACAGTCCTACAACGAGCCGGGTGCAAAAAGGTTAGGTTTCATGATCTCAGGCACGTTTTTTGCACGACCTGTCTGGAACACGGCATGGATGTGAAAACACTTTCCACTATTATCGGGCACGTCTCCAGCAGCACCACACTGAACGTCTACGCCCACGTCACCGATGAGATGCGCCGGACAGCGGCGGTGAAGATCGATCAGGGCATCGGTAAAGCTAATCCGAAGATAGAAATCGGGGCCGCTCCTCAAAAACCCGCCCCCAGCACCTTCCATGCCTACAAGGGCCAGCGGCGCAAGGCTGGCACGGGCTGTGTCACCCAGATCAACGAAAAACTCTGGGAGGGTCGCTACTCCCCCATCTGGCCGGACGGCAAAAAGCACTCCCGCAACGTCTATGCCCACAGTGAGGAGGAGTGTGAAAAGCTGTTGGCGGAAATGATCGCCGAAATGAAAGTAGAGATCGCCGCCGAGAAGGAGCAGCTGAAAGCCGAACCCAAAGTCGGCTGACAAAGATCCATGGCCCATCGGGGACACCCCGATGGGCCATTTTTTCTGTCTGTGGCTTGTTATGTGGTCAACCCCCAAATGCAAAAATTCAAAAACGGATAAAAGTGCTAAAAGCAAAAAGAAACCCGCCGCTTTTAACAGAAAACAGCGGATTTTGTGGAGCTGCTATCCAGATTTGAACTGGAGACCTCATCCTTACCAACTGATTGCCCACCCTCGAAACGCCTCCATCCGGTGCTTTGGGGGCATTTTTGTTCCACAAAAGCGGAGACAATGCTGCTCTCCGCTCCATTGCCTCCGCCCGCTCGTTTTCTGTTGTGGGTCAAGTTGTGGGTCACCCACATAATTCACCGCCCCTCTCCCTCACCCCAGCAGCATCACCGTCACGCAAAAGTACCCATTCTCCCACCGCGCCTGAAAATTCCCCTGATACTTCGCCGCAATGGAACGCACCACAGACAGCCCGATGCCGTGGTGCCCGCGATCCTCCTTCGTGCTCAGCAAGCCCGGATTCTTCTCCAGCACATCCTCCTCTGTCCGGTTGCGTACCCGGATGCGCAGATAACCCTTCACATGATCCAGGAACAGCTGCACGTCCCCATGGGCCTCCCCATTGCTGGCCTCAATGGCGTTATCCAGCAGGTTGGCCAGCAGAGCGCACAAATCCTCCTCCTTAACGGACAGCTCCGGCGTCAGGGTCACGCTGGTCATAATGTGGACCCCCTTCTGCCGGGCCTCCCCCGCTTTCTGGGTCAGCAGCAGATCCACCAGGGCGTTCCCCGTCTGAAATTCCTCCATGCTGGTGACGCGGGCACTCAGCTCCGTATCCAAATATTGCTCCAGCTCCTGGTAACGCCCGGTTTTCACCAGCCCGTCGATATAGAAATAGGTGTTTTTCAGCTCGTGCCGTTCCCGGCGCACCCTGTCGATCATGTCCGAGGTATGCTGGAGCTGCTCGATCTGGTTCTGCTGGCGTTGCTCTACCGCCTGGGCTTGGAGCACCCGGGCATAATTTTCCGACACCAGATAGGTGAGGTAGTAGATCAGCAGAATCAGCCCCAGGTTGACCAGGTAGAGCGCGGCGGAGAGGGACACGCTGATGGCCGTGGATATGGAGAACTCAATGGACAGATAGACCATCACAGCGGAAAAGGCGGTGGATGCCGAGAACAAAATCCAATACCGGGGCGGGAGATGGGTCTGCTTATCCGGGTAAAACCGGGCCAGGTAGGCGGCACACAACAGATACGCCAGGTAGAACAGGAGGTAATCCAGGGCTGTCATGGCCCTGGCCCCCATCTCCGGCACACCGGAGAACAGGGAGTTCAGGGACATCACCAGCGTTTTGATCGTGACGATACTGAATATGCTCACCACACTCAGGCAGATCCGGTGATAGAGTGCCCCCCGCTGAAACACCAGCGTGTAGGACAGGGCGCACAAAAACAGGGCCGCCAGATAAAACACAAAGCTCCCGGCCACCGACTCCAGAAGGCGGTAGGTCCCCCCGAACAGTGCCAGCCACAGCAGCACCGAGCACCACTGTGGCCAGCTCCGGCGGTGTTTACAGGCCAAGGCCAGCGTACCCAACACAAGGGCGAAGGTAACAATCCCCTCAGACCAGCGCAAAAAATCAGCCATCACGCGCTTCCCCCGTTCACATAGGCGAAAAACGATTCCCGAAGCTCCTCCGCCCGTCCCCGGCTCGGTGACAGTATCCTTCTGTATACGGGCAGCACCGTGCGGTCGTCCAGGCTGAAAATGTATTGGCAGTTCACCAGGTAGCTGCGGTGGCACCGGACAAAGCCGTGGGGCCGCAGACGCTCCTCCAGCTCCATGAGCCGGGCGGTGAGGATCGTCCCCCCGGCGGCAGTGACAAAGCGGCAGTCCTTGGCCAGGGCCTCCACGTAGAGGAGGCTCCGGGTTTCAAAGGTATACAGCCGCTTGGAGTGGGGCTCCGCCACCACGATGGAGCTTTCCGTCCGCCCCCGCAGCTCCTGGGACACGTCCCGGGCCAGCTGGGGCAGCTCCTCCTGGAAATGGTTTTTGCGCACAAAACGGAAGGGCTGGACCTCGAAGGTCTGGAACACCAGCTCCTCCTTCCCCGAGATAAACACCACCAGGGCCCGGGAGCCGTCCGCCCGCAGTCTCCGGCACAGCTCAATGCCGTTAAGCCCCGGCATATCGATGTCCAGGAAGAACAGGTCATACCGCCGCCCGTCCCCCACCGCCTTCAGCAGCATCCTGGGATCGGAGTAGGCGTCCACTACAATGGGCAGCTTTTGATCGTGGAACGCCCCCTCCAGCCGCTCCCGGATGAGGCCCAGCGCGCCCAGGTTGTCCTCGCACGCGGCGGCCTGCCAGCACTCCAGCTCCATGCCGTCCCCTCCTCTCGGATTCAGTATAATGGGACGGAGGGAGGGTGTCAACGGGCAGTTTCACTCCATTCGTTCCATATGCGGGCCATTCGTTCCCAAAGCCGTGACAGCACCCGGGCGGTATGGTAAGCTGGCGGCGGATTCCGCGGCGGACAGTGTTTGGGCGGGACGCTGGGCCGGCTTCCCGCCAGTGAGCAAAATGAGGGAACGCGCAACGGAGCGCGACTGTGACAAGGAGGACACCATGAACGAGAAGAAAAAACTCCCGGGCTGGCTGATCCCGGCAATTGTCATCGCAATCGCGGCGGTGATCGGCTTTGTGATCTATCAAAAGGTCTACAACCTGCTGTTCGGCGGCGCGGTAGCCGTATCCATTGAGGACATTTACAGCAACATTTACGCCTGCCGCTGGCAGCTGATCCTGATCGGCGCGGCCATCGCGGCCGCCATCGCCGTGAGCATCGCGGTGATCAAGCTCCCCAAGGCCAAAAAGTCCATGATCCGCTGGCAGTCCCTCATCGCGGCGGTGCTGGTGGTGGCCGTGGCGGTGAACTGGATCTGTCTGGGCACCGAATATTCTCTGCTGAACCAGGTGCTGGCCGACTCCAGCGGCCTCACCGATGAGACCAAGGCCGACTCCCTGGCCCTCACCAAGGAGATCGCGGAGGAGGGCATCGTCCTGCTGAAAAACGATGGGGATTCCCCCCTTCCCATCAGCAAGGACGCCAAGCTGAACGTGTTCGGCTGGGGCAGCACCATGCCTGTCTACGGCGGCACCGGGTCGGGCAGTGTAGATGAGAGCACCGCCGTCACCCTGCTCCAGGGGCTGAAGAACGCCGGCTTCATCCTGAACGACGAGCTGAGCCAGTTTTATGTGGACTACTGCGCTGACCGTCCAGTGGTGGGCATGGGTGAGGTAAACTGGACCGTGGTACAGCCCACCATGGACGAGTATGATGCCGCCAATGTGTTTGAGGATGCCAAGAGCTTCTCCGACACCGCCCTCATCGTCATCACCCGAGCCGGAGGCGAGGGCATGGATCTGCCCGATGTCTACTCCTCCGACTGCACTTACAACAAGACCCAGATGGGCGGCGATGTGGTATACTCCACCCAGACCGACGATATCGACTCCAGCAAGAGCTACCTGGAGCTGACCAACCGGGAGATTCAAATGGTGGCGCGTGTCACCAGTGAATTTGACAAGGTCTATGTGGTGGTCAATTCCGCCAACGTGATGGAGATGGGCTGGGTGGACCAGTACGACGTGGACGCAGCCCTTTGGGTGGCAGGTGCTGGAGTCAACGGCTTTGAGGCTTTGGGCGAGATTCTGTCTGGGACAGTGAATCCCTCCGGCCGCACCACAGACACCTGGGTGTACGACCTGAGGAGCACCCCCACCGCTAATAACTATGGCAATTTTACCTATTCCAACTCCACCCAGATCACCGGCTCCGACGCCAATACCGCCAAGTTCGTCAATTACGTGGAGGGCATTTACCTGGGCTACAAGTTCTACGAGACCGCCGCCGTGGAAGGGCTTATCGACTATGACAAAACGGTTCAGTACCCCTTCGGCTACGGCCTGAGCTATACTACCTTTGACCAGGAAATCAGCAATTTCACCGACGACGGCAAAACCATCACTATGGAAATCACCGTCACCAATACCGGCAGCGCGGCGGGCAAGGACGTGGCCGAGATCTACTTCAACCCGCCCTATACCAACGGCGGCATCGAAAAGGCCAGCGCGAACCTGGTGGAGTTTGCCAAGACCGGCCTCATCCAGCCCGGCAGCTCCGAAAAGGTCACGATCACCTTCGACTATGAGGACATGGCCTCCTACGATGACCTGGGCCACGGCTGCTATGTGCTGGAGAAGGGCGAGTACATCGTCTCCCTCAACACTGATTCCCATACTGTGGTGGACTCCCGCACCGTTACCGTGGATGCCGACCGCATCTATGACGACAGCCATGACGGGAAGCGGTCCAGCGACTATGTCACCGCCGTCAACCAGTTTGACCAGGCCCGGGGCCACGTCACCTATCTGAGCCGGAAGGACGGCTTCGCCAACTATGACGAGGCCACCGCCGCCCCTTCCAATATGGAGATGACGGCAGAGGAGATGGCGGCCTACCAGTGTAAGAACAATTTCGACCCCGCCGGCTACGACGACCCCAACGCCGCAATGCCCACTACCGGGGCAAAAAACGGCCTTACCCTGGCCGACATGGCGGGACTGGACTATGACGATCCCAAGTGGAATGACCTGCTGGACCAGATCACCGTGAACGAGATGGTGAACATGGCCACCGACGGCGGCTTCAAGAGCACCGCTATGCCGTCCATCAGCTCCCCTGAGTCCGTGGACAGCGACGGCCCCGCAGGCATCTCCAGCAACTTCAACGACAACAAGGGCACTGCCTACCCCTGCGCCACCCTGATCGCCGCCACATGGAACAAAGACCTGGCTTACCGCCGGGGTGCCCAGATCGGCATCGAATGCGAGCAGCTGGGGGTCACCGGCTGGTACGGTCCCGGCATCGACATTCACCGAACTGCCTTCTCCGGCCGCAATTTTGAGTATTATTCCGAGGATGGAACACTCTCCGACGTCATGGGAGGTCTGGAGGTAAAGGGTGCCACCGAGAAGGGCGTCATGGTCTATGTCAAGCACTTCGTCCTCAACGATCAGGAAACCAACCGCACCAACGGCGTGTGCACCTGGATCACCGAACAGGCCCTGCGGGAGATCTATTTGAAGGCTTTCGAGTCTGCCTTCAAGGACGGGAAGTCCACCGCTGTCATGGCTGCCTTCAACAGCGTGGGCCCGCAATGGTCCGGCAGCTGTGAGAGCCTGCTCGTCAACGTGCTGCGGGAGGAGTGGGGCTTCCACGGTGCCGTCATCACCGATGCCATGGACCCGCTGGCCGACTTCTACATGGATCTGAACCGGGGCATCCGCAGCGGCCTGACCAAGGGACTGTCCTTTGCCGCCGACCCCACTCTGCTCCATGACACGGACAAGGCAGGCACCGTGATCGCCCTGCGGGAAGCCGCCCATGAGAACCTGTACGCCCAGGTCAACTCCAACGCCATGTACAGCGAGGGCGGTATGCCCACATGGGTTAAGATGTTCATTGCCGCGGACGTGGTGCTGCTGGTGCTGCTGGCTGGCGCGGAATTCCTAGTGCTCCGCAAGTATAAAAAGGATCAGGAATAAGCGGGACATCGAACTTCATTTTACTACATCTCTGATAAAACAAACGGCTTTGTCGGACGATGATGCGGTGGCCTAAACATACCGCCGCTCCTCATTCCGGGGGACCAGTCAACGACTGGTCCCCCTCACTTTTTCAGAAGCTGTACCAATCGCCGAAGTATTCAGATTTGCGAGTCAAAATTGCCGGTGGCAAGGCGAAAAATCGCGGGAATACTTTGTGTATTTCAAGATTTTTCAACGCAGCCAGCGGCAATTTGGGCCGCAAAGCTGGGTGCTGAGGCGATTGGTGCAGTTTCTCAAATCAGGGACCCGCGAATTGCACCAGTGTCTACAAAGAAAAGACTGTCACCGTCAGCGGACTTTACAGCCGGTTCAGATCCTCCCGCAGCGTCTCGATATGCCGTGCCCGCTCCTCCTCCGACTTCGCCGCCTTCAGCAGCCCGATGGTAAAATCCCGCCGGGCGGCGGCGTGCTCCACCCAGGCGTTGAATTCCTCCCTGCTCATGTTTCCCTTCATCACCCGTGCGTAGTATTTTTTGTACGCCCGTTTATAGAGCTTCCATGTCTCCTCCGCCCGGATTTTGTTTTCAAAGACGGCACGCGCCCCTACCTCCCGGCAGGTCTTTTCCGTCTCGCCGGGGGCGACGCGTCCACAGTATACCGACTTGTCCCCCTGCTCGTGGAGGAACCACTGGCCGCACAACCGACACTGCCGTGGGGCGTTGCCATGCTCGATGGCCTTGCCCAGCTCCAAGTAGAGGAAGTCCCGCAGACAGGACACAGTCCAACGCTCCACCATTACGCCCTTGTCCCCATCAATATGCCGGAGCGCAAAGCGGGCGGAACTCTCCACAGCCATTTCCTCCAGCCAGGAGAACGGCCCCCGAGATACCAACTGCTCCTGTGCATATGGATGGAGATGCCCGCCAAATACCTGGAGCAGCTCCTCCAGTCTCCGCATCAGCAGCAGGCCATCGCCTATGTCGTCCGCCAAATCATTCCCGCAAAAAAACTCCGTCACAGCGGAGCCATATTGGAAGGGCCCATCATCGTTGATCCAATATCCATCGATGCCAAAATCGGCGGTCAACGGAAATGTCAGTCTGGGAAAGCTCATGGATCCATCTCCTCTCGCAGTAGACTATTATTTTTCTAGAATAGTTGACAACTTTTTCCGTGTGTGTTATCATAAAGCTGCCCACGAGCAGACTATACCACAATTCTAAAAATAGTCAAGATTCCATGGGCCATTTCCGGGAAATGTTTTGTACCTCGACAACTGAATACCCACCGCCGAAGATCATACTCCCTGGGAAAAGTATCGCCAAGACCTTCAACTCTGGAGCGAGCGTACCAGCAGGAAGGGGCCCCCGCAAAGCCGTCCCCCAGGCTTTGTGGGGAGAGGAGGAGCAGCGAAATAAGTGAGCTCTGCCATCCATGGCAGAGCGAGGGATATGGAGCTTGCAACGACGACACGCCGCAGTGAGATTCTGGGGCTGGAACGGGTACGGTGTGTGGTCAGCAAGAGCAGATGGAATCCACTCCCCCTTCCATCTGCGCCCAAAATTCATCGAAAGGATAAACAAGTGAAAATTTCTGAGTACAAAAGTTATGACGATCTCCCTCTGTTTCTCAACGCCGCAATGGTGGCGAAAGTGCTGGGCGTCGCCCCATCCAGCAGCTACGAATTGATGCACGAAGCAGACTTCCCGGTTCTTAAAATTGGCAACCGGCTGGTCGTCCCAAAAGAAAAGTTCATCCAATGGGTGGAGCAGCACACGCAGGGAGGTGCTGGTCAATGAGGAAACGCCGTACCCCGTTCGGCTGGCCCCAGCGCGATCCGCTCCACTACCGCTTCCCGATTCCCAACGCTGTGTGGGAGCATCGGCTCAAGCCTATCGCGTTCGAGATCTTGACCTACCTCTACTGCCAGCACTCCCATGGCGGTGCAAACCTATCTCCAGAGATGATTGCGAAGGGCATTCACAAATCAGAAGGTACCGTGAGAAAGCACCTGTCTGTCTTGCGGGACGCAGGGTTGGTCACAGAAGAATGCTCCCTCACTACTGATTTTTTGTCCGCTGAAAGCGGGAAGTTTTTCTCCCTCCCCAATGAAATCTTCCTGCTGAACCTTCCGCCTTCTGCGTTCATGGTGTACGCCTATCTGCTCCTGATCGAGGATCGCAGAACGCACACCTGCCACCCCAGCTACAGCACCATCGCCGCTGCCACGGGGATGTCCAGGAACACTGTAATAAAATCCATCGGCATCCTCTTAGAAAAGCACCTCGTCATGATGGAGCACAGCCAATACCTCGACCAACGCGGGATGAAGTGGAATGGCAACAACCTCTACACCATCCTTCCAACACAGAGAGCAGTAGCTGCATTCCACCAGCGGCAGCTCTGCCATCTGGATCTGGACGCCCAGCGCAGGAAGCTCCACAGGCTACGGGAATATCGAACCTGTCAAGGAGCTTCCGCAGCTTCTGCCAATAGAGCTCCCATCTCATGAACCGTCAGGACGGGTTCCATCCCCCACAGCCCCGTCAAAAACGGCTCGCCCCGTGTTTCGCGTTTTGAGACCCCTTGTGGCCCTCCTGTGGGCCGAGGGGAAATGGTACACCCTCCCAGCCCTTGAAACGCGGTGTTGACCCCCGTGTGGCCCGCTGTGCGCAGGTGTGTGCAGCCCAGCCCCGCCACCGTGCCGTGGGAGTGCCGGGCGAGGGCAACGCAGAAAAGCCCCGTTGGGGCGGATGCCCACCTTTTGGGTGGGGCAAGCATCGCGTCCGGCTATACGCCGCCCGCACTCGCCGGGGCTATGC
>OFHA01001519.1_pt1 | contig 15822 bp, 12 predicted proteins | sample 1521891 | NCBI WGS metagenome assembly OFHA01 (sample SAMEA3504089, study PRJEB24116) | mouse gut metagenome | biome: mouse gut; feature: mouse-associated habitat; material: faeces | place: Denmark | collected 2011
AGCAGCTGTTTCATATGCATGTGGTGCAGCATCAGTGGGATTGTCCGAGAAATATCGGGTGTTTAAAAAAATGCCTGACTGCATTTTGGCAGCTGTGGCGACTGACCAGACAGCATCATTTTGAATGGATGCATTGTCATTCGCCTGTTGGCGGGGCACTGTCAAGGATTGTGTCACATTTTCGCAAAATCAGCGTAATTTATACAGCGCATGGATTTCATTTTTATCAGGGCGCCCCATTCAAAAACTGGCTGTTATATTATTCGGCAGAAAGACTGCTGGCATATTGGACAGATGTGCTTATTACGGTTAATAAAGAGGATTATACATTAGCGAAAAATCATCTGAAAGCAGGAAACATCTGTCGTATTCCAGGCGTTGGCATCGATGTTCAACGGTTTCAGAATTGTGCAAAAGACAAAGCTGCAAAGGATCGCAATGTAATTCGAAAAAGATACAACATCCCGCAGGATGCAATCGTTTTGTTGTCAGTTGGCGAGCTGAGCAAACGAAAAAATCATCAGGAAGTACTGAAAGCACTTGCGCAAATGAAGCGGCAGGATCTCTATTATCTGATTTGCGGACAAGGAGCGATGGAAAAAAGGCTGATACAAAAAGCAAAAAAATACAACATCTTAAAATACGTCAGATTTTGCGGGTTTCAGGAAGATGTGGAAACAATCTGTCGGTCTGCAGATATTTTTGTGTTTCCGTCTCTTCAGGAAGGATTTCCGGCAGCGCTGATGGAAGCGATGGCAGCCGGACTGCCGTGTATTGTATCAGATATTCGGGGAAACCGCGAGTTAATTGCCGATCAGATGCGGTTTCAACCTGGGCGAACAAAAGAAATGCAGAGGATATTGGATGAGGTAATCAGAAATCCGCAGTTGCTCATGCATCTGGGAGATCGAAATCAGGAGCAGATAAAAAAATATGATGTGCAAAAGGTGAACTGCAAAATGAAAAAAATATATGATTCCATTCGGGTTTCGGCGTCGTATGGGCGGACAAAAGCATGAAAAGCATTCAGGTAATGCTGTCGGCATATAATGGCTGTCTGTATTTATCACAACAGATCGAAAGTATCCTTGTGCAAGAGAATGTAGAAGTATCGCTTCTTATCAGAGATGACGGTTCCACTGATCAGACGATGAAATTGTTACAGACATATGAAAAAAGATATCCGAATATTTCTGTATATGCGGGGAGTAACCGGGGAGCTGCAGGGAGTTTTTATGATTTGCTGCAAAATGCCGGAAGATCTTTTGATTATTATGCGTTTGCAGATCAGGATGATATCTGGTTTCCGGACAAGCTGTCTGCAGCTGTCGCTATGTTGGAAACAGAAAGTGACCGCATGCCGTTGCTGTATGCGGGTAAAGTGATTTGCGCGTCAAAAGATTTAAAGAAGCGGGAGGCGTTTTCTTATCGGACGGATCGGAAACCGGATTTTGGCAATGCGCTGTTAGAAAATATTTGTATGGGATGTACGCAGGTATTTAATCGTCCGCTTCTTATACTCGTAAGAGAACACCTTATGCAGCGGACGGTGATGCACGACTGGTGGATGTATCTTACCGCGGCTTATTTTGGAAAGGTGATATACGACCAGCATGCATATATGTTGTACCGGCAGCATGATAAAAATGTAGTCGGTATGAAAAATCAGTGGGGGAAAAGATGGAGGAACAGAATCCGCCATTTTTCTCAAATGAAGCATAAACTGTCAGATCAGGCGGAACTATTTCGTATGGCTTACGCACCGATCGTAAAAGACGATGTCCGGTTACGATTGCTTTGTGAATATCGAAGGCATGTGATGTTAAAGCTGAAGCTGATTTTCAGCAAAAGTATTTACAGGCAGAACAGACTGGATGATATCGTATGCAGGTTACTATTTATTATTAGCTATTTATGATAAAGAAGTCTTTCGGTATATATCATACTTAGACAGAAAGGATATCTGTATGAAAATACTGCATTATATGTTTGGAATACCTCCGGTTCGTGTCGGTGGTCTGGTGCGTTATGCGACAGATTTGATGAAGAGACAATACCAGATGGGACATGAGGTATCGCTGCTGATTCCTGGGAATATTTCGAAAAACGGCAGACGAAAAACAGTAATTTCTCCATGCAGAAACAATTATATGCAGATACCGTCGTATGATATATGCAATCCGCTTCCAATACCAATGTGTAATGGAATTACGGATATTCAAAGTTTCACACAATGTTGTGATGGCAGGGAATTTGCAGTTTTTTTACAGAAATTAAAACCGCAGATCATTCATATTCATACATTTATGGGACTGCATCGCGAATTTTTGGACGAGGCAGAAAAAGCTGGGATACCAATGATATTCACAACGCATGACTATTTTGGAATATGTCCGACCGCGGTCATGCTTTTTCGAGGACATATATGCGAAGATACAGAATGGGAAAATTGTGGCTTCTGCTGCCAGAATGCATTTTCGCAAAGGCGGCTTAAAATCGAACAGTCCGAATGGTACCGCATTTTTCGAAAACATCCCGGGGCAGTGCGCGTTACAAAACAAACCATGCGTAAAGTCGGTTCCCTGACGTGTAAAAGTATAAAATTGCTGCAGACAGTATTTGGGATACAGCGTTCGAAGGAACGATTGCCAGGCAAAACATCGTGGAACGGGAAGGATTATGCTGTATTAAAAAAATATTATGCATCGATGTTTGCGCGTATTTCGTATTTTCATTTTAACAGTACGACTGCCAGAACTATTTTTGAAAGAAGGCTGGGACAACTCAGAGGAGAAGTCGTACCGGTCAGCCATTCCCAAATTGACGATCATCGAAAAAAACGTGTTTATGGAAAGAAACTACGCATAGGCTATCTCGGCAGCTGGGCCGAACACAAGGGATTTTTCGATTTGATCAAAGTATGTGACGCATTGGTAAAAGATGGATGTACAAAGCTGGAGCTGCATATTTATTCAGATACGGATCAGAGAACGGAGCCGTATGTGGTAAATCATGCGTGCTTCGACGCAGATCAGCTTGGCGATGTATTTTGCGATATGGATCTGCTGACACTGCCTGGAATCTGGCCGGAAACATTTGGGCTGGTGGCGTTAGAAGCGTTAAGCTATGGGGTTCCGGTAGTATTTTCCGCGTATGCAGGAGCAATCGATCTGCTGCATGCGTATCCGGATATTGGTTTTGCGTATGATGGAAGCATGCGCGGATTAAAAGAAATCCTGCAAAAGATATATGAAAACAGAGAACTGCTTCTTATGGCAAATGACAACATTTTAAAAATGGATGATGAGTTTTCATATGACAGGCATGTCAGTCAAATCTTGTATCTGTATGAACGGTTCATCCGTTAGAAAACGAATGAAGCGTATGAAGATCCGGTAATGTCTGCCGCAATGACAGATAAAAATAACTGCAGGAGTATCAGGAGAAAAATATGAGAGTAGTAAAAGAATTATGGGAATACCGGGAAATGATCGTCAGTCTGGTAAAAAGAGATTTAAAGAGCCGGTATAAAGGGTCTGTGCTTGGTTTTTTATGGATGTTTTTAAATCCGCTATTGCAGCTTGCGGTTTATACCGTTGTATTTTCAACGATTATGAAAATGGGGATTGAGAAGTTTTATCTTTTTTTATTTGTTGCACTGGTTCCATGGCTGTTTTTTAGTACGTGTCTAAGCGCTGGAACGACTGTGATCTTTTCACAACAGGATATGGTGAAAAAAATATATTTTCCAAGAGAAGCACTGCCGTTAGCTTTTACCATTAGCCAGTTTGTAAATATGCTGCTTAGTTTCGTTGTGATTTTTATTGTAGTGATATGCAGCGGGGTGCATATTCGTCCGAATGCATTGTGCTATCTTCCGTTTGTTATGCTTGCAGAATTTATACTTGCGCTTGGGATTACGTTTCTTGTTTCTGCCTGTAATGTATATTTTCGGGATCTGGAGTATATTCTGGGAATCATATCGATGGCATGGATGTATCTGACGCCCATACTTTACCCGATGGATATGGTACCGCAACAGTATGCGGATATTTTTTACATGAATCCTATGACTTCGATTACGATTGCGTATAGGGATATTTTGTATTATGGACGGGCGCCTCAGATGAATACATTGCTGCAGGCACTTCTATTAGGAATGGCAATTCTTGTTGTGGGGCAGATGACATTTGGAAAATTGCAGAAGAAATTTGCGGAGGAATTATAATGCTGGACCAGGAACATGCAGTAGAAGTTCATAACGTCAGAAAAAAATTTAAAGTTTACTTTGACAAAGGCAGAACACTCAAGGAGAGAATCCTTCATGCGGAACGCAACAGATATGAAGAGCGGGAAGTATTAAAAGGGATCAGTTTTCAGGTAAAAAAAGGCGAAGCAGTCGGTCTGATCGGACAAAACGGATGTGGAAAAAGTACGACACTAAAACTTTTGACACGTATTATATATCCGGATTCCGGAACGATTGCGTTAAAAGGCAGGGTATCCAGTCTTTTGGAACTGGGTGCAGGATTCCATCCGGATATGAGCGGACGTGAGAATGTATATATTAACGCATCGATTTTTGGACTAAAAAAGAAAGAAATCGATCGTAGGCTTAATGAGATCATAGAGTTTTCCGAACTTGGCGATTATATAGACAATCCGATACGGACATATTCCTCCGGAATGTATATGAGACTTGCTTTTTCCGTTGCCATCAATGTAAACGCGGACATTCTTCTGATCGATGAGATTTTAGCGGTAGGAGATGTTAATTTTCAGTCCAAATGTTTTCAAAAACTTATGGAAATAAAAAAGAAGGGAACAACGATCGTGCTTGTATCGCATTCGATGGATCAGGTCGAACGAATTTGCGAGAGAAGTATCTGGCTGCAGGAAGGGCTTATTCAAATGGATGGAACGCCGCAGGAGGTGCATAGCCAGTATCTTGCATTTATGAGCAGAGAGTTGGAAAGAAGCCAAAAATGATCATACCAATCGTCTTTACATTAGATCCGGTTTATGAAAATCTTTCCCAGACATGGGTGTTTTATAAAGCGCTGACGCTTATAAAAAAGAATGGCGGAGCAGTAATTACACAGGAACAGTATGTTTCGCAGATAGAAAAACAGAAAAATATTTTACCTCAGTTTTTTCAAAAAGATGTAGCCGAAATGTTTGAATACGAGACGTTTGGCGCATATGAAATGCAAAAGATGAATCTGATATGCATACCGTCTCAGATCGAAGACAGATATATACAAAAGCATGGTACACAGTCTGATGCATATATGGCTTCACTCAAAGAGTCGTGGCCGGAGCTGGAAGAGTATCTGTATGAAAAACTTACGGCGTATATGAAAAAGGCAGGTGAAAAGCCAGAGGCATTTACCTGTCTGACGTATTTGAAGTTCGTTCAAAATGTGGCGGACCGCCTTGGCGTACCTGTGATATATTATGAATGGGGACCGTTTCGGTATTCGGCGTACAGAAATACCGCATATTTTGATATCGACGCGCAGTACAAAAAAATAAGTGAGAAATATGAGGAATTTGTAAATCAGGGATATGCACAACAGGTACCGGTTCTAAGCCGGAAGGAAATTCTGGCGCTGTTTTTAAAACAGGATAAATTAGAGTATCTTGACCGTATGGAGCATACGGCTGAAAAATACGAAGCGGGCGTTGCAGGTGGATACGGTTCATTGACCGAGGCAAGTGCCTATACTTATACAAATATTATAGAAATGTATAATCATGCGAAGCAGTTATTTTCGGATGAAAAGATTGCGGTACGCTATCATCCGGGTGATCCGGTGCATATGCGCGTAGATGCCAGAAATGAACTGCAGGGAGATCTGGTATCGTTTATTCTGGAATGTAAAAGAATTATCTGCATTGCCTCAAACGTTGGTTTTGAAGCGATGATGTATGGAAAAAAAGTATATGACAGCGGCAGTATTCGTTATCAGGGAATTACCAATGCACGTATCAAAGATCTGGAAGAAAAAGAAGCAGATCTGAATATTTTGAACTTTATCGTATTTGTGATACTCGTACCGTTTGAATTTTTAAATAGCGTTTCCTATATCAGATACCGGCTGAAAAATCCATCTTTAAAAGATATTTATCTGTATCATTTTCAGTATTATATGAACTGCTGGGGGATTCAGCCGGATGGCGGTAAGGAAAGTATCTTTTCTCTAATTATGCAGGCAAGAGAAAAAGGAATTACAAAGAATGCGCCACATGCGTTTCACAAACATATGGCGGATACAGACGGGGATCTTCGTGTGCAGCAATATAAAAATCAGTGTGATTTTATGACGCAAAAAGCGCTGCAGGCAGAGGCAGAAAAAGAACAATACAAGAGTCAGAGTCAGCAGCTGCAGCAGGCGACAGAACAGCATATCAGCCAGATACAAGAACTGGAACAGCAGGTGAAGCAGTTAACCGAAAAACAGCTGCAGCTGGAGACAGAAAAACAGAATCTGGATACCGAAAAGCGGCAGCTGAGCGCAGATCAGCAACAGCTGGAGTGCAGCAGACAACAGTTACAAATAGAAAAAGACAAATTAGAAAAACAGTTAACTATCGTCATGCATTCTTTTTCCATGAGGATTACAAAACCTCTTAGAAAACTGAATCAATACATGCATTTTAAATACAGACGATAAATACGCGGTGTGTCCAAGGAGAAAATTTAAATGGAAAACAGGAACGTGGATATTATTATTCCAATATATAATGCGTATGAAGATTTGCAAAAATGTATCGCCAGTATACAAAAATGGACGGATATGCAAACCTGCAGGATGATTCTGATTAATGACTGCAGTACGGATGAACGAATGTATCCCTATCTCGAGCAGTTAAAAAATGAACAATGTATAGTGATTCATAATGATAAAAATCAGGGATTTTCTGCAAATATAAATATCGGAATCGCACAATCTAACGATCGGGATGTAATACTTTTAAATTCAGACACGGTTGTTACAAAAAACTGGGTTGAAAAACTAAAAAGCTGCGCCTGTCTGGATCCATGGACAGCTACCGTAACGCCGTTATCCAATAATGCGACATTGTGCTCGGTGCCATATTTCGGCAAAGAAAACAGGCTGCCGGATGGATATACACTGGATGAATACGCAGAGCTGATTGAAAGAATCAGCCTGAAACGATATCCGCAGATTCCGGTTGCAAATGGGTTTTGCATGTATGTCAAACGGGAGATTATTTCACTCATAGGCGTTTTTGATGCACAGACATTTGAAAAGGGGTATGGAGAAGAAAATGATTTCTGCTATCGGGCAATTGAGGCAGGATACCATCATGTGATGTGCGACGATACGTTTATACTGCATACGGGCACCAGTTCTTTTGCTGACGGGCAGAAAAGAAAATATATGCTGGAACATGAAAAGATTCTGGACAGACGGTATCCGTATCTGATGCAGGACGTCCGGGTCCATTGCAGAGATATTCCGACTGCAATCATTTCCCAAAATGTCAGATTGCGGACAAGACTGGATCGCTATAAAAAACGAAAAACAATTTTATATCTGCTGCAGTCGGATTTTCGGGAAGATGCCCCTGACCATATTGGAGGCATCCAGATGCATGTCAAAGATTTAACGCATGAGCTAAGAAAAGATTACAATGTAGTCGTTTTAGCCAGAAACCGGAAGAACCTGAACGTTACTTTTTACGCGGAGAAAAAAGAGCTGTATTTTCGGTTTTATATTGGGGACAGACCACGGTACGAAATTTTCCGATCCGTCGCGTTTGCACAGTTGTATGGCAGGATTTTAGATGTGTTTACACCAGATCTTGTACATATTCACCATGTAATGGGACTGACGCTGGAACTTTATTATGAAGCGGACAAAAGAAAAATACCAGTGTATACGACGCTGCATGATTATTATTTTGTATGTCCGAATATTACACTGCTGAACGAAAAAGATCAGCTGTGTACAGGTAAACCATGCGCGCATTGCACAAAGTGTCTGCGAAAGCAAAAAGAGATCAATGAATCTTTAGATTACAGGAATATCTGGCTAAAGCAGCATGAACAGGTACTTTTGATGACAAAAACTATTTTTGTACCATCGCAAAGTACGAAACAAATCGTTTTAAAAGTGTATCCGGATCTGAGAGATAAGATTGTCATACAAGAACATGGAACAGAACAGGGAAAGCGAAAAAAGAAATCTTCCAAAATATCAGAAAAAGCGTCTTCCAGGAAGTTTCACGTTGCGTTTTTAGGAGCCATTAACGCGGCAAAGGGGTTCCAGCTCGTTACGGACCTCATCCGCAAAAAGGATAAAAATATTGAATGGTATTTGTTTGGGTATTTTGAAAAAGAGATGCCGGACCTGGAAAAAAAGCAGAATTTTCATAATATGGGACCTTATCAGAGAGAAGATCTGCCGGAATTTATGCAAAAATATAGCATCGATCTGATCTGTATTCTTCCGAAATGTCCCGAAACTTTCTGCTATACATTGTCGGAGGCGATTGCGTCCAGGGTACCGGTACTTGTGACAGACGTCGGTGCGCTGGGAGAAAGATGCAGACAGATGAATTGCGGATGGATAGTGCCTGACAGCGCAGATAAAGAGGAAGTATACAAACAGATTGTAGCTTTGAAAGAACATCGGGAAATATATCGTCAAAAGCTGCAGCAGGTGAAACAGATACCTATAAAAACAAGATACGAAATGTGTCAGGACTATTTGAAAAGTTATCAAATCGGAAAGATCGAAGGAAAAAAGTTTTATGGAAGACAGACGCAGACAGAGAATGAATGGCTGATGGAAGGTTATTTTTTACAAAGCGAAGATCAAAAGGACGATCTGAACATGCAAAACAGACTTGCCAGTGCAGAACAGCAGCTGTATGAAATTACACATTCATTTTCGTACCGTGCAATCTTAAAACTGGCGGTGATTCCGGTTCCGGTCAGACAGCGTATCAAAGCGTTATTACTTCGCGTATACAGAATATTCGAAAATCAGGAAAGAAAAATCAGGAGATGAAAAGACAGATGGATAAAATTGCGGTACTTATTCCCTGTTATAACGAAGAGAAGACCATTCAAAAAGTGATTACAGATTTTAAAAACGCACTGCCGGAGGCTGTCATTTATGTCTATGATAATAACTCTACGGATCGTACAGGCGAGATGGCAAAGGAGGCGGGAGCGGTTGTACGTCGGGAATATCAGCAGGGGAAAGGAAACGTTATGCGCAGAATGTTTGCAGAAATTCATGCACAGTGTTATATCATGGTAGATGGCGACGATACGTATCCTGCCGAAAGCGCAGGGCAGATGACAGACATGATATTAAATCAAAAGGCAGATATGGTAGTCGGCGACCGGCTTTCTTCGACTTATTTTGAAGAAAATAAAAGACATTTTCATAATTTCGGCAATAGCATGGTACGTAAAAGTATTAATTTTCTTTTCAAAAGCGATATGAAAGATATTATGACCGGTTACAGAGCGTTTAGTTACCGTTTTGTCAAAACGTTTCCGGTATTGTCTCAGGGATTTGAAATCGAAACAGAAATGAGCATACATGCGATTGATAAAAATATGTACATGGAAAACATGATCTGCAATTACAGAGACAGGCCGGAAGGCAGCGAATCCAAACTAAATACTTATCTGGATGGTATGAAAGTGCTGCTGACAATTTTAAGACTGTTTCGCACATACCGGCCGATGAAATTTTTCACGATGATTTCTGCGCTGCTGGCTTTCCTTTCTACGTTGTTTTTTATACCGGTATTAAAAATATATGTAGAAACAGGACTTGTTCCAAACTTTCCTACGTTAATTGTATGTGGATTTGTAATGATCGCTTCGTTGTATGCATTATTTTCCGGTATTGTATTACAGACAATTTATCAGAAGAACCGGCAGGATTTTGAAATAGAGTTATATCATGTGACAAAAGAGTATAACGAGGCACTGCGGGCTGGCAGATAAAAGAAGCGAAAAGAAGGGAAAATCATGGAGCAAAACAAAAAGCAGAAGAAATGGAAATCGTGGATACTGGCGTTGCTTTCGTCGATCGCATTGATTTACTATTTTCAGGTCAGTACAGGAAATTTTGCGGGAATTGTGTTCCTGTTTGCGTTGTTTTATTTCTATTCGCATATGGAAATGGTTACAGAAGCAAGAGCAAAAATCTGCGCCTTTGCAGGAGGAGCGGTCTGCAGTACGGCGCTGGTTTTTGGCAAAGTCGGGAGAAGCAGTGAAAGTATTCTGGATGCGCTCAGCCGGTTTTCAGACAGTGTGATAAAAGATGAACATACGGCGGATGTTGCCCTGAATGGATACTATACTGTTCACAATATGCTGGTACTGTTTGTTACGTTTGTGGGACTTGGTATCGTCTGCTATCATCTGCTGTTAAAGACAGCCTTGCTGTTAAAGCATGTGAATATAACAATGCAGGAAAGGCAGGAGAAAAGAAACGGAAAAATATTTTTACTTTCTTTTTGTTCGATTCTGATATGCTGGATGCCCTGCTTTTTGTTAAATTTTCCAGGCGTGTTAACGTATGATTCGATCAACCAGATTTCGCAGATAGAAGGCAGCATACCGTTAAACAATCATCATCCGCCCATTCATACGGCAATGATTGCGCTGTTTTATAATGCCGGCAGATTCTTTTTTCATTCTTCGCAAATAGGAACGGCGTTCTGTTCCATGGCGCAGATGATTTTGCTGGCGCTGATCTACTCCGGACTGATTGTACTGATTTATCGCAGTGGATTTCATAAGATCTGCAGCGGACTGGTTTGGGCTTATTTTGCATTACTTCCTTTACATGCTGTTTATGCAGTGACCATGTGGAAGGACATTTTATCTGCAGCGTCTGTGTTGTGGTTTTCCATGACTGTTTACAAAATGTTTGTATGGAAAGAAGCCGGTCCTCTGGTCCTGATACAATATGTGGTCAGTGGTACGATGCTTGCGCTGTTTCGCAGTAATGGAAGTATTGTTTTCATACTTTGTATTCCATATTTTATTTTTCTGTGCCGGAAAAAAATGCGGAATGTTATTTTTCTCATTTTGCCAGTGTTTTGTTTTCTGATTGTAAAAGGCCCTGTATACGATTTTTTTCATGTGCAAAAGACAACGGATATTGTAGAGCGTATATCGATTCCGATGCAGCATATTGCGAGAGTGGTTGTGAACTGTGAACAGGAACTGGACGCAGACGAAACAGAGCTGATCGAACAGGCGGCTTCCCTGGAAGATATCAAACGGACATATAACTGTCGTTTTTCGGATCCGATTAAAAATCTGATGTGGAAAAATGGAAGTTCTGTTGTGATCGAAGAACAGAAGTGGGAATACCTTATGCTCTGGTTCAGACTGGGGCTGAAGCATCCGGTACAGTATCTGCTGGCGCAAATCGATGCAACGGTTGGTTACTGGTATCCGGATGTACAGTATCCAACGCTGTTTTATGGCGTTTATCCAAACGATTTCGGCATTTATACATCCATAAACCAGGAAGGAAAGATATGGAAAAATGCACAGCAGTGGAATGAGCTGTATCGGACGATACCTGTTCTTGGGAATTTTTATAGTATCGGGACCGTTTTTTTGCTTATGGCGTTATCCATTCTTAAATTTATATATGAAAAGCAGTGGAATCGAATCGCGGTTGTACTGCCCGCGTTTATGAGCTGGTTTACAATTATGATTGCAACGCCGCTGCATGCGGAAATGCGATATGTATACGGCATGATGGTTACGATTCCGCTGATCCTTGTTACCGTTCTTTTACCAGAAAAAAATCAGCAGAAAAGGAGACAGCAGGCAGATTGAGAGAATGTATATATAAGAATAAATGGAAAATGATTCTGATCTGTTCTATGATGATCGGAATTGTGTTAAGGATTGTCGTTTCATTTCGTCATTTTACACATTATGACGATGTCGGGCTGCTTGCAACACTGCTGCAGCTGGGAGATCAGTTTCGCGACAGACTGGGATACCGGGCAATTGGCTGGACCTATGCCCCGCTGCAGGTCGGAATCATATCGGCTTTGATTCAGCGGCAGTTTCATTATGAAACAAATTTAATACTGGGACGTTTGCCATCCTTGCTATTTTCGATATGCAATCTGTTTTTGGCTGTTCGTCTCGGAACCAGGATCAGTAAAGATAAAAAAGCGGGATATGTGCAGATGTCTGTGCTGATTCTGCTGGCGTTATCCTGGGAAAATCTGATCTATGGGGCACAGGCAGAGCCATATGCAATTGGAGTTACGGCAATGTTTCTGCTTACGATTGCGTGTATGAAGATTATTGAAAAGCGCGATTTTCATCTGGTATCCATATCGGTACTGGGCGCAGTCGTATGTTATGCGTCTTATCAGATGTATGCGTATTGTTTTTGCTTTTTTATATCTTTGTATGCATTTGGAATTTTGTGGCGCAACAAAGTGTTTTTCATAAAAAGCATCCTTGCAAGTGTGATGTCGCTGATTTTATGTCTGCCTGCCCTGAAACAGTTTTTTTTGTATGGATTGTTGGAAAAAGGAGTGAATCCATGGAATATGGGGATATTCCGGCAATATGTATATTCTCTGGAGGGAGTTTCGAATCCGGTTTTGTATACGATTTTGTTTTTTATAAAAAATACGATTCGGTGGTTTCGAAGTTTTTTTGTCTATAAAGAAGGCAATGTCGTTGTACATGTGATCGTAATTCTGCTGATAGCGACAGTATTGTATGGATATTATGTTCTTCATAAAGAAAACAGATATCTGGCGGTATATGTGGATTTATGTCTGGTTCTGACATTTGGAATGATGATCACTGGAAAATTAACTTTCAGTCCAAGCAGACATACGATGATTCTGATTCCACTTGTTTTGCTGCTGACGGGTACCGCCATATCGCACTGGATGGTTCCGGGCGTCAGGGAAGGAAAGATCTGTTGCAGCGTATGGGGTGTCTGTCTGTGCATGGTCGTTTTTATTTTTAGTATAGGTTTCAAAAACGAATACACAGGACGTGTCAATCGTATATCTGAATTGCTGATCCATAATCAGATAGAAACTTATGATCCGGGTCTCATTTGTTTTTATGGAAATACGCTGGATCTGGATCTGATTCAGGCAGACGGGTATACAAAAATTTTAAACGGCGGGGTATTGCCGCAGTGTATACAGAAAAAAGGCCAGAGTATAAAAGAAGGCGATGTCGTAATTTTTTTCAGCCGCACAAGAGAAATTCGGGAGGATGATCTGAATTTGATCGCAGAGTCTTTAAACGGTTATCATTTAAAACTGACAGACCAGCGATGCATAGGAAGTAATGTAGAGGTTGAGTATGCAGCAAATGTTTTTCAAAATGACAGAAACGGCTATTTTTATTATTTGTACGAAGTGGTGTCGTAAGCAGAAAAAGGAGAAGCGTTATGAATGATTTTATTGAAATGTCCAAATATGCAGGGATGCGCGAGGATCTGGTACAGGCGGGAGGTGGAAACAGCGCGTTTAAGATGCGGTCTGATCGTATGCTTGTGAAAGCGTCCGGATGCCGGCTGGCTGATATCAGTAAAGACAGCGGTTTTGCGGTCGTAAATCCTGCCGTCATTCGTGAAGCGTTTTTGAACATAAAAGATCTGGATCATATGACAGAAACGGAATCCGGACAGATCGTCGAGCGTGCTTTTATTGAGGGCGGTCGTCCGTCGATCGAGACATTTTTACATGCCGTATCGGATAAATATTCCCTGCATACGCATCCGGTTGTGGTAAATATTCTGGCCAGCCGCAAAGGAGGTATGGAGATTCTTAAAAAGATGTTTCCGGATTCCTGGATCATTCCGTATGCAACCCCTGGTATCGGGCTGGCAAAAGCATATTTTAAACAGTGCAGGCAGTGCCGTCAGGATGCGGCGGTAGTGTTTTTGCAAAATCATGGCCTGCTGGTCAGCGCCAGTACTGCGGAACAGGTAATTACGCAGACAGAAGAAATTGTTACAAAGATCGAAAACTATCTGGACATGGATCTGTCTGCCGATCATGCGGTTACCACGCTGTATCGCGCAATTGGAGGCGGAATCATCTGGCGTGTTACGGATGAAAAGATCAAAGATGCGAGAAAGAAAGCGGGAAGAATATGGAACCATGCTTTCTGTCCGGATTGCGTCGTTTTTTTGGGCAAAAAAATGTTTGACGCGGGAGACTATCTGGACGCAGAACAGCTCGAAGCGTTTCGGGCAGAATCAGGGGAACCGGTAGTTATCGCTTACAGACAGGAGCTGTATATTCATGCGCCTTCTGTAAAAAAAGCGCTTGAGATACAGAGTATTTTAAGTTTTAGCGCACAGGTTCTGTGTGGAAATGCCGGATATGAATGCCATATGCTTTCCGATGACGAGCAGGATTTTTTGCTTGGATGGGATGCAGAAAAATATCGGAAAAATATCAGTGAAATCTGATACAAAGGAGTGCAGGATGAAAATTATCATACCAATGACCGGCTACGGTTCCAGGTTTGTGGCAGCTGGTTATAAACAACTAAAGCCGTTGATAAATGTACAGGGAAAAACAATGATTCAGTGGATGATCGAAGGGATGTATCCGGACGAGAAAGATATTCTGTTTGTCTGCCGGAAGGAGCATCTGGATACCATACCGGATCTGAGAGAGCAACTGTTAGCCGCTGCACCGACAGCAGAGATATATGCCATCGATGACTGGGTGAAAAAAGGACCGGTTTATGATGTGTTAAGAGCTTCGGAACGAATAGAAGACGATCGCTGCTGCATGATCAGTTACTGTGATTTTTATATGACATGGGATTATAAAAAATTTCTGGAAGAAGTAAGGAATCGGGACTGCGACGGCTGTATTCCATGTTACAGCGGATATCATCCGCATCTTATGATTTCAAAAAACTACTATGCGTCCTGTCTTACAGATGAACACGATCATCTGATTGAAATCAGAGAAAAATATTCGTTTGAAAAAGATAAAACGAAAGCGAAGCATTCGCCGGGAGTATATTATTTCAAAACAGGGGAGCTGTTAAAACGATATTGTCAAAAGCTGGTTGACAGCGGACAGGCGTTAGATGGAGAATTTTATGCCAGCCTGGTGTACAACTTTTTGGTGCAGGACGGGCGAAAGGTATGGGTTCCGGTCAATGTAGAAAAATTCTGCCAGTGGGGGACGCCTGAAGATCTGGAGGATTATCTGTTCTGGACAGAATGTGTAAGGAGGTTTGCAAAATGAATATTATCATACCTATGGCTGGAGCAGGACAACGTTTTACAGATGCAGGATATCAGGTACATAAACCAGCGATTCCTACAACCGACAGAAGAAGCGGAAAAGAATATCCGTGGATTGACCTGCGGCTTTTGGCCAGGGAGCCGTTTATTCTTCATTTTCCAGAACAGACCACCGGTCATATCGCGCTGGAATTGTTTGAAAAATATGGAATTTGCCCGTCGGTTCCTATCCGCACAAGGAATACCGTAACCTGCGTCAAGCTCTGCCAAAAAGGGCTTGGTCTGTGTTTTATTCCGGAAAATTATATGAAAAATATTGAACTTTTAAAGAAGCCTATGTGTTTTTCCGTAGGAGACGACGGGGCTTACAGCACCTTAACGATTGCATATCGAAAAGGCGCTTATCTCCCTGTCTATGCCCAAGATTTTATCCGTATTGCGCAGCAGAACTTATAGAAAGAGCTTCTATGTAATAACATCTACGGATACATTAAAAATCTTCCCAACCTTCAAAATTGTGTCAATATGCCTGCCGGCTGGC
>OFHA01001522.1_pt1 | contig 15794 bp, 25 predicted proteins | sample 1521891 | NCBI WGS metagenome assembly OFHA01 (sample SAMEA3504089, study PRJEB24116) | mouse gut metagenome | biome: mouse gut; feature: mouse-associated habitat; material: faeces | place: Denmark | collected 2011
GGCTGAAATTTATCCTGTATTTCGTGGCAGGAATGACAGCTATGGTAATGGGGTTTATCGCTCTTCACATGATTATTTACTTTGCAGGCAGATAAAACCGGAAGAATTTGGAAACCATAACAGGGAAAGGGTGTGAAATTATGGTAGACACATTTAAAAACCTTACAGATGAAAAGATGGAGCGCATCATCCGGCTTCCGTATGAACTGCTTGCAAGACAGCTTGGGGATGAGTATGGAATGAAAATTACCGTAGATGTGCAGGTGCGAAAAAAAGAGGATGTAGGAGTTTCATAGTAAAAGTGCCGCTTTGTGCGGTGCTTTACATATAAGGAAATTTTAAAATGATACAAAAATGTAATTTTGTGGAGGGTATTGCGTTTATAACGATGATGTTATCCTCATCAGCTATGGATAGCGAAAAGATTTTATTTCCGGGAACTGTATGCCTGCTATCTTCCACAATACTTTTAATAGAAAGTAAGCGGAAGAGAAAGCATGGAACAAATTGAAAATAAAATGGTCGTTGATTGGGCATGGGATGAAATAGAGTATGGAGTGCCAAGCAGGAGAAGGATAAAAAAAGAAAGACAAGCCTATGAAGAGGCGGAAAGAGAGGACAGTGATTGTGTTCAAAATAGGAGATAAGGTTGCATGGACTAGCCAGTCGCAAGGCTCTTGGACAGAAAAGCATGGAACGGTAATCGCAGATATCCCGGCGGGAGTGGGGGCAATGCAGCATATCCCATCTGGCACAAAGAAGAGCCATTCCAGGGTTGACAAGGACATAAGCTCCATCGACAGGGTGCTTGTGGCGGTTCCGGCTGGCAAGGATGGGAAGACTACTCACTATTACTGCCCGAGGAAAAGCGTGCTGGACATACAGGTGAAGGAGGGATGAAGGTGAGCGAAGTAACAGCAGTAATCATACAGGAGAGCGCAAAGATATCCTGCAACTTCGAGCAGGTGGAGAAAGCGTTGCAGGACAGGCTTTCGGAATACAAAGGAGCCGTGTTCACGGAAGACAGCAAGGCCATGGCAAAGAAGCATGTTGCCAGCCTGAGGGCAGAGAAGAAAAAACTGCAGGACAACCTTCGGGACGCGAAGAAGGAATACATGAAGGAGTGGGACAGATTTGAGCCTCAGGCGAAGGAACTGATTGGCATGTATGACCCTGTTATTGACTTGATAAATGGTCAGATACAGGGCCATGAAGCGAAGCGAATCGAGAGGAAAAGAGAGCTGATAGCGGGCATATATGGAGAGCTGGTTCCGGAGTCTCTCAGGGATTACATCCCACTGACAGGCATCTATGACCGGAAGTGGGAGAATGCGACCACAAAGGAAAAAGACATCAGGAACGAGATATCCAGCTTGGCTGAAAAGACGCAGAAGGACTTGGCCGCCATCCAGAAGATGGATTCCGAGGCGGTAGAAAAGGCCATGGAAGTGTACAGGAGAAGGCTTGACCTTTCGGAGGCCATGTCATACATAAGCTCTTATGAAAACCAAAAGAAAGAGATACTCACCAGGGAGCAGGAGAGGCAGCGCCGGGAGGAAGAGGAGCGTGTCCGCCGCCAGGAGCGAGAGCGGCTCCTGGCCGAACAGAGCGCCCGGGAAGAGAAGGAAGCCGCCCTCCGCCAGGTAGAGAGGGAGAAACAAGAGTCCCTGCGGCGTGCCGAGGAAGAGAAGGCGGAAGCCTTAAGGATGGCGGAACTGGAGCGCCGGGAGGAAGCCAGGAGGGCAGAAGCGGAAAAGGCTGCAGCAGTGGAGCAGGCAAGGGCGGAAGCGGCACAGGAAGTGATCGACAGCCTTGCACCGGATATTGATGAAGAGGAAGAGACTGAGTTCTGTGTCTGCAATGTCATTTTGACTAAAAGACAAAAAGACGCATTGGAGACATACATGAACAGCGTTGGCATTGATTGGGAATGGGTTTGATGGAAAGCATGATTTAGAGGGAATAAGATGGGATTGACAGAGAAATTATCCTGTATACAGCAGAAAATCAAAGTTCCTAAAAATCTGTACAACAAATTTGGGAACTATCCTTACAGAAATGCAGAGGGCATATTGGAAGCGTTCAAGCCTTTTGAGTCTGAATACAAGGTCGCCCTCATTGTGACTGACGATATGTCAGTCATTGGAGACAGGATCTATGTGAAGGCAATTGCCAGCCTTATGGACTGCGAATCGAACGAGGTAATATCTACTACTGCATTTGCCCGGGAAGCATCTGAAAAGAAAGGGATGGACGATGCCCAGATAACGGGATCTGCATCATCCTATGCCAGGAAATATGCATTGAATGGCCTGCTTCTTCTAGATGACACAAAAGATGATGATGCAGATGAAGGCCATGAAGATAAGAAGGATAAATCCAATTCAGGTAGGTCAACTGGAACAAAAAGAAAAAATGGACAGAATATACAGGACAATATGGCTCTTCTTCGCAAACAGCTGACCGAAGAGTGCATACGTACTGGAAGAGGGAAACTCTTCTTGAAAAAAAAGTATTCTGTTGAAAATCCGGAAGATTTATCTGAAGACCAACTGTCGGATGCAATAGAGACGCTGAAACAGGTGCCTGACAAGAAGGTATCCTAATGAAGTTCACGGCAAGGATCAAGGACATCGGCCGAACTTTGTCCGGCAGTCTGACGATAACCCTGGAAAGCCATCAGATGGACGCAGCGGCAGCGACAGAGCTGTCCCAGGTGGACGGACTAGACGTGGAGATTAAGAAAAGGCGGAAGAAGCGTAGCCTTGACGCGAATGCCTATTACTGGAAGCTTGCGTCAGAGGTGGCGGACGCGCTCCATGTGAGTAAGTCTTACATCCACAACTATCTGCTCCGCAAATATGGCCAGATTGAAATTATAGATGGCCAAGGCGTGTACATAGTCATTCCAGATACCGAATCGGCTCAGAAGTCTGTGGATGAGGCACAGACATATCATCTCATGCCTACATCCCAGGTTAAGGAAGGGAAAGGCGGTATCATGTACCGTACATACATGATGCTGAAGGGATCCAGTGAGTATGACTCAAAAGAAATGTCATGCTTGATAGAAGGACTTATCGGAGAATGCAGGGAAATGGGCATTGAAACCATCCCTCCTGAGGAGTTAGAAAGGATGATGGCCGCATATGGCAGGAAAATTGAAAAGCATACTAACAGATGATCTTGAGCACTGTTATGTTACTGGGAGCAACAGAGTGTCCATACATCATGTATTCCCGGGAACAGGAAGGAGAAAAAAGTGCGACAAGTACGGATTCGTAGTCCCACTTGAACCAGGGCTGCATAATATGTCCAGTGCATCTGTTCACAGCAATCCTAATACTGGACTGGACTTACGGCTCAAACAGAGCTGCCAGAAGTACTATGAGGAGTACTGTGGTTCCAGAAAAGAATTTATCTTAGAATTTGGAAAATCTTATCTTTGATTATTGAAACTATTAACTCATTTTACTGTTACAGATTTATCACAACCCATGGCGGCGGGGTGATACGCCGCCTATACAATGGAATATTTTTTATTTATACCTGGAACTCTTAATAATCTAAATGACTATATATCTGCGGAACGCTGTAACCGGCACAAGGGTGCCAAAATGAAAGCAGATAATGGAAAGATTGTTGCAGCTGCAATAATACAGTGCTTAAGGGGTGTGAAGATTGAAAAGCCAGTGTATATGGAGTATTTATGGGTTGAACCTAATAGACGAAGAGATCTTGATAACATATCATCTTTTGGCAGGAAGGTGATCCAGGATTCTCTGGTAAACGCTGGAGTTTTGCATGATGATGGATGGAAGTATGTGACGGGTTTTTCGGATATGTTTCAGGTCGATAAAAACAACCCGCGAATTGAAGTAAAGATAAAAGAGGTATGACAAGTTGCTGCTTACAGATGTGTGTCTTTGAATGAGATGCTGTCTGATGGGTGGTGAAGTACCAGTAAGGAAAGGTAAGCTGATATGGCAGGCAGACCTCCAAAGAAGGGGATATCTTATGCCGGGTGGTCAGTTGACATTTTCGATAATGAGCCAAAAATAGATATGCTTTTGGATGCTCATGGGTGGAATGGTTTCGCAGTTTATTTTTACCTGTGCCAAAGAGCATATGGAGGGGAAGGATACTTCTATAAATGGGGCTATGACGCTTGTGCATCCACGTCACGAAAGATGGGCGGCGGCATCGGTTCTGGTACTGTCCGGGAGGCAGTGGGCTACTGCTTACAGATTGGTCTCTTTGATAAGGGGCTGTTTGATAGGTGGGGAGTCTTAACCAGTAGAGGTATTCAAAGGAGATATTGGGAAGTCGTAAAGGCAAGAGACGTGCGAACCGTGATTTCCGATTACTGGCTTCTGCAGGAGGATGAATGCAGAGGTTTAATAAAAGCACCCTTAAATAGCAATTTATCAGAGGGAAATGACAATTACCCGGAGGGAAATAAGGATAACGATATGCGAAACAGGAATTTCCCCGCACAAAAGAAAAGTAAAGGAAAGAAAAGGAAAGAAAAGGAAAAAGAAAAGGAAATTCCGCGTGTGCAGCGATTTGATGAATTTTGGGTAGCCTATCCCAATAAACAGAGGAGGTACCTTGCAGAAACAGCTTATTGCAGCTTGGTAATATCAGGTACTGTAGCAGAAGAGGAGCTTATCACTGCAGCTCAAAATTATGCTGTATACGTAAAGGAGTCTGGAGACAAAATGTTTCTACCAAATAATTTTCTGGAGAAATGTGTTTTCCAAGACTATCTGAAGAAAAAGGATGTGGCTTCACAGGAAAAACAGGAACTTCGACAGGAGCAGGATGAGGAACTGGTTGGGGATGATGAGGACTGGTGGAAGTATGGTCCTAACAGCCTGGAGGGATAATGCAGGATGTATGAATTTAAAGAGAACGATGTTTTTCGATTTGCGAATTTTATACACGCGCAGACAAAGGAGCGTAATGCAGAACTGTTCTTTAAATTGTGTCCATACTGCAATCCGAAACCTACAAGAGATAATTTAAATTCTTTTTCGATAAGCCTTAAAACAGGGCAATTTAAATGCTTGAGGGCTTCTTGCGGTGTAACAGGAAATCTTGTCACGCTTTCTAAGGACTTTGATTTTTCTCTGGGAAATGAAGTGGATGAGTATTATCGACCTAAAAGGCAGTTTCGCAAAATGAAAACACCTGAAAAGCCGATTGAGCCAAAGCCCCAGGCAATAAAATATTTAGCTGGAAGAGGAATTCCCGAGACGGTCATAAGGAAGTACCAGATAACAGTGCGGACCGATCATCCTAACATACTTGTCTTTCCTTTCTTGGATGAAAATGGCAGAATGCAGTTCGTGAAGTACAGAAAGACCGACTATGATCGGGAAAAGGATAAAAACAAGGAGTGGTGTGAATCCAATTGTCGTCCAGTGCTTTTTGGAATGGCGCAATGCACAGATTTTAATCGACTTGTAGTTACGGAGGGGCAGATAGATAGCCTGTCTGTGGCAGCGGCAGGAGTACAGAATGCTGTATCAGTCCCGAATGGGGCAAAGGGTTTTACTTGGATTCCGTATTGTTGGGACTGGATGAACAAGTTTAGCCAGGTTGTAGTGTTTGGAGATTATGAAAATGGCCATATTACTTTACTTCAGGAATTATCTGCTAGGCTGAAATGTACTGTAAAACATGTGAGGGAAGCAGATTATAAGGACTGCAAGGATGCAAATGAGCTTTTGCAGAAATACGGACCTGAATGGGTGAGAAACTGTGTCGAAAATGCTGTCATGGTTCCGGTGAGAAGAGTGGTGGACCTGGCAGATGTAAAAAGAGTAGACATTTTCAACTTGCAGAAACTGAAAACGGGAATTGGGCAGCTTGACCGGCTATTGTATGGCGGGCTTCCGTTTGGAGGGGTAGTTCTCATATCCGGAAAACCTGGGGAGGGAAAAAGTACTATTGCCAGTCAGATTCTGGTAAATGCTTTGTATCAGGGGCATAAGTGCTTTGCATATAGTGGGGAGCTTTCAAACTATCAGTTTCAAGCTTGGATAGATTTCCAGGTCGCTGGAAGGTCACATGTATTTGAGTATCAGAACCAGTGGGGAGACTCAAACTATAAAGTTTCTGACACAAACCGGAAGCTAATATCGGACTGGTACAAAGGAAAGTGTTTTCTGTATGACAGCGATATGATTGAAGGGGATGAAAAAGAAAGTTTGACAGTGACGGTGGAGAATGTCGTAAAGAAGTATGGTGCAGATGTCGTTCTTCTTGATAACTTGATGACGGCTCTGGACTTTGAGGATGTTTCTGCATATGACAAATATGATAAGCAGAGCTTATTTGTCAAAAAACTTGCCCGGCTTGCCAGGAACTGTAATGTATTGATTCTTCTTGTGGCTCACAAACGTAAAAATAATTTTACAAAGAATGAGAATGATGAAATAAGTGGAAGCGGGGATATTTCAAATCTTGCTACTGTCACAATTGCCTACGAGAAGGACAGTAGCTTGCGGGAAGATCAGCGAAGGTTGAAGGTTTCCAAAAATCGGCTGTTTGGAAAGACAGAAACTGAGGGATATGTTCTTGAGTTTGATGAGAAGTCAAAGAGGATATATGGTATGGGGGACGATCTTGATTTTGACTATGGTTGGGATGTAAGTGAAGCGGCACGTCTACAAAGCAAGTGGACGGTCGCGGAAAATGGTGAAGAAACACCTTTTGATTAGTGAGGGCTGTATATGGCAGGTGTAGATTTTCCCAAAGGATCACGGGAATGGGTCATGATCGCAGAGTTTTGGATTCTCTGTAAAAGGTATTGGATTGTTGAGGATAATGACGAATGGTGGAATGAGGTGACGGATGCAGCAAACATATTTTGCAAAAAGTATGAGGATATTATTTTACCACGAATGCTTGCGGATGCATTAATTAGATTTTTGGAGTGTAAAAGAAATAGAGAATTAGAGCATGGGGAGGAAGCACATGGAAAACATTGATTACAGCAAATTGGAGGATATTACGGTAAAGAATCAGAGCGAGCTTGACGCCATTCCGGATAACTTCGCAGGGCGGATCTATATTGATTTCGGGACGGTGTGGAACAAGGCTGTCGTTAGAAAGAATTATTGTAAGCGTGTCGTGGCCCGGGGGAACAGCAGTGTCGAGGCCTGGGAGAACAGCAGTGTCGAGGCCTGGGAGAACAGCAGTGTCGTGGCCCGGGGGAACAGCAGTGTCGTGGCCCGGGGGAACAGCAGTGTCGTGGCCCGGGAGAACAGCAGTGTCGAGGCCTGGGAGAACAGCAGTGTCGAGGCTAATGGAAATGTTCAAGTGGTTGATCTGATGAGAGGGGGACGGGTCGAAATCACTGGTAATGCCAGGGTTGTGTATATGCCAAAGACAATTGAGGAATATTGTTCGTTCTATGGTATAAAGCATGATAAAAAAACTGGAAGATTCTTTAAGGCTGTGCATAAGAAAAATGGTGTATATTTCTCTGATCGGGATTCGGATTTTGTTTATGTGATTGGGAAAACAGTAGCTGCGGATTACCTTGATCCAGATCCAACTGACGACTGCAGTCATGGGATACATATTGCATATCTGGCTTGGGCGCTTGATTTTGGCTGTGAGTGGGATGATCTGGCAATCTTGGAGGTCGGAGCTGAGCTTGATGGAATTGTTCTCCCTTGCGGATGCCCAGGGAAGGTAAGATGTGCTGAAGTGATGGTGTTGAGAGAGGTTCCTTTGGAAGAATGTGGAGTATATGGGAAGATATTGGCAAAGCGGCGCAAGGCTATGGAGGAAAGATGCCAAGAATAGAAGAAAAGCCATTACAGGATAGGCCCGCTGTAATTTTTAAGGCATTTTATAGTTCAAGCTCCATGAACTATAACAAGAATTATGTGGATACCCAAAGTGCTGCTAAGGCACAGAGGGCAATGTGCAATTACATGTGCAGACATAAAATATATGATGTACAGATTAGCAGAAGAGAGAACGTGTTGCGCCTGAAAAAGAACGAAGCCTATCAAAAGACACAAGATTACAGATCTAAGGTTATGAAGAAGTTTTTAAAGACAATTTAACTTTCAGAAAGGAGCCGGAACCTTCCCGGGAATAAGGCGCGCCGGGTTCCTTGATGAAAATATGAGCGAACCATACAGAAGCAAAGTATATACAGATAGGCCAGATTATGCTGACCTTGATGCTCCGGAAAAATTCCAAGCGATAACAGGGATTATAATGACGCATCTCAGACAGCACCCGAGGGCCATATGCTCTTATTCAGGGGGAGCGGACAGCGACATTATGATTGACCTGATTGAGTCAGCGAGGAAAATTTCTCCGTCCCTTCCGCCGGTCAAGTATGTATTCTTCAATACAGGCCTGGAGATGAATGCCATAAAAGACCATGTAAAGGCAACTGGGGAAAAGTATGGAGTGGAAATTGAAGAAGTTAGGCCGAAGGTTGGCATTGTGCAGGCGGTGAGGGAACATGGTGTTCCATTCGTGTCAAAAATAATGTCTGCTGGACTTGAGGGGTGGCAGAAAAAGGGGATCCTCCTGCAAATAGCTGATGAATATGAACAGGCAGAGAATAAGGCGGCAAAAAGACGGGAGCTGAGTGAGAGGTTTCCCAAATGTGAGAGCATAATCAATTTTTTATGTTGCTGCAATTCAGCGGGTGAGCCAAGACCGAATATACAGCTTGTGATTAACTCGTCAAAATATATGCGAGATTTTATTGGTGAGTACCCACCGGATTTTCAGATCAGCGCAAAATGCTGTGATTATTGCAAAAAACAGGTGGCACACAGTGTCCAGAAAGATTATGAGATGATAATTACCGGGGAGCGCAGGGACGAGGGTGGAATGCGGTCGGTGCCCAGAAAAGATAATACGGCGCTCTGCTTTACGGAGACAAGTAGCGGGCAGTACAGGTTCAGGCCGCTTTACTATGTCACAGACAAAGACAAGGACTGGTACAAAGCACAGTTTGGGATTAGATATTCGGATGCATATGAGGTTTATGGTCTCACAAGGACAGGATGCTGTGGTTGTCCAATCTCATATAAGGCGGTAGATGACCTGGAGAAGATACGCCCATACGAGCCCAATGTTGTGAAGGCCGCATGGAATATATTCGGAAAAAGCTATGAGTATCGTAAGAAGTATAACGACTACAAGAACTCTAGATTAAAAAAGGAAAAAGAAAATAAGGCAAATGCGAGTGGACAGATGGAAATATTTGACTACATAGAAGAGTGAAGGAAAGGAGCCGCCTCCGGCCGGGGCAACGCTATAGCAGGCTCTATAAAGAAAATGATAAATGGCGAACTGATAGTTGATAATTTCGCAGGTGGCGGCGGTGCCAGCACAGGCATAGAGATGGCAACAGGGGTAAGCGTGGATATTGCTATCAACCATGACCCAGAAGCCATACGGATGCATAAAACCAACCATCCGGGCGCAACTCATTACTGTGAATCTGTATGGGATGTTGATCCGGTAAGAGCCTGCGAAGGGCATCCTGTAGCACTGGCATGGTTTAGTCCGGATTGCAAGCACTTCTCCAAGGCAAAAGGGGGCAAGCCCAAAAACAAAAATATTCGGGGGCTTGCATGGGTAGTGTTGCGGTGGGCGGGAATGGTCAGGCCGCGGGTCATAATGTTGGAAAACGTAGAGGAATTCAGGACATGGGGGCCGCTGAACCGGGGACATAGACCTATCAAGACAAAACAGGGTACAACATTCCAGAAGTTTATAAGCCAGCTGCAGGAGCTGGGGTACCAAGTAGAGCACCGGGAGTTGACGGCGGCAGACTATGGAGCGCCGACAATGCGCAAGCGGTTCTTCCTGATTGCCAGATGTGACTGCAGGCCGATTGTCTGGCCGGATCCGACACACGCCCCGGCAGGCAGTCTGGAGGTTGTAGCAGGCTTGCGGAAGCCTTACATAGGTGCATATACTCAGATAGACTTTTCCCTGCCGTGCCCTAGCATTTTCGATACAGCGGAGGAAATCAAGGAGAAACACGGTATCCGGGCGGTCAGGCCGCTGGCAGAAAAGACCATGGACAGGATCGCCAGAGGAATAAAGAAGTTTGTGTTAGATAATCCTGACCCATATGTTGTACAAGAGGGTGAAAAGATGTTATCTCCGGTATTAATACAATATCACTCTGAGACATCGAAGGATGAAGTTCGTGGACAGGGGATAGAAGATCCCATCATGACAGTAGACACATCCAATCGGTATGGACTGGTAACATCGTTCCTGAGTAAATTTTATAAAAGTGGTATAGGACAAGATTTGAGGGAGCCGTTGCATACGGTCACATGTTCTCCAGGGCACTTTGGAGAGGTTAGGGCTTATCTGATTAAATATTATGGGCAGGGTACTGGACAGGACATAAAGGAGCCGCTGGGCACGGTGACGGCACAGGACAGGTTCGGCTTGGTGACTATCCAAGGGGAGGACTATAAGATATCAGATATTGGGCTACGGATGCTGAGTCCGAAAGAATTGTATGGGTGCCAAGGCTTTCCGGATGATTACGTTATTGCTAGGGATTATACTTGGAAGAACTATCCAAAGAGTGAACAGGTAAAGCGGTGCGGAAATGCGGTGTGTCCTCCCATACCAGCGGCATTGGTCAAAGCGAACCTGCCTGAGTTGTGCAGAGGGAGGAAAACAGAGGCAGGAAGTAATCTGGATGAACTATGAGCATTATACGCAAATGTCTTTATTTGATTTGGGGGTGTGATTATGCGGACAAAATGTGGTACCTGTCTGTGCGATACTTGCTTGGGGACGTGTTGCAAGCGTAAAAATTGTAAAGGTAAAGTATCAGTCTGCGAGCAATATCAGGGCTTCCGGCAGGAGAGCATTTTTGTCCAAGATACGGGGAAGCAGAGCAATCCTGCTCCCCGGGCCTCATGGGAATCATATGGCCTTGGGGATAAGGCTTACCGGAAAAAGCTTTATCTCCTTTGCCAGTCAGGTAAGTACCGAGGCTTAGTCAGGCAGGCCGCATACCAGGCCAGTGAAGAGATCGCGGAGTATATCATCAAATCAGTAACACAAAAGAAAAGCTATGGCAAGATAGAGTTTGATAGGAAATTAGGCAGGATATGCGTCTGCCAGACAGACTTTTATGGGTACAGGCGGCTGTTTTATCATCTGTTTGATTTGGAGGTTAGGAGGATAGGGAAGTGAGTTTTAGGGTAGAGGGGATCAATGGAATATGTCATCACGCATACGATAATCCTGAAGTTATATGTTTTAGGGATGTTGCTGATGATGCCCATGTGTCTTATTGGTATGAGTGGCAAGGGATAAGCCAAAGCATTTCTATGCAGCAATTTTTTGTGGAAGTAGGGAAATGCGGATTGAGCGCAGAGAAGCTTTCGGTCAGAGCATTTGAAGATGAAAGCGGAATCATTATAGACTATGGATTGAGGCATCAGTTTTGGATTCCGAAAATTGTTATTGATAACAATGACTGGGATTTAGAATATCTTCGCACATCACTTGGGGACAGACTTGACAACCAAGATATAGAGCTGAAACCGTGTCCGTTCTGCGGTGGAAAAGCGAAGATTATGGTAGTGCAAGAATTAAGACTTGGTGGAGATGAAGGATTTGTAATTCAATGTGAAGACTGCTACATGAATACAGCTTCGATTAATGGTACATATTCCTCAAACTCAACCGATGCCATAGAATTGTGGAACAGAAGGGTATAATTTGGTACAACTCTCTCTAAAATCTCCTGTATAATATCATTAGGGGATTTAGGGGGATTGTGGAAAGAGATGGAAATATGGATAGATTGACATATAAAACAAATGGTAAGTATCTGAACACAATAAGCGAACAGGCGCCACCATATGCTGTAGATTGCGATATTGATATGGCCATAGCAAAACTGGCAGAATACGAGGACCTTGAGGAACAAGGAAAACTGCTGAAACTGCCCTGCGCAGTGGGGGATACGGTATATACAAACCATTCAATGAAGGGGTGGTATTTCAGGGAAAAAGGTAGGCCATACGCTGCAGAAGTCGTGTTTATTGGAATCAACAGCACAGGAGGTTTCATAAATGTTGAAATCGGTGCCGGGCATATGACGCAGTTTCAGATTTCAGACCTTGGAAAACGGTTTTTCCTCACCAGAAAAGAAGCTGAAGCAGCATTGAAAGAAGTAGGAGAATGACAGGGAAAGGATAGGGAAATGAATAAATTGAGAAGATGTAAAGGGAAATGTAACATATATGAAAATGGGAAATGGCATAGCATGGAGTTTGAATTGGGTTATTTCCATGAATGGGGAATGAACTATGAGGAATTTTGTGATAGCGGACCCGGAAATTATTCTGTTGCAATTGTAGAGTTACCAGACGGAAGAATCGTTATGCCTGTCGCAAATGATATTGTTTTCCTTGATTTGATTACGGAATGACAGGCAGAAAGTATTTGCAGATTGAGGTGATGAGAAGTGGCTGCCAGGCTGACGGATAAACAGAAAAAAGAAATGATTGCAGATTATGCTGAATCTGGCAGCTACAGGGCTACAGCAAAGAAATTTGGCGTATCCGCAATGACTGTAAGGTCAGTGTGTACAGGAAATCCGGAAACTGTACAGAAGTGTACACAAAAAAGAGAACAGAACACCGCCGAAATTTTGGATTATCTGGATTCCAGAAAAGAGAAAGCGAAAGATGTATTGGATGCTTATATAGAAGCGCTGAAAAAGCCAGAGAAAATAGAAGCGGCGAAGCTGTCAGAGATTGCTACTGCTATGGGGATTGTGATAGATAAATTCATTAACAATCCAATGAAACACCAGTTGGATAAACAGAAGCTTGAAATCGAACTCCTGAAGCTGGAGAGCCAAGTCAAGGATAGTCAGCCGGAGGAGGAAGCAGAGGACAACTTCATGGACGCGCTGAACGGGACAGCGGCGGAAGTGTGGGAGGAAAGCGAGGTAGAGGAAAATGAAGATTGATTTAACAAAATCCTGAATCCGTGAAGTTCAACTTGGTACAATTGCCTTTAACCCATATTTTATAGGAATTTCTTGGATTTAAACACGAAAATTTATTCACCCATTGGGTGATAAAAATTTAGTGTTTCAAAAAGCCGGAATAAGGCATAAATACTGGCTTTCTAAACTTAATTATGAATTGAACTTTACGGATTCAGGAAAATTAGAAAAGAAATTTTGGTTTGAAGATGAACATGGAAACGAGGTAAGCGAAGATAATCCTAACGCTTGCTATTACAGACGTTGTTTTCCATTAGAATTACATCAAGTCATTGATGAATATTGTTACCACCCAAAAAATCCGATTATTAAATTCTTTTGCAGGAAAAGCAGGAGATTTGATAAGTGGATTTCAAAAGGAAAGCAAAAGACATTCAGAACTATCCTTGATTGCACAACTACATACGGTAGCGGTCAAGAATGTATCGTTGCTATGGTAAACAGCGGAGATTATACACTTGGACAGGCGATATGGATATATGCTAACGCTTGCGAACGGTGTATGAATGTTCTTCTATACAAATACCTTGACGGAAAAGATGGGTATGCGGAGTTTTCCGAGGAATGGAAGAAAGCAAATACAGAATGTGGCTTTTGCAAAGGAGATAGTCATTGAGTGACATCAACACCCGTATAGAAAACATCCGCAAAGGCATAGCAAAACGTGCCGCCGCCATGAAAGCAAAGGTGCAGAAGCAAGGCTTCCAGTTTAAGCCATTCTCCACCAAGCAGAAGAAAGTCCTTGCCTGGTGGTGTCCTGCAAGCCCGGTCAAGGACATGGACGGGATTATAGCAGACGGGGCAATCAGGAGCGGGAAAACGCTCTCCATGTCACTGTCCTATGTGTTCTGGGCAATGGATACATATAACCTGCAGATATTTGGAATGGCAGGGAAAACAATAGCTTCTTTCCGTAGAAACGTCATATTTTGGCTGAAGCTGATGTTGAAAAGCAGAGGATATACAGTCATAGACCATAGGGGTGACGACCATTATCTCATTATCAGCAAGGGAAATAAGACAAATTACTTTTATATTTTCGGCGGAAACAATGAGCGTTCTCAGGATTTGGTGCAGGGGATTACTGCGGCAGGCTTCTTCTTTGATGAAGTTGCTTTAATGCCGCAGTCATTTGTGAATCAGGCAACCGGGCGTTGTTCCGTTGAGGGTTCAAAATATTTCTTCAACTGTAATCCGGGCGACCCGAAACACTCTTTTAAAACTGATTGGATAGACCAAAGTGGGGAAAAGAACCTGATATATCTTCACTTCACAATGGACGACAATTTGTCTTTAAGTGAGAAAATAAAGAACCGTTATCGCTCGATGTACAAAGGAGTGTTTTACAAGCGTTATATTCTTGGTGAGTGGTGCGTGGCAGAGGGGCTTGTCTACTCTATGTTTTACGAGGACAAGCACGTTTCTGATAAGCATATGACCGGCGAAAAGGAATGGATAGTGTCCGTGGACTATGGAACAGTAAATCCATTTGCAGCAGGTCTATGGGCGTTTGACGGGCAGCACGCACAAAAGGAATATGAATATTACTACGACAGCAAAGAAACGGGAATCAGGCGAGATGATGAAACGCATTACCAGGAAATATGCAAGCTGATAGGGGATAGGAAATTGACCTTTATCATTGTTGACCCGTCCGCCGCGTCCTTTATCGAAACAATCAAAAAGCACGGAAAATACATAGCCAAAGGCGCGGAAAATGATGTTCTGGACGGAATCCGGGTGCAGACCACATTTTTAAACAGAGGGATTATCAGCTATTACAAGGACTGCGAAGCGACCATAAATGAGTATGGGCTGTATTCCTGGGATATGGAAAGCCCGGAAGATGTTGTTATAAAGGAGTTTGACCACTGTATGGATAGCGATAGGTATTTCTGCTATACATTCCTTCGTCGGCGGTTGAGATGGAAGTATTAAGAAATTGGCTATGTGGTAGAAAGAGAAAGATATGAGATTGATTGACGCAGATGAATTCAAGGATATTATACTTACCTATGGCAAGGCCGGATATAGGGCGCTTCCCATAGAGAAAATATCGGAACTTATTGATGGCCAATCTACTGCCTATGACGTGGATAAGGTTGTGGAACAGGTAAGAAGCATTCCTCATGGTGAGACATTAAATGTTGAGCTTGAAGAGGAAATCGCTGGAATTGTGGAATCCGGCGGCATAGATTAAAGCATCTGCCAATGTGGTAAGGAGAGGATAGGGAAAATGGAAAAAACGAGTGAAGTATTAAATGGATGCATAGAAAAGATAAAAGTATCAAGTGCAGAAATCGTTGTGCATGGGACAAAGGATAAACCGTATTATGAGATAAAATATCGTGATTTGTCTGATGGTCAGATTCATGAGGGGTACAGTTCATATAATTTGGATTATGTGTTTGGATGGTTGGAAGAATGCTTTGAGATAATGCACGAAAAAGATGCCGACAGAATGAGCATTAGCGAACAGGTAAAGGAATTGAGAGCAATAGCAAATGATGTATGGCTAAATAGCAATGAAAAGTTTGGAATTAAAATAAATCAAGCCGCCGACACCATAGAAGCCTTATCCGCAAAGCTGCGAGCGGCGAATATGGATAAGAGGGAAGATGGGGGCGGGTGGATTCTGTGCAAAGACAGACTGCCAACAAAGGAGCTTCCTGTATAATTCAAATATAAGGAATTCCAAGAAGGGTGGTTGATAAAAAGATACCTCAGAGTAAAATAAGATTAC
>OFHA01001526.1_pt1 | contig 15758 bp, 15 predicted proteins | sample 1521891 | NCBI WGS metagenome assembly OFHA01 (sample SAMEA3504089, study PRJEB24116) | mouse gut metagenome | biome: mouse gut; feature: mouse-associated habitat; material: faeces | place: Denmark | collected 2011
CTGTTTACGGACTATACGGCATTGGAAAAAGAAGAATGGCTTGAAAAAAGTGTGCGGAAAATGGTTTTATCTCATCATGAACGTAAAGATGGTTCTGGATTTCCGCTTAAACAAAAAACGAAAGAAACAGAATGTAATATTCTGCAGGTGTGTGATGCATTTGACTGTGCAATATCAGGTATGGAATGCAGACGCACCAGTATACAACAGGCAATGGGTTATCTGAAAAAATCATCCGGTACTCTGTTTGATTCGAGAATTGTGAATACGCTGCAGAGTTTTGTCGCATGTTATCCGGTGGGGACAAAAGTGTGCCTTAATACGGGAGAAAAAGGAGTGGTTATCTCTCAGACAAAAAATCCGCGCTATCCTGTCATAGGTGTTCTTGATCAGTCGGATACCATGACAAAGGGCCGGTATCATCTCCTCAGCGACAGAAAGGTATCCATTATTCAGACAGATAGTTCATGACATAAGGAGGGTAGAAATGCATAAATTTTTAAGAGCTATTGGATTTTCAAAATTGAAAAAAACAGAGCTGGAACAGTTGTTTGAAAAAATACTGCACAATCCTACTGTACAAAATGTATCAACAGATTCGGAGGGAAATGAATTTGCAGAAATCGTCAGAAATTTTGGCGAGTCATTTGGCATAACTGTCCGCGGAATATGCAGAGAAAATGATACTTTTGAGTTGGAGTACTATTTTCCTCATTTTTCAGGAAAACATATTTCTACCCGTGAAATTGCTGATGTTGAAAAGCATGCAGAAAAAGAATCTTATGCAGGAGTCTGTGATGAAATCAGAATAGGAGTGACACTCATCTTTTACCTGCAGAATGTAACTGAGTATCTCTCTGTGGGACATGAGAAAGGGTACAATCCTGCCGATGGAATAATCCTTGCAGCTCTGTCTGTGGATGGAAAAATACTTCTGCCGATCAGCAAAACAGAAAAGCAGGTACATCACGCAACACAGGAAAGCAATGAGAGAAATCATCTGATTGCTGCCGCGCGGGATGGAGATGAGAGCGCAATTGAGAATCTTACGCTTGAGGATATTGATACCTATTCTCTTTTGTCAAGGCGTATTACGCATGAAGATGTGCTGAGCATCGTGGATTCTTATTTTATGCCTTATGGGATTGAGAGCGATCAGTATTCGGTTCTCGGCGAGATAATGGATTATTCCATGACACAGAATGAAATTACAGGTGAGAATATATGTATGCTTGAAATTCTCTGCAATGATCTCTGCTTCAGTATCTGTATTAACAGGGAAGATCTGCTTGGAGAGCCTGAAGTGGGAAGAAGATTTAAAGGAAATGTCTGGATGCAGGGAAAGATATGTTATCGGAAATAAAAGAAAAATATGAAAAATATAAATTTCCTGTAGATTTTTTTAAAAGAGTATGATATAATATAGAAGTTCGGAAGTAACAGGTCACTATATAATATTAATAATTTAGTGGTGAATCAATTGTGTACTGAAAGGTTTGCAAATCCATATAATTAATCTGGATAGAGCGACCGGTTCATAAGTTTTAGTTGAGTTTGTTACTTTCTGCTAACGAAAGAGTTACAAAAGCGGTATCAGTTCCCTTAGTTAAATGGATATAACAGGAGCCTCCTAAGCCCCAGTTGTGAGTTCGATTCTCGCAGGGAACGCTGAAAAAGGCTGTAAATTCAAGGATTCCTGGATTTACAGCCTTTTTTATATTCTGCTGTATCTGTTCCTCAGCAGAACGTATAAGAACGTGGAAGACGTATACATCCGCCATCATACCCAGGCGAAAGAAGTCGATGAACATGAGTTTTTCTACTCGCAGGAAACTGGCGGCACCATTGTTTCCAGCGCCCTAAAACTGATGGATGAGGTAGTGAAAGAGCGTTATAACCCGGCACAGTGGAATATTTACGCAGCCCAAGCATCAGACGGCGATAACTGGGCCGATGACTCTCCGCTTTGCCATGAAATTCTGGCGAAAAAAATATTACCCGTTGTTCGTTATTACAGCTATATCGAAATTACACGTCGCGCGCATCAGACACTGTGGCGAGAATATGAGCATCTGCAATCTACTTTCGACAACTTTGCGATGCAGCATATCCGCGACCAGGATGATATTTATCCGGTATTCCGTGAACTGTTTCATAAACAAAATGCAACAGCTAAAGACTAAAACTGTCAGCCGGGTCATTATCGCCTGGCTGATTTTTAGCTCACTGTAAATTATCTCATTTATTACATACATTAGCTTACAATCGCTTTAAATATGACAGCATAACCTTTACACAATTTAGTTCCAGAAAACAATCATTCGGAAAAATGATTCGGTCAACACGTATTTCCCTGGGGTTATTCTTTAATTATTTTTTATCGTCAACGAAAATTGATCTTGGTCAAAACTATATATCTCTGCCATCAATAAAATCCAGCACTCACATTGCTCTCCTTTTTATGGTTTCTATGGGTACACAAAAATTAAAAGCTCAAGGCTTTTTTATTTTCAGCTTATTGCTGACGTTAATTTTATTTTGCATTACTACCTTATATAACGAAAACACAAATGTAAAACTCATCCCACAGATGAATTACCTGATGGTTGTTGTGGCTTTGTTTTTCCTTAACGCCGTCATTTTCCTTTTCATGTTAATGAAGTATTTCACTAACAAACAAATTTTACCAACACTCATTTTAAGCCTTGCATTTTTAAGTGGCCTTATCTATTTAGTTGAAACCATTGTAATTATCCATAAACCAATCAACGGCAGTACACTGATCCAGACAAAGTCGAATGATGTTTCTATTTTCTATATTTTCCGCCAACTCAGTTTCATTTGTTTAACCTCGCTGGCGCTCTTTTGTTATGGGAAAGACAACATCCTTGACAACAATAAGAAGAAAACTGGCATTCTGTTGCTGGCGCTGATTCCTTTTTTAGTTTTTCCCCTTCTGGCACACAATCTGAGCAGTTATAACGCTGACTATTCTTTGTATGTCGTCGATTACTGTCCGGACAACCATACTGCGACCTGGGGAATCAACTATACAAAAATATTGGTTTGTTTGTGGGCATTTTTACTGTTCTTTATTATCATGCGTACACGATTAGCCAGCGAACTATGGCCGTTAATAGCATTATTATGTCTGGCATCGCTATGCTGCAACTTACTTCTACTGACTCTGGATGAGTATAATTACACCATCTGGTATATCAGTCGCGGGATTGAAGTTTCCAGTAAACTGTTTGTTGTGTCTTTTCTGATTTATAACATTTTTCAGGAACTGCAACTCTCCAGCAAACTGGCAGTTCATGATGTACTGACCAATATTTATAATCGGCGCTACTTTTTCAACAGCGTAGAGTCATTATTGTCGCGACCTGTTGTTAAGGACTTTTGTGTCATGCTGGTTGATATTAATCAGTTCAAACGCATCAATGCCCAATGGGGACATCGTGTGGGTGATAAAGTGCTGGTTTCAATTGTCGATATTATCCAGCAAAGCATCCGCCCCGATGATATTTTAGCGCGACTGGAGGGTGAGGTATTTGGCTTGCTATTTACCGAACTCAATAGTGCCCAGGCAAAAATCATTGCGGAACGTATGCGTAAAAATGTCGAACTCCTGACCGGCTTTAGTAACAGATATGATGTTCCTGAACAAATGACCATCAGTATTGGCACGGTTTTTTCAACGGGTGACACGCATAATATCTCGCTTGTCATGACGGAAGCAGATAAAGCCTTACGCGAAGCGAAAAGCGAGGGGGGCAACAAAGTGATTATTCATCATATTTAAGTGCAAAAATATTCAGAGCCATGCTTTTTGCGTGGCTTTTGCATACAATTTATTACTATTACCCCTAAATTTCCCCTCCCCAGCGGCGCAGAGATGAGTATAATTAGCGCCCCTGTGCCAGGCCGCAATCGAACTTTATCTGGTTTTCTCGTTTCACTAACCGAAGGAGTGCCATTTATCATGAAATTGCACCATAGAATGCTCCGGCATTTTATCGCCGCAAGTGTCATTGTGCTGACATCTTCCTTCCTTATTTTTGAACTTGTCGCCAGTGACAGAGCAATGAGTGCCTATCTGCGCTATATCGTGCAGAGAGCAGACTCCTCCTTTCTTTATGATAAGTATCAGAATCAGAGTATTGCCGCGCATGTGATGCGCGCTCTCGCTGCTGAGCAGTCGGAAGTGTCGCCAGAACAGCGGCGCGCCATCTGCGAGGCTTTTGAGTCTGCCAATAATACCCATGGCTTAAACCTGACTGCCCATAAATACCCTGGCTTACGCGGCACACTACAAACCGCATCCACTGACTGTGACACAATTGTGGAAGCTGCTGCACTATTACCCGCTTTTGATCAGGCAGTGGAAGGCAACCGCCACCAGGATGATTACGGTTCAGGTCTTGGGATGGCCGAAGAGAAATTTCACTATTATCTCGATCTCAATGACCGCTATGTCTATTTTTATGAGCCGGTTAATGTTGAGTACTTTGCGATGAATAACTGGTCCTTCCTGCAGTCAGGAAGTATTGGCATCGATCGCAAAGATATTGAAAAGGTATTTACCGGGCGTACCGTATTATCGAGCATTTACCAGGATCAGCGTACTAAACAGAACGTGATGAGTTTACTGACGCCGGTATATGTCGCAGGGCAGCTAAAAGGGATTGTGCTGCTGGATATTAACAAAAACAATCTGCGGAATATCTTTTACACCCATGACCGCCCTCTCCTCTGGCGTTTTCTCAATGTCACGCTAACTGATACAGATTCGGGGCGCGACATTATCATCAACCAGAGCGAAGATAATCTGTTCCAGTATGTCAGTTACGTCCATGACTTACCGGGCGGCATTCGTGTCTCGTTATCCATTGATATTCTTTACTTTATCACGTCTTCGTGGAAAAGCGTTCTGTTCTGGATTTTGACGGCGTTAATTTTGCTGAATATGGTGCGGATGCACTTCCGTTTATACCAAAATGTGTCGCGAGAAAATATTAGTGATGCGATGACTGGACTGTATAATCGCAAAATTTTAACCCCTGAACTGGAGCAGCGGTTGCAGAAACTGGTGCAATCCGGTTCTTCGGTGATGTTTATTGCAATTGACATGGACAAGTTAAAGCAAATAAATGACACCCTTGGTCATCAGGAGGGGGATTTAGCGATTACGTTATTAGCTCAGGCGATTAAACAATCGATTCGTAAAAGTGATTATGCCATCCGACTCGGTGGCGATGAATTCTGCATCATTCTTGTCGATTCGACGCCGCAAATTGCAGCACAACTGCCTGAACGTATCGAAAAACGTCTGCAACATATCGCGCCGCAGAAAGAGATCGGCTTCTCTTCCGGTATTTACGCGATGAAAGAAAACGATACGTTACATGATGCGTATAAAGCTTCCGATGAGCGTTTATATGTCAATAAGCAGAACAAAAACAGCCGTTCATGATAATCTTCTGTGGTTGTTTGCTTGTAATCTCAGGAGCATGAAATGACTGAAATGGCTAAAGGAAGCGTGACGCATCAGCGGTTAATCGCTTTATTATCACAAGAAGGTGCTAACTTCCGCGTCGTTACCCATGAAGCGGTAGGTAAATGTGAAGCGGTGTCAGAAATTCGTGGCACCGCTTTAGGCCAGGGGGCTAAGGCACTGGTATGTAAAGTCAAAGGCAATGGCGTAAATCAACATGTTCTGGCGATCCTCGCTGCCGATCAACAGGCCGATCTGAGCCAACTCGCCAGCCATATAGGCGGATTACGCGCTTCGTTGGCCAGCCCGGCGGAAGTCGATGAACTCACAGGCTGTGTCTTCGGCGCGATCCCCCCTTTCAGCTTCCATCCAAAACTCAAACTGGTTGCCGACCCCCTACTCTTCGAACGATTTGATGAAATCGCCTTCAATGCAGGCATGCTGGATAAATCCGTTATTTTGAAAACCGCGGATTATTTGCGTATTGCGCAACCAGAACTGGTCAATTTCCGCCGCACTGCGTAACTAGCCTGTCCGTTCAATAAGCAGAACGGACAAAACCAGCACAGCAGCAATGGCAAAAAACGATGACGTGATAATCAGTGTCTCGACGAACATTTGATCGTTCATAGTATGCCCCCGGGAGATAGCTGTTTTCACGTTATTGTTAACGTACACAAATGGCAGTTTGATGACAGTTCGTCTGATTTTTTATGCAAAAAACGTAAAGATTTTCTACTTCCTTCCTGCAGCAAGCGTAAAGTAAGCAGGCTTATTATTTTTTGGCAAGGAAACCACGATGTTTGATGTCACTTTGCTGATCCTGCTCGGGTTAGCTGCGCTGGGCTTTATCAGTCATAACACCACTGTCGCCGTTTCAATTCTGGTGTTGATCATTGTCCGCGTCACACCGTTAAGCACCTTTTTCCCGTGGATTGAAAAACAGGGGCTAAGTATCGGGATAATCATTCTGACGATTGGCGTTATGGCTCCCATCGCCAGCGGGACGCTACCGCCCTCAACCCTGATTCACTCGTTTCTGAACTGGAAATCGCTGGTGGCAATTGCAGTCGGCGTTATTGTCTCCTGGCTGGGGGGGCGCGGCGTGACGTTAATGGGCAGCCAGCCGCAACTGGTCGCCGGGCTGCTGGTGGGCACTGTTTTAGGCGTGGCGCTGTTTCGCGGCGTACCGGTTGGCCCGCTTATTGCCGCGGGTCTGGTTTCGCTGATTGTGGGGAAACAGTAGTTAATCCCGCAATATATCGGCCTGGCGTTTGCCCCAGGCCTTTCTTAAACATAGTAATAAAGGCCGTTGTTGAATCATACCCCAGCGTATGAGCAACTTTCTGTACAGTATCGCCTTTCACTAATCCCTGAAGCGCCATAATCAGCTGTAACTGCTGACGCCACTGGCGAAAACTCAACCCCGTCTCTTTCACTATCAGCCGGGCAAGATTGCGTTCACTCATCGCAAAAAAGCCAGCCCATTGCCCCAATGAGCCCCACTCGACGGGCTCTTTCGCCATCATCTCCACCATCGTGCGGATTTTAGGATGAGAAGAAACGGGCAGGTGCAGCTGTTGTTGTGGCTGCTGAGGGAGTTCATCAAACAGGACCTGAATTAATCTGCGGGTCATCGGCTCAGCACGCTGAGTCGTCGTCCTGTTTGCCAGGGTTAAAATTAATTCCCGGCATAAGGGCGATATTTTCAATGTGCAACATGTTGTCGGCATTGTCACTGCGCTGGGCTCGATAAACAGAAAACAGAGTTCAGCGTTAGCTGTCACTTGATTACTATGTTTCACCCCGCCCGGTACCCAAACCGCATATTGTGGCGGCACCATCCACAAAGCATTTTCCACCGTACAGGTAATTGCACCATGTAGTGCCAGTATCAACTGCCCTTTGCGGTGCTGATGTACAGGACTGGTTAACTCATCCGTTCCGGCGTGAATACAAAATGCGACCGCGGCTTCATGGTGTCGGTCGGGTTCATAGCCATTGAGATTCAACCTGTGCATCATTTTGTCCGAATTTAGCGATATTTTGTCATTTTAGCTTGATTCAACATAACAATAAAAACGGTAAGGTACAGCCTCGTTTGTAACAATGAGAAGCATATGACCTGTTCAACTTCATTAAGCGGCAAAAACAGGATTGTCCTTATCGCTGGCATTCTGATGATTGCCACAACATTACGCGTCACCTTTACCGGTGCAGCACCGTTACTGGATACGATTCGTTCCGCTTACTCGCTAACGACGGCGCAAACCGGCTTATTGACCACCCTGCCATTATTAGCCTTTGCGCTAATCTCACCGCTGGCCGCCCCGGTGGCGCGACGTTTTGGTATGGAACGTAGCCTGTTTGCCGCGTTACTTTTGATCTGTGCAGGTATCGCAATTCGCTCTCTCCCTTCGCCTTACTTATTATTTGGCGGTACAGCGATCATTGGCGGTGGGATTGCATTAGGCAATGTCTTACTGCCAGGATTAATTAAACGCGATTTCCCTCATTCCGTCGCCAGACTTACCGGCGCATATTCCCTGACAATGGGAGCTGCAGCGGCACTGGGATCGGCGATGGTAGTGCCGCTGGCTTTGAACGGTTTTGGCTGGCGAGGCGCGTTGCTCATGCTGATGTGTTTTCCTCTGCTGGCTCTTTTTTTATGGCTGCCACAGTGGCGAAGCCAACAACATGCAAATTTGAGCACCTCACGCGCCTTACATACTCGGGGTATCTGGCGTTCGCCGCTTGCCTGGCAGGTAACATTGTTTCTTGGGATCAACTCACTGGTCTATTACGTGATTATTGGCTGGCTTCCGGCGATCCTCATCAGTCACGGCTATAGCGAAGCACAGGCGGGTTCACTGCATAGCCACAGCAGCTCCCGGTTTGCTGATCCCACTTTTCTTACATCATGTGAAAGATCAGCGTGGTATTGCAGCGTTCGTTGCCTTGATGTGCGCAGTGGGCGCGGTTGGGCTCTGCTTTATGCCAGCACACGCGATCACCTGGACTCTGCTTTTCGGTTTTGGTTCCGGCGCAACAATGATACTGGGGTTGACGTTCATTGGTCTGCGGGCAAGTTCTGCGCATCAGGCGGCGGCACTCTCGGGGATGGCACAATCCGTCGGGTATTTGCTGGCAGCCTGTGGGCCGCCGCTGATGGGTAAAATACACGATGCTAACGGTGACTGGTCCGTACCACTGCTGGGTGTTGCAATACTTTCACTACTGATGGCGATTTTCGGACTTTGCGCCGGGAGAGACAAAGAAATTCGCTAATATCCGGTGCTATAGTGACGTGACAAATCATGCGTGAAAGGGAGAACAAATACGATGAATATTCAGTGCAAACGCGTTTATGATCCGGCTGAACAGAGCGATGGTTATCGCGTACTGGTCGACCGCCTCTGGCCACGCGGTATCAAAAAAACCGATTTAGCCCTTGATGAATGGGATAAAGAAATCACGCCGTCAACGGAGCTGCGCAAAGCCTTTCACGGCGAAGTCGTCGATTTTGCAACCTTTCGCGAGCAATATCTTGCAGAACTGGCGCAACACGAGCAAGAAGGAAAGCGGCTGGCAGACATCGCCAAAAAACAGCCGCTGACCCTGCTCTACTCAGCAAAAAACACCACGCAGAACCATGCGCTGGTGCTGGCAGACTGGCTACGTAGCTTGTGATTTTAGTACAGCATCCGGCGGTTATTTTTCACCAGCCGGATGGTCCCGTCGCCACAATGCCCATTCATCAATCGTTTCACCGCCCGGTAATTTGCAATTGTTGCTGACCCCTTGCGCTGTCTGCACAGGAATGAGCGTCCCGCCCTTCTGCTGGCAATAGACCGACGCCGGATTTGCCATACCAATCTGCGGCGGTTTAGGTGCTTCTGGCTGAGAAGGGGTTGAACAACCAGCCAGGACCAGCAAGCAAGGCAGAACAAAACTGATAATTTTCATTTATTGATCTCACATATTTATCCAGGCTTAGAGTATCGCGGTATCGTTTTGTTTTGCAGCACTATTTTTATTACATTCACTCAAAACATATTACGCCTTGTTTCATCTTTGTTGATGATGTTTTATCATGCCTGCAAAGATTAAATAATCAGCATTTACCCGCCGTATCCTGGAGTTGTTTCGTGTCAGATCAGATTATCGCCCGCGTCTCGCAATCCCTTGCCAAAGAACAGTCACTGGAAAGTCTGGTTCGACAGCTTCTGGAGATGCTGGAAATGGTCACTGATATGGAGTCAACCTACCTGACCAAAGTGGATGTCGAAGCGCGCCTGCAGCATATAATGTTTGCCCGTAATAGCCAGAAAATGCACATCCCGGAGAATTTTACCGTCTCGTGGGATTACTCGTTATGCAAACGCGCCATTGATGAAAACTGTTTTTTCAGCGATGAAGTCCCCGACCGTTGGGGCGACTGTGTTGCGGCACGCAATCTTGGCATCACCACATTTCTGAGCACGCCAATTCACTTACCGGATGGATCATTCTATGGCACGCTTTGCGCCGCCAGCAGTGAGAAGCGCCAGTGGAGTGAACGCGCGGAACAGGTCTTACAGTTGTTCGCCGGACTGATTGCACAATATATTCAAAAAGAGGCACTGGTTGAACAGCTGCGCGAAGCTAATGCTGCGCTGATTGCGCAATCGTATACCGACTCGTTAACCGGGCTACCGAATCGGCGGGCGATTTTTGAAAATCTGACGACGCTGTTTTCTCTCGCCCGGCATCTTAACCATAAGATAATGATCGCGTTTATCGATCTGGATAACTTCAAATTAATCAATGATCGTTTTGGTCATAATAGTGGCGATCTGTTTCTCATTCAGGTTGGCGAGCGCCTTAATACGCTCCAGCAAAATGGCGAAGTTATTGGTCGTCTCGGCGGTGATGAGTTTTTGGTTGTTTCACTGAACAACGAGAATGCGGATATTTCGTCGCTGCGAGAACGTATTCAACAACAAATACGCGGAGAATATCACTTAGGTGATGTTGATTTGTATTATCCTGGTGCCAGTCTTGGCATAGTAGAAGTCGATCCTGAAACGACCGATGCAGACAGTGCCCTGCATGCTGCCGATATCGCGATGTATCAGGAGAAAAAACATAAACAGAAAACACCTTTTGTCACGCATTCAGCGCTACATTCCTGAGGCGTATTCACATCCTTTTGATTGGTGATAACATGCGAATCGGTATTATTTTTCCGGTTGTAATCTTTATTACAGCGGTCGTATTTTTAGCATGGTTTTTTATTGGCGGCTATGCTGCCCCGGGAGCATAAAGATGAAAAAAACAACGATTATTATGATGGGTGTGGCGATTATTGTCGTACTCGGCACTGAGCTGGGATGGTGGTAACGTCACATCTAAAAAATAGCAAAGGCTGCCTGTGTGCAGCCTTTGTGCAATTTACGCGTTAACTTTTAATCTTCCTGTAGATAAATAGCACAACAATTGCACCAATAACGGCAACCACGAAGCTGCCAAAATTGAAGCCATCGACTTTACCAAAGCCAAACAGCGTGCTGATCCATCCGCCAACTACGGCACCGACTATCCCCAGTAGGATAGTCATAAAGAATCCACCACCATCTTTACCTGGCATGATCCACTTCGCCAGAATACCGGCAATAAGCCCAAAAATAATCCATGACAGAATGCCCATTGTTTCCTCACTTATCTGTTTTGCATTAGCGGGTTAGTCGCTGATAAAAAGCATAGCACAACATCGGGAGGGTAAGATTTGTGACGAGCATCACGGAGGAATTTTTTGCGATGGCGCAGAAATTGCGCCATCAACGATCAGTGATAATTACCAACCACAAACATCATGTTCGTTTTCCGTGTCATAAGAACGCACGGTATTCACCAGATCTTTTATCACTTCAGCCGCCACTTCTGGCACCAGCAAAGTCATCGGCGTCTCTGTTTCATAATCGACAGAAACGCCATTGCTGTTATTGGTGACGGTCACGGTATACGTTGCTTTGCCCATGATTCATTTCCCGTTATGAATGACTTTCCGTTGTTGCGCGCCTTCCATCAGGACTTCAGGAGCAACGAAGAAGTCAATGTTGAAATAAGTATCGTCAGTCATGGCTTCAATGTTGTGCCACTTTTCTGGAGGGAACACCGCAAACTGCCCCGCTTCGATAAGGATCACCTGATCAGGCTCTGCACTGTGTTCATCAGCGTAGCCGAGATATTTGACCGCCCCATGCATAACGGAAAGGCGTGGGTAAACCCCCGGGCGCGTTCCTTTATCAAGATGACGTTCGAATATTCCGGCAGGCGCAGTTTGTTTATTCCAGAAAGGCGTTGAGCGCGTATGAATATAATTCTGTGGGATTTGCAGCATCCTTTTCCCTCCTTCGGTGAATGCGCTGAAAACGGTTTATTCCAGCCGTTTCAGGGTACGCCTGATAATTTGCATTTTAAATACCATTTATTGGTTACTTTTTAGCACCGTATCAGAGAAGAATCAGGGAGGATTACAGGTGGGAAGCCCGCGGCAACGCGGGCTGAAAGCATCAGGATTGCAGCGTCGCCAGTCGGGCGGCGAAACCCACGAACATCAAACCAATCAGGGAGTTGCCCACTTTAGCCAGTTTCTTTTTGGTACGTATGTACTGCGTGACAAAAGCCCCAGAAATAATCAGAAAGCTCAAATAGCAGAAACTCACCAGTTCCAGCGTCGTCGCCAGAATAAAGAATGAAATTCCCGTATGTGGGGCATTAACATCGATAAACTGTACGAAAAACGACACATAGAACAAAATGGCTTTCGGATTAGTCAGGCTCAAAATTAACGCGCGTTTAAAAATGGCACCGTATTGGGGCTCATCGGATTTGGCCTCGCTATTTTTACCCTTCAGGGTTGCGTAGAGAATTTTACTCCCCAGATAGAGCAAATAAAACGCACCAAGATAACGTACGATGTTGAATAATATCGGGGTGGTCTTAATTAATGTCGCCACTCCAGCCCATGCCAGAAACATCAATACCGCATCGCCAATAAATACACCACAGGCCGCAAGATAACCGCCTTTCATACCGCTACTGACGCTATTTTTGAGTACAAACAGGGTATTTGGCCCTGGCACCAACACAATAAAAATGGCCCCAACCAGATAGGTCCAGTAATTCAGAACCCCGTATTCAGCGAACACATTAACCTCTTTAATTATCTTTCGATCATGCGCGATTAAAGGTGAATATGCTAACCAATCTGTAGCGGCTTAGAAAGGAGAAAATCAAGTTTTAACCCGATATCAACCCGATAATTGAATCATTAATCAGGCATGCTCCAGTGAAAAATTCGGGTAGTGCTCGGCAAAATACTGGCGTAAAAATTCTACCGTTATCCGCACTTTCGCTGACGTCGACAGCTTTGAAGCATAAACGGCCCAGACATTCGCTGGCTGGTAATATTCCGGTAGCACTTGTACTAAATGACCACTGGCGGGAAACAGCCTGGCGACATCGATTTTTACGTGGTCCGGAAAAACACCGAAGGCGAATATTCCTCGCCAGGCGGTAGAGTAAATGAAGGAACAGAGAATGAAGTCGTCATTCAGGAATCGGTATTTACTCGTCGTGGTGTCGAGCGCATTTTGCGTTAAGCTCAAATAAGTTCATTTGAACCGCCTGCTGTTGGATTTGTAGTTTGCCGAAGCCGGACTGAGCGCGCCCAGTCCGGCTTCGGAAGATTTTACTGTGGATATTCCTGCAATAAATTGTGTAATGCTTCCGCCATCAACTCACCACGCCAGCCGGAAATCAGCTCCGGCAAATTGTTCTTCGGTTTCAGTTTCCAGTGCCAGTTCAGCAGTTGGTTGATTTGCCGACGCGACGCCAGCAATTCGGCGCTGATCTTGTGCGTTTCGCTGACGTCAGTAATCAGCGACTTAATCGCTTTAAACGCTTTACGATAACCCGGCATGTCCATCAGGTTAAGCATCGACTGCGGTAAGGCCTCTTCTGGCAATGCCTGCGCTTTTTCCACCAGCGCCAGCAACGTTTTACCGTGGAAGCGGATTTCGCTACCGGATAAGCCCAGGCTGTCCAGTTCGCCCAGACTTCCCGGCATATAACGCGCTACCGACCACAAATGCTCTTCACGCACGACAAAGTTCACCGCCAGATCGCGCTCTCGCGCCTTGCGCAATCGCCAGTCGGCTAACAGTTGCAGACAGGCCAGTTGGCGTGTGCGTAATTGCCAGGCATTGGTGATATCACGCCAGGCATCTTCCGGCGCAACGACCTCCTGACGACGCATTTGCATCAGGCGGCATTCATCCAGCGCCGCAGGTAGCCAGCCGGAGGCCTCCGTTTCTACCATAAGCTTTGCGGTGATCGGTAACAGATACCAGACATCCGCCGCTGCATATTCACACTGACGTTCGGTCAGCGGTCTGGCCAGCCAGTCGGTGCGCGATTCACTCTTGTCCAGCGTAACGCCGGAATACTCTTCCACCATGGAAGCGAAACCCCATGACATCGGGCGTCCGCAGAAGGCAGCAAGGATTTGCGTGTCAATCAAGGGTTGTGGTAATTCGCCAAAGACATTGAGGAACACTTCCAGATCTTCACTGCCTGCATGAAGAAATTTTGTGATGGACGGATCGCGCAGGATCGCTTTCAGCGGTGACCAGTCGGTGATCCCGAGAGGATCAATTAGCGCCAGATGCTCACCATCAAAAAGTTGAATTAAACCCAGCTGCGGGTAATAAGTGCGCGTACGAACAAATTCAGTATCCAGGGCTATCGCCGGAAAGGCACGGACGGCTTCACACAAAGAAGCCAGCGCATCGTCCGTGGTAATCATTTGGTAATTCAAATTGTATTCTCTTTAGTGGGCGTCAAAAAAAACGCCGGATTAACCGGCGTCTGACGACTGACTTAACGCTCAGGCTTTATTGTCCACTTTGCCGCGCGCTTCGTCACGTAATTCTCGTCGCAAAATTTTTCCGACGTTAGATTTCGGTAACTCATCACGAAACTCCACCAGCTTCGGTACTTTGTAGCCCGTGAGCTGACGGCGGCAAAAAGTCACCAGTGACTCTTCGGTAAGCGATGGATCTTTTTTCACTACGAAGATTTTCACCGCTTCACCACTGGAGCCAGAAGGTACGCCAACAGCCGCGACTTCCTGTACGCCAGGATGCTGCATGACGACATCTTCAATCTCGTTGGGATAGACGTTAAAACCGGAAACCAGAATCATGTCTTTTTTGCGATCGACAATGCGCAGGAATCCTTCTTCATCCATCACCGCGATGTCGCCGGTGTGTAACCAGCCATTTTTGATGATTTCATCGGTAGCATCCGGACGCTGCCAGTAACCCAGCATCACCTGCGGTCCTTTGACACAAAGCTCACCTGGTTGACCCGGTGGTACTTCATTATCATCATCATCCACCAGTTTGGCTTCCGTCGACGGCACCGGTAAACCGATGCTACCACTATGATAATCAATATCATACGGGTTAACGCTGACCAGCGGCGCACACTCGGTCAGGCCATAACCTTCCAGCAGATACTGTCCAGTCAGTTTCACCCAACGTTCTGCCACCACTTGCTGAACAGGCATCCCTCCGCCTGCGGAAAGATGCAGACTGGAGAAATCCAGCTGCTGGAACTCTTTATTGTTCAGCAACGCATTGAACAAGGTGTTAACGCCAGTGATAGCGGTAAACGGATATTTCGCTAACTCTTTTACCAACCCTGGAATATCGCGCGGGTTAGTGATAAGCAGGTTCTGCCCACCCAGTTCGATAAACAGCAGGCAGTTAATGGTCAGGGCAAAAATGTGATACAGCGGCAGCGCCGTCACCACCAGCTCTTTGCCCGGATGCAACAGCGGACCATAGGTCGCGTTAACCTGTTCCAGGTTCGCCAGCATATTGCGGTGAGTCAGCATCGCGCCTTTCGCCACACCAGTGGTGCCGCCGGTGTATTGCAGGAAAGCTAAATCTTCCGGCACCAGTTCTGGTTTGACATACTGCATCCGGTAGCCGTTGTGCAGGGCGCTACGAAATGAAATGGCATCTGGCAGATGGTATTTCGGCACCAGACGCTTGATGTATTTAACAACGAAATTGACTACCGTGCCTTTTGCCGTAGATAGCTGATCGCCCATACGGGTCAGAATAACGTGCTGAACGGCGGTTTTATCAACCACTTTTTCCAGAGTGTGGGCAAAGTTAGACACGATAACAATCGCCGATGCGCCGCT
>OFHA01001527.1_pt1 | contig 15755 bp, 14 predicted proteins | sample 1521891 | NCBI WGS metagenome assembly OFHA01 (sample SAMEA3504089, study PRJEB24116) | mouse gut metagenome | biome: mouse gut; feature: mouse-associated habitat; material: faeces | place: Denmark | collected 2011
AGAAGTTTGGGCGTCTGTTCGTATACAATTGCGGGAAGTCCGGCATCTTTCAGTTTCATTTTCTTTTTATCAATAATCAGCATGGGTATTGTCTGAGAAGCAGCTTCCATCTGCCGGTCTGATTCTTCTTTTTTCTTCTGAAGCCGTTTCCCCAGAAAATAAAGAGCAATCAATGCGATTAACAAAATGGCAATAATGACAAGTAAAACAATCTGCCAGGTTTTCACGTTGTGTTCCTCCTCCGGTTCATTTTCATACTGTTTGCAATTATAGCATTATTTCAAAGATAAAGCAATAAAAACTTTAAATTTTCACAATTATGTGTTATTGTAAAATGTATAGGTTTTATATTATATTTATATTATTTAAAATAGAAGGGATAGGAAGTGCGATGAAAAAGAAACTGACCATGATTTTACTTGCGGCAGCGATAGCGGTATCGGCAGGCGCATGTGGAAAAGAAAATCAAAAAGACAGTCATACACAGACAGACGAGGGCAGCGCAGATAACAAGACAGAGCAGTCAGAAGGGGCGGATCCGTCTTCTTATGACACAGATCAGTATGTGACGCTGGGAGATTATAAAAAGCTCAGCGTGACGCTGCCAAACGATTATAAGGTAACGCAGGAACAGATCGACGATTATGCGCTCAGTATGGCACAGTACAATGCGCAGCCGGCTTATAAGGAAACAAATAAGAAAAAGGTAGAATCAGGCGATACGGTAAATATCGACTATGAAGGGAAAAAAGACGGCGTCGCTTTTAATGGCGGTACGGCGCAGGGATATAATCTGACGATAGGTTCCCACGACTTTATCGACGGATTTGAAGACGGGCTGATTGGAAAAAAGGTCGGACAGACGGTAGATCTGAATCTGACATTTCCGGAAAATTATCAGAGCGAAGAGCTGGCAGGCGCAGATGTTGTTTTTACGGTAAAAATTAATAAGATTATGGAAGAAGATCCGGATGCAAAATTTGAGCTGAACGATGAATTTGTAAAGCAGAATTATAATTATGAATCCGTAGAAGAATATAAGAAAAAAGTAAAAGAGTATCTGGAAACGACAAATAGTTCCAGCAAGGAAACAGATACAAGAAAAGAAGTGATCAACTGTCTGCAGGAAATCTGTGAGGTAACCATACCGGACGAGATGCTGAATACGCGCGTGGAAGAAGCGATCGAACAGTTTAAAAATCGTAACTGCAGCGACGGTACGACACTGGCAGATTTTTTGGAAAAAAATTATAACGGGATGACAGAAGAAGCGTTTCAGACAGATATTACGAAAGAAGTACAGACGAATTTAACGACAGAGCTGATTCTGGAAGCGATTGCGAAAAAAGAAGGAATAAAGCTGGAAGAAGAAGCGTTTCAGGATTATGTACAGCAGCAGATGGATGTGAACGCATACAAATCTGCAGAAGAATTTTATAAGTCTGGCGGTTCCGACGCAGCGGCAGGAGAAGCATATGAACGGAAAATATTCGTATGTAATCAGGCGCTGGATATGGTTGTTGAGAATGCCGATATTCAGTATGGCGTTGTGCCGGACGAGTCTGAAGAAAAATAACCAATGAAACATGTGTGAAAAATCAGGATGGAATTGTTGCGATTGAATTACAATTGGATTACAATTGTAATTTCGATTAAACAATAATGATAGAAGAAAGGAACAGGAACTATGGAACTGATAAATATTAGAGAACTCTTTCGCGAACAGCAGAAATTTGTAGATAAGGAAGTCACGATCGGCGGGTGGGTGCGCAGTAACCGCAAGTCGAAAGCATTTGGATTTATCATAGTGAACGACGGTACGTTTTTTGAACCGGTTCAGGTTGTGTATGGAGATGGTCTTGCGAACTTTGAAGAAATCGGAAAAATCAACGTAGGGGCTGCGCTGGTGATTACCGGGACATTTGTGTCGACTCCGGATGCGAAGCAGCCGTTTGAGATTCAGGCAAAGAAGATTGAGATCGAAGGAGCTTCGTCGCCGGATTATCCGCTGCAGAAAAAAAGACATACGTTTGAATATCTGAGAACGATTTCGCATTTAAGGCCGAGAACAAATACGTTTGAAGCAGTGTTCCGCGTACGTTCGCTGACAGCTTATGCCATTCACAAATTTTTCCAGGAGCGGGATTTTGTATATGTGCATACGCCAATTATTACAGGCAGTGACTGCGAAGGCGCCGGAGAGATGTTTCAGGTGACATCGCTGGATTTAAACAGTCTGCCTGTGAACGAAGACGGAAGCATCGATTATACGCAGGACTTTTTTGGAAAACCGACGAATCTTACCGTCAGCGGACAGCTCAACGGAGAGACTTACGCGATGGCGTTTAAAAATATTTATACGTTTGGGCCGACTTTCCGTGCGGAAAATTCCAATACGACAAGACATGCGGCAGAGTTTTGGATGATCGAGCCGGAAATTGCATTTGCAGATCTGGATGACGATATGATGCTTGCGGAAAGTATGCTGAAATATATTATCAGCTATGTGCTGGAACATGCGCCGGAAGAAATGGCGTTTTTCAATCAGTTTGTGGACAAGGGACTGATCGAACGTCTGGAACATGTGAGAAATTCGGATTTTGCCAGAGTATCGTATACGGAGGCAGTAAAGCTGCTGGAGAAAAATAATCATAAATTTGACTACAAAGTGTCCTGGGGCGCAGATTTACAGACCGAACACGAGCGTTATCTGACCGAACAGGTATTTAAACGTCCGGTATTCGTTTACGATTATCCGAAGGAAATCAAGGCGTTTTATATGAAACTGAATGAGGATGAAAAGACGGTTGCCGCAGTAGACTGTCTTGTGCCGGGCATCGGAGAAATTATCGGCGGCAGCCAGCGTGAAGATGACTATGAAAAGCTGCTTGCCAGAATCCAGGAGCTTGGACTGAACGAGGAAGATTATGGATTTTATCTGGATTTGCGCAAATATGGTTCTGCCAGGCATGCAGGCTTTGGGCTCGGCTTTGAACGCTGTGTCATGTATCTGACCGGAATGTCCAATATCCGTGATGTTGTCCCATTTCCAAGAACTGTCAACAACTGCGACCTATAATCTGCTGAGGGCATCATAAACATGAAAACACGTCTATTCCGTATCTGCATGCCTGTGATTGCTGCTGTCCTGCTGTCAGCAGCGGCAGTCTCAGGCTGCGGAGATGCAAAACAGGTAAACAAGGAACTGGCCGGCCGCAAAACCGGCCTGGAATACATCGACAAAGGCGATTATGACAATGCCATTCTTGCATTTAACAAAGCTCTTGGAGAGCGTGCCGGCATTGTATCAAACCTGGAAGAAGACATTAATTTTTACAAAGCCTTCGCCCAGATAGAAGCCGGAAAGACCCAGGATGCCATCCGCACGTATACCGCCCTGATTGAATACGACGAAAAAAACGCAGATGCCTATTACCTGCGCGGATGCGCATATATCAGCACCGGAAAAAACAAACAGGCGGTCAGTGATTTTGAACAGGCCAGCAAAGCAAAAAAAGACAACGGCGCCATGTGTGCCGGAATCTATGAACAGCTGATGTCTGCCGGGCTTTCAGGCGAAGCAGCTTCCTATCTGAAACAGGGCCTGGAATTAAAAGGCGATGACGCAGCCAGCTGCCTGGCACGCGGAAAGCTGTATCTGTTAAGCGGTGACTACGAAAAGGCAGAGACAGAGCTTGGCAATGCGCTTGAGTTAAAAGACCCGGCAGCAAACCTGTATCTGGGAAGGCTGTTCCAGGCGCAGGATAAAGGCGAAGAAGCCCGCAGCTATTACGAATCTTACCTTCAGGATAATCCAAACGATTCCAAAGTGTTATATGAGCTTGGGCAGATTGCTTTCCTGCAAGGAAATTTTGAGGAAGCCGTTTCCTGGTTTGAGCAGGGCCTTAGCTGCAAAAACATTCTGAACAAGCGGGCCTTATGGACGGGCCGGATAGCCGCCCTGGAATATGCAGGAAATTTCCCGGGTGCCCTGGATGAAATAAACCGTTACCTGGAACAATACCCGAATGATGCAGCAGCCCAGAAAGAACTTCTTTTTTTACAGACAAGATAAAAGCTGGCTGAAACATATATAACTGAGCATGGAAATCATCCTGAGCCGCATTCTCATATCTGACAACGGTATCGTTAAAAAATGAAAATACTTTCAGAATGGGGGCTGTCGCATTAAGATAAATGATACAGGATATCGTTTGTTTGAATCATTCTTTTTTACTTATTATGTATCTATTTTTTCATAGTGCAGCAGCTTCCTTTTTCTATTCAGGGAAGAAAACTTTTAACAGCTAAATATTCAGCCATACCGGTGCCGAAATGAAGCCTGCCGGGCAGTTTATCATCGAATGCGCTCTACAGACGGCTTTTTCAATTTTATCAGATACTCTGGCATCCGCACTTCCCTGCGCCACAGCCGCCGGATGCATACCGGCGGCTCTTTATGCAGCAGGCCGTATGAAGCGCTGGAGCTGGTCATTGATTTTGAAAAGCACCTTGTCCTGTTATCCGGCAGCCAGCTGCACCTGACACCTGTCGAATATAAGATTGTCACATACCTGGCACAGCATTCCGGCAAAGTACTGACTTACAGCGCCATTATGCAGAATGTCTGGGCCCTTATACGGACAGCAGCAACAAAATCCTGCGCGTCAATATGGCAAACATCCGCCGCAAGCTCGAAAAAAATCCGGGCGAGCCGCAGTATATTTTTACCGAAACCGGCGTCGGTTACCGCATGATAGAAAACGGGACTACAGGCTGAACGCTTTGCGTTCCCTGGACTGCACATACAGGTCAATCATGCAGTCTGCCAGATGCTCATAATTGACATCCAGCCCGTATTCGACCTGCGCATGAATTTCGGCTTCGGATTCTTCAATCGAAACACTGCGGGCATCAATGCCCATCATCATGCTGCCATAAGGCGTCGTATAGTATGTCATGTTCTTTTTATCCTTTTCAAACACCATATGTACATTGGAGCTGCCGCGCCGCGTGATTTCCAGCAGGCCGTCCTGCAGCTTCAGTACATTTTTGGTTACGCCGTCAAAGCCTTCCATTACCTCGTCGTACAGAATGTAATGCTTTCCATTTTTATAATAATATTCCCCCGGGGCTATGATTTCCACCGGTTCCGGTTCGTTTGGGTCGTCATTGTCTGCAGAAAACTGCAGCCCGCTGATTTTTAAAAGTATGTCCTTCGTCATAGTCTGCTCCTTTTGGACTGCGTGGAAATGTATATGGTCAGGTATATTTTAGCTTTTTTTGCGGGGATTTGCAAGAGCCTGTGCAGCAAAAAAGGACACCGCCAAGATGAGATGTCCTTTTACATACCCTATTGACGGGAAATCATCCGTATCTGCACAAGCACATCAAATTCCAGATTCTCCCGGTATCTTTCCGCCTGCCTGCCATACACGCGGTACACATCCGGTGCATGCAGCGGCAGGTATCTGGCGCTGTCGGATAAGTCGATTCCCTGTTCCATGCCCGCGCGGCAGATGCGTTCTATCCGTTCTTTCACCGTCCGTTCCGCTGCGCTGCGGGATGCGGTTCCTGTTACATGCTCCGCCTGTGCAGTCAGCACAATCTGCTCAGTCACTTTTCCATCGGACATGACAAAGTTTCTCCTGCATTTCATATTGATAAGACGCAGCTGTTCCTTCCTGTTTAAATAGATATCCATCTGTGACAGCTGGCCCGCCAGCAGGTAATATATCTGTGCTTCGTCCAGTCCAATCCGGCCCTTCGGCTTAAAATTCTGTAACACCTCATAGGCATGGATTTGGGGAGTCCCCCTTTTTTCCTGAATTACCGGCACAAGAAGCGTCCGGCTGGCATTTGCCTGTTCATTCAGCAGGGTGCCCAGCGTGACTGCTGCCTGCTCTTTGATTTCTTTTTCATTTTCCGTCATCTGCTCCAGATAACTGCCAAGCGGAACCTCCAGCGAGCTGTTTAATTTTTCCAGCTTTTCCATGCTGCTGTCGGACAGGTATACGAGCGTATTCCTTGCATACGTATTTTCCCTGCGCACCGTTTCCAGAAAGGTTTCCAGCGTGCCGCCTGTCAGAAATTCCTGCTGGAAAATGACAGCTTTTGTATGCGAGGTGTCCAGCTGGCTGCGGTTATTTTTTTCAAAAGTTTTGTGTGTCTCATAATACGTGCTGCCTGATGCGCTTTCTGCTGTCATATTGCCGCCGTCCGCACGCTCATTGGCGACCTCGGACAGCTGCTGGGACAGATAGCAGGATTTGTACTGCCCGTCCTGTTCTGAAATCAGCACCGCCAGCGGAAAACTCTTATTCTCCAGCTCCGTTCCGCCACAGCCGCTGAAGCCAGACGCAGAAACACCCAGAAATATACATATGCCTGTTTTGAATACAAAATGCTTGAACATGCTATAAACTCCTTTTCAGAACAATCATCCGGCATAATAATCCCGGCTGCCAGCTTTACAGCCCGCGCACCCGGTGCAGGAACAGCGAGCCGACCGGCACCAGCACCAGAAACGGAATTCCTGCCACATAAAAGCTTTCCCGCAATACTTCCTCGGCCTGGGGCCAGATATGAAGCCCATACGCAATCCCGTATACAGCTGCTGTAATCACAAAAAACCACCATTTCTGGACGCGTTTCTGCTTCTGGCTCCTGTTCTGGCTGCTGCATCCGCCAGATTTTACAGCTGACATGCGAAGGGCATTTACGCCATAATACAGGCCGCTTCCTATCAGTGCATACAGCGTAAAAAACCATACGCCGACCATAACCGCATCCAGCCTTTTTACAAAATCACCCGGTATTTTCACCATGCCCATCAGAGTGACTGCCGGATAAGCTTCGCGTGCCAGGGCACCGCTGCCAAAAATCCCAAGCAGTATCAGGTATATTACGGCCAGCGACACGCCGCTTATGACTGCTGCACTGCAGGCCGCACGCCCGGCCTTCCTGCCATCCTGCACATGCGGAATTAAAAACAGCAGAAACGTCAGCGGCAGAAACGCCGCAAAGCACTGCCAGGCCCCGTTGCAAAACTGCGCCCAGCCGACACCGTGATTTTCCACACTCAAGGGAAACCACTGAATTACCTGTACCTGGCGGACACACAGCAGCAGCATAATGACAAACGGAATGACCAGCAGCCAGAACAGGATTTCGTACACCCGCGCCCTTGCTTCCAGCCCGGCCGTGCCCCCGTACAGCGCAAGCAGCAGAATAACGAACAGCGCTGCCCCAAACTCCTTCGTTTCGAGCAGTGTCGCGCACATTAATTCTGCCAGCAGCTTCGCCGTCCAGGCACAGGTAAAAATGCCTGCCAGCGCATAGCAGAAATAAAAAACACGTGATAAGAAGCCGCCCCAGCTTTCTTTTAAATACCCCAGATAATCCGAAGATGCCTGGGAACAGCAGGCCAGCAGCAGCCATAAATAAAGCCCCGCCATAACCATTCCCGCCAGAATGCACCACAGCCCGCTTCCATTTCCTGATTTTGCAAGCTGCGCCGGAAGCAGCAGGGAGCTGGCACCAAACAGGTCAAAAATAAGCAGCCGTTTTATCTGCCGTGATGATATTTTGTCATTTCTGGAAAACACCTCTACCGTTCCTTCCCTTGATTCTTTTTCGTCCCGAACGTCAGCCTGACGCGCTGGCTGCGCCTTGCATAGACCGGACGCCTTGTCATCATGGCCAGCGGATAACGCAGCACGCTGTCCCGTTCATCCTGATAATCATTTAATTCTGCGCCCACATACGGCATCAGGTATGGAATGCCAAAGCTTGTCAGCCTGCCAAGATGCAGCAGGATGCTGAACGCAGATGCCAGAAACCCGAATAAGCCAAGCCAGGCGGACATCCCAATCATGTAAAACTTTAATATCCGAAATGAAGTTGCCAGCTCCTCGTCGGGTATCGCAAACGAGCTGAGCGCCGTCAATGCGACCACTATCACAACAATCGGGCTGACCAGATTCGCATCCACAGCTGCCTGCCCGATAATCAGCCCGCCTACGATGCCTATCGTATTTCCCATCGCTCCCGGCAGCCGCACGCCTGCTTCCCGCAGCAGCTCAAACGACAGTTCCATCAAAAGCACTTCCACAACCGCCGGAAACGGAACTCCCTGCCTGGCCGCAGCAAACGACAGCAGCAGTGAGGTCGGCAGTATCTGGGTATGAAAATTGGTCACGGCAAGGTAAAGCCCCGGCAGCATCAGCGCCATAATAGATGCCGCATACCGGATAAACCGCTCCAGAGAAGCGATTTCAAAGCGATTGTAATAATCATCGCTTGTCTTTAACAGGGCATTGTAATCCGTCGGAAGAATCAGCGCCGTCGGGGAATTGTCGCACAGCAGCACGACTCGCCCTTCCATAACCGCAATTGCGGCACGGTCCGGCCGCTGCGTCGTCTGGAACTGCGGAAACGGCGAATACCATGCTTCCTCCGCCAGCTGTTCAATAATGCCGCTGTCCATCACGCTGTCAATGGTAAACGCATCCAGCCGCCTTTCAATTTCTTCCAAAAGCCCCGGATAGACAAGCCCTTCCATATATACAAGGTCAATATTCGTATGTGAATACAGCCCGGCCCGTACTTCCTTAACGCGTACCTTCGAAGAACGGATGCGCTTGCGGATAAGCGCCGTATTGACCTTGACCGAATCCGCAAACCCTTCCTGTGAGCCGCGCAGCACCTTTTCCGAATCCGGCTTGGTCACGCCCATATTCGGATATCCTTTATCCGGGATTTTCAGCGCGCTGGCAAAGCCGTCAATAAATAAAATAACATCGCCGGTCAGCATGCCAAACTGCACGGCATCTTCGATACAGGCAAACGGCGTCACGTCGCAAAGCCCCTGGCCGTTTGATGCAAGCGATTCGTAAATCTGCTCTGCCCCAAGGCCGGACAGGTCGTTTAACAGCCGCCCTATCAGGGAATTTTCAAAAGCCAGCGACCCGGCTGTAATTTCAATATACGCAGCAAGACAGTGCACCCGGTCTTTTCCAAGCACCATCTCGCGCATTTTGATATCGGTACTGTTCCCAAGCATATGTTCCAGCAGCGTTTTATTTTCCTTTACATGGACAGATACCGGATGCACCTTCCCAGCCGTCGTCTGCCTGTCCATCTGGTTTACCTGTGCCTGCCTTGGAATTTTCTTTTTTTCACGCATTTGCGCGTTCTGGTTTTGATTCATGTAATCGCATTCCTTTTGCTGATTGAATTTAACAGGTACAACAAATACCTTCCCTGCCAGTATCTGCTGTTTTTGTGAAATTATACGGAAAATATGAGATGTTTCAGATATATCGCCCCAGCGGTTAAATCTCAGGAAATGCCTGTTAAAATCATGTGCCGCATTATGCCTCACAGGTATGATTTATATGTGATTTGCTTTGATATTTTCTGGATTACGAATAGTATATCACACGTTATATGTACAATTTATATAAAGTATGTTATATTTTTATGATATCGTAAATACACAAATAGATGCCATTGCAAAAATCATACAGATGCACAGAAAATTTTGTTATGATATCGTAAATACACAGATATACACATTGGAAAAATCATACAGATGCCAGAAAAAAGCTTATATAAATATTTAAAAAAACGAGCAATTTGAAAGAGAGGACATAAACAATGAGTAACCGCGAAAGAGCTGTACAGTTATTAAACGTAATTGATGATGAAAAAATGGTTTATGTTGTTGGCATATTAGAAAATCTAACTGGATTTGCAGACATACCAAATAATGAAACGATAGAAGCCATAAAAGAAGGTGATGAAATGCTTCAAAATGGAACCGGACATAATATCGTAAATACATTAAGAATACCAGTGTAAATTTTTAAATGTGCAATATCTGCATTATAGCCTATTTTTTCAATATCAAACCAATTATTTTATCGCTGATTCCATACATAATATAATTATCAGCATAACTTTTACTAAAATATAAATCCTTTTTCCAATCTCCCATTAAATTAATATACTTTACCAATCTCATCATATAAAATTTTTTATCATCATTTGTATTTTTTGATGCATTGTTATGTATCATACAGTTAAGGAAATTATTATTTAAATAATATACCATTCTCCGACACATTATGTTATAATACTCCATAGTCAGATTAGGACAGCGTAGGGATAGTCTGGTGGTTGTACTTTCCGGGAACGGAAAGGAGGTACATATGGATACGTTAGAAATTTTGACGTTGCTGTTAGTTATATTCACAGCTTTATCTTATCTCGACAGCCATCATAAAAAGTAAAACGGCTATCTCCTACGGCAATAGGGGATAGCCTTGTAAAAAACTAGAAATTTTAGTTTCCGGTGACAATCATCGGACATTGCAGAATCCTTAACTGTCTCTGATTTGATTATAAATGATACCTTGCTCATTTGCAAGCGTTAATTTAGGAAATGGGGATGTTTTTTGTCCCCATTTTTTCAATTATAATCGCCTCTATATACGTTTTTCATATTCCCATTGTGCAGTTATCCGTTTTGAACATCTGCAAACGTCATACAGCGGGTTCAAAAATGGAATAATTCTTTTTTAAGCAGCTTTAACATAATCCAAAATGAAGATTTTGCTTGCAATTTTTTCTATGTTATCCAAAATGCTGTCAATTTTCTCTGCAACTGAAGAAACTAAAAATTCTTCTCCGCATTGACTGCATTTCAAACATGGAACATTATCTATAATAATATAACAATTATTTAATTTTGTAAAATATGTTGTAATTGATTCTTGCATTTCGCCATATTTACAACTCATACAGATCATGATTAATGCCCCTTTCTGGTTTTAAAATCATTGTGAAATTTATCAGTACTTGGAAAATATGCTGTAATTATTCGTGACATACTACCCTCATCACTTGCTGCTACATGTAATATTTTATTATCAGTTGTATAACCAAATATTAAACAGCTTGGGAATGGAAAATCATCCAATTCAAAAATTATAGGTTTGACTGCATTGTTTTATGCTTTACACAAATGTGAAATAATAATCAAATCTTTTATTGAAAAACTATCTCTATTTAAATTATTACGCAAAGATTGTGTTGTAATTCCTAAGTATTTTGAAACATCTTCTAATGTCAAATCAAAGTTATTCATCATATATTTTACTTTTTCTGAAATATTAATAAACATAAAGCAAATTGAGTTATTGGCATAAATAATATTTTGTGTTATTTTGTTTTTACAAAGTGATTTAGATTAAACTCTCAAAGACAGGTTCTATCACTCTGCCATGTTAAAAATAGATATCAGCAAAAGGCAGCACCATCCCATGGCACTGCCTTGATACCTGCCGGCTGCAGGCACAATCCTTCCTGCAGCCACACCCTGTTATTCCATCAGAACCTATTATTCCATCATCAAAAATTCCTCCGCATTTTCCGGTTCTTCCCCCTGAAACTGCATTTCATATTCTCCGTCCCCATTATCTTTAATGGTAAAATAGTCGGTACCGCCCTCACGCTTTACTGCCACTTTACAGGTTCCGTCTTTTTTCAGCAAATCCGTAAGTTCCACTTTTTTGTCATAGTCATACAGCCACACCCTGCCGTCGTCATCCTTTTCAACCTCATGGGATGCAATAGCTTCTAAGACGTGCTCTGCCGACATCGGTGTTTCATTGCCGTCATCATCAATTTCGACACCGCCGCCGCTAAATCCCTGTGCCTCGCCGTCCTCGTCTGTATAGGTATACGAGTAGCTGTAGTCACCGATGTCCCGGACACTGAGTTCTTTTTCCTCGCCCCGCAGCCATCCGGTTATCTTTTGCTGAATGCCGCCAAGGTCTGCGGCATAAGCAACGGTCATGCTGCCCAGCACAATGGCCACAGCCGCACACGCTGCCATTGTTTTTTTCATAAGATACGCACTTTTTTTCTTTTCCATTTCCATTCCCTCCAAAGAATCATTTCCAGAGGCATGCAGGACAGAAAACGCCTGTTTGTATTTTTCCTTATTCGTCATCTTCCCAGCCCTCCTTTAATGTCTGCCTGAGCAGCGCCCGGCCCCGTGACAGCCTGATTTTTACATTGCTTTCGGTCAGCCTGAGTATTCCTGCGATTTCGTGTACCGAATAGTCCTCAAAGTAGTACAGGTGTATGACAATGCGGTATTTTTCCGGCAGCTTCATCACCGTTTCAAATAACGCACTGTCCTGCGGCGTCTCGAACACAAGCGATTCCATATATTCTTCCAGCGGCACTTTATGCTGCCGCCAGAAGGAACGGTTTACATTCTTTGCCCGGTTCACCGCTACCCGTATCAGCCACGCACGGATATGCTGTTCACTGTCAAACTCTTTTTTTGCTGCATAATACTGAATAAACGTTTCCTGTACAATGTCGTCTGCATCTGCTGCATTTTTGCATACGTTAAACGCAACGGCAAACAGATTGTCACGGTAACGTTTCATTAGTTCACTGACTGCCTGTTTCATGAGTGATCCCTCACTTAAAGTTTGTTTGATATCGAAAGGCCCTTTCATTAACAGTACAGTTCAAAACAGGAAATGGTTACAAAAAAAGGGAAAAAATTTTTTATTTTATAAAAAAGCCATGCGGCGTACCGCTCCTGCCCGGAAACCACACCGCATGCCGTTATTTTCTTTTCCAAAATTATTTATCCGGGATTTCTATCACATACCGTTCAAATGCATTAATAACCCGCGTGCTCCCGTAAGCATCCTCCCGCACATGGTTTCTGCCATAGTTCATATGTACATGTCCATGGATAAAATACCCGGGTTTATATTTATCCATCAGTTCATTAAATACATCAAATCCATGATGCGGCAAATCTTCCCCGTCATTGAGCCCCTTCGCCGGTGCGTGGGCTAACAGGATATCAAATCCCCTGCTGCGCCAGATTGGGAAACGCATCCTGCGTACCCGTTTGCGCATTTCTTCTTCTGTAAACTGCCAGGCATCACTTTTATAGCGCATGGAGCCGCCAAGCCCGAGTATGCGCAGCCCCTTATAATTATAAATCATATCATCCACACAGATGCATCCTTCCGGTGCCCGTGTACTGTATTTTGCATCGTGGTTCCCGTGCACATAAAGCACCGGAACCGATTTCATTGTTGCCAGGAACGACAGGTACTCTGCGTTCAAATCACCGCTGGAAAGAATCAGGTCGATTCCTTCCAGCTCCTCTTTCCGGTAAAAATCCCACAGAGCCTTGCACTCTACATCGGCCAGCAGCAGTATTTTCATGAAACTCCCCCCTGCAGGCGGACAAGCTGCCTTGCGTTTTCTTTCAGGCTGTCCAGCTGTGGAATCTCTCCCTCTACATTGCCCGCCAGATAATTCATCTGAAAAATGTCTTCCGGTTCCAGGCTGCGGTTTGCCTCATTGGTCAGCGAACCGTCCTGTTTCGTCCATGCAAAATGGAACGGACTGAATTCCCCCCGCCGGATATTTTCGGTCAGCGTGTCAATCAGCATCTTTGTGCCTTCCGGCAGCTTCTGTGAGCAGACGATTTCCAGCACGCCCGAGGATATGCCCCACCAGTAATTCAGTGCACGGTTTTTGTTTTTTCCGCCTTCCCCTTTCCAGGTATGCTCCATAATGCTGCGGATAATCAGCTCATAAAATTTACCCCAGTGGCAGATAGACACCGCAATATTTTCGGCACCGTCACCGGCCAGCCTGCGGTAAAGCCCGTACTTTCTGGTCGGGTGCTCCGGGTTAATTCCGTCCCGGTCTGAAATCAGGTGCACGCATTCCGGCCAGTCCTGCTGCAGTTCTTCTTTCAGGGAATTCCAGCGAAGATGTACCCGGATGCGCGGATTGACCATCTGCGCGCCAAGCGAAAACGCGTTGATATTGGCTATCGTGCTGTAAATCGGATAATCTGCCATATAGCCGATATCGTTTGTTTCCGACAGTGCCCCGGCAATAATCCCAAGCAGGAACTTGCTTTCATACATCCGGCAGTAATACGTGCGGATAGCCTGATATTTAGAATTCGTCGAGCAGTTCAGTATTTTGACATCCGGATATTTCAGCGCTGCCTTGACACTCGCGTTCGCAAGCTGTGCCGCCACGGTAAAGATAATCTGGTTCCCGTCTTCAATCGCTGCTTCGATAATATCCTCGGAATTGTTGGTAAATTCCGCGTGCTCATAAATCGAAGTCTTAATGCGGCTGCCAAATACCTGCTCAATATGCATCCGTCCCATCTCGTGCGTATAATTCCAGGCAGAATTCAATACGGATTTTTCAAAAATAAATGCAATTTTTAACTGTTTCGACGTCTCGTTTGCAAGCAGGCGGTTGAGCAGCCGCCCGCCGGTGGACTTTTCCTTCTGATGCGGCTCTAACACAATCTTCATGGACTTGCTCTGCGCCAGCGTCAGAAATTCATCCCACATTTTTGTCAGGTTTTTGCGGATTTCTTCCTCGCTTGCCGTCTGGAGCTGCCACGCCGGGAAAATATCAATATAAGCCAGGAACGCATCCCCGGACGTAATGCTGACCTTATCCCCGCCTTTTGCTTTATAAATTTTACGAAACGCCAGAAATTCACTGCGCAGGGCAGACCTGCTCTCCTTTGTCCATTTCTGTCCCTTCTGATAGCCATAATATGCACTCAGCTTTGCATAGGAGCCTTCCTTGGAAAACCAGATATCATAAATTTTGGTATCTTCATAAAAATCAACAAATTCATAATAAATCTTCGTTTCCAGGTCATCCGTTTTTTTCGGTATAATACGGGTTACTTTTGCGCTTATTTTTGCCGCATTTAAGCTTTTTAAAACACTTACGCGCTTATTGCCCTCCATAACATAAAAACGATGCATATATTCATAAGCGACAATCGGATCGCGGATACCTTCTGCCAGCTGTGCGGCGTGAAGATCCGACCATTTATATGCAAACTCTGTCTCACTTCCCAAAAGAGGCATAAAATTATTCGCAAAAGAATTCTGCCTGCCTGCGGTCTTTGTGCCGACCACCAGATCTAACGGAATTTCAACAATTCCGATATATTTTTCTCCTGCCGTCTTTTCATACGGCAGAAAATCATCCAATGCAGGCAGATACGGATAATCCCCCCTGTTCATGGCAGCGCGGTATGCTTTCTGCGCCTGCCGGTTTGCTGCTTCATACGCTTCAAACGTCATATACTGCTCCTTCCTTCAAAAATCGAGCTACCCAGATACAATATTTCCGGTATAAAGCTGATAATATTTCCCATGCTCTTCAATCAGCTTATCATGACTGCCTCGTTCAATCACGCGTCCCTTCTCCAGCACAATGATACAGTCGCTGTTTCGGACAGTAGAAAGGCGGTGCGCTATAACAAATGTAGTGCGTCCCTTCATCAGCTTATCCATACCGTCCTGCACAATTTTTTCGGTTCTTGTATCAATCGAACTTGTTGCCTCATCCAAAATAAGCACTGGAGGATCTGCAATCGCGGCACGTGCAATCGCAAGCAGCTGCCGCTGCCCCTGGCTGAGATTTGAACCATCGCCCTTGAGTTTTGTATGATACCCTTCCGGCAGATGCCTGATAAACCCATCTGCGTTTGCCAGCTTAGCTGCTGCTATGACTTCTTCATCTGTAGCATTCAGCTTGCCATAGCGGATATTTTCCATAACAGTTGCCGTAAACAGATGTGTATCCTGCAGAACAATGCCGAGCGAATGCCTCAGATCGTCCTTTTTTATTTTATTAATATTTATGCCGTCGTA